>VOFI01000266.1_pt1 | contig 300001 bp, 291 predicted proteins | sample 5384131 | NCBI WGS metagenome assembly VOFI01 (sample SAMN12384728, study PRJNA508395) | human gut metagenome | isolation source: healthy gut H | host: Homo sapiens | reverse complement strand
CCAGTCCGCCCAGCTGCGTATGGCCGAAACGTCCCTGTCCCCGGATTCCGCGACAAAGCGGCCGTCCGCATATTGCACCCTTCCGAGACGGCGACCATGCAGCTCCCGTTACGCTTGTAAATCCGGTCCACATCCTGCCAGAATTCTTCCATGCGGAAGGGGACTTCCGGCAGGTAAACCAGCTCGTAATAAGTGATGGTGGGCAGCAGGCGCTCCATGAAGGGTTCATACGTCAGGCTGATCAGGCTGAGCTGGTCCGGAATGCTTAAAGAGCGGGCTTCCACCCAGGAAAGGAGGGGAACGATCTGGTTGCCCCGCGTAGCTACCAGGGCGGACATGTCCGGATGTTCCTTGAACGCTTTGGCGAGGTATTCAAAGAAAAGGGGCGTCTCAAACGGGGTGGGAATCAGCACGGGGTTCCAGCCCTTTTCCGCAAAGCTGAAAAAGCCCTTCTGCATTAACTGGTGGCCCTTCAACGGGGTCCGGGGGAGGCACAGGCCGACGGTCCGGTGCCCCTTGTTCCAGAGGTGCTGCGCCGCATGGTGCGTGGTGGCCGCCCAGTGGCGGTCCAGATAGGGGCAGGTTGCTGCTCTGGTAGGAAGTGCCGCGCACGATGCAGGAATGCCGTGCGTCTTGAACCAGAGCTGGGTCTGTTCCGAGGAGCGGTGGAGTATCCAGCAGACGCATTCGGATTTGGTCACCAGCTTGGCGAGACGCTTGTCCGGGTTGTTGCCTAAAATCCAGGGGCTTCAAAAAATGCGGACGCTGATGCCGTCTTCCTCAGAATCTTGGAGATGGTGTACACCTCCGCCAGCACGCTTTGCGCCAGCCTCTTGAGGGGCTGGGGCGTCAAAAGCCGATAATGCCCCTTTTTTTTCTGAACAGGATGGGAGGGGGATGGTTTTTCCGCTCCTTCCTCCGTAGTTTTCAGGATGCGCCGCGGAACCTTGATGCGCGCGGGGTGCGATCCATGCCTCCCTCTCCAGAAGAGCCAGAGCCTTTCTGACGGTCTCCCTCCCTACGGACAATCTGTGCCCCGAGCTCCCGTTCGGCAGGATGTTGACCAGGCTGCCGTTGAGGATCATCTGTTTGATTCTTTATATACGTACTGCCTTGCGTGGTTCTGAGTCAATTGTAGGGATTGGTTCCGCAGCCAAATTCAGCGTGAATGTCCTTGTTGCGGTAAGTTGTTGGAATTCTGTAATCTAGATAAAAATATGAGTCCCTGGTCTTTTTAATGTCGGAAAGTGGAGAAATCATGGGTAAAGGATATATTATTATCAATGGATTACATGTTTCCCGCGTTCGCAGGTGGGTGGTTTGTGATTATTTTATAAAATATTCATAATAAACATCTTGGTTTACCTTTTCTGTCAAGCGGTGTCATTTTTTCATGTCGGTTGGCTCCGCATGCGGCGTGCCTTCCTCCGGGGAAGTGGCAGGAGGCATGCACGTATCAGCATGGATGATTCCTGTCTCTTTTCCGGTGCTAAATCTGCTCAATGAAAGTGAATACCATACCGGGCGCGGCTTATGCGCTGACATGTACGGCAGCATGCTCTGTCCAGGCTCTTCTCTCCGATGCTTCTTGCCTGACTGTTCTGGAAACGGAAAACTCCGGACAGTATATCTTTGTGGCCCCTACGGATGCGGTGGAGGTGTCCGACGAACATGCACTGGTAACACAGACTTTTAAAGTAGCCGCTCTGGGATTGGCTGCCCAGGGCGGCATTCGGCTGGGAGAAGATGCTGTTTTGAAAAATCTGACGGCGGAGGCGTCCACCTTTTCCGGAACCGTCAATGCCAACGGCGGTATCAATGCCGTATCCGCGCTTGCGGCCGGAGCCTCCACAACCGGCCTCAACGCGGGCAGCCACGCCGTCATGTCCGTTCTGAGGAATGTGTACCATCTGGACCACGCGAACGGAACCGTTACCACCCTGGAGGGAAGCAACGTCAAGATGGAGCGTTCCTTGGCGGGCTGGTGCGGGCTGTCCTGGGCGGGCACGCTGACGGCGCACAAATGCGTCCTGGTCAAGTCTGCCGTCACCAATACCAATTACGGAGGAGCCATCAGCCCTGCCGGAACCGGCAGCTATGCGCTGGTGATGTCTCTGCTTTCCGGTATGAATTTGGCCGCGACTCAAACTAAATTCGGCTGGACCGGGTATTCCGGAACCGTCACCACCACAACGGTGGAGAATATTCCCGGACCGCTTTTTTATGTGGATGCAGCCAGCAGAAAAGTGGTGGCCAGGTCCGGAGACGGACAGGTTGTAACGGAGCTTTCCTGGGCTGCCTTGAGCCTGGACTGGGTATCCCGGCTTGATTTGATTGCGGTTCCCTCTTCATCCGGTACCTGCAGTATTTATCTGGCCCGGCATACGGGGATAAGCTCCGGGCACGGGAACCACTACAATTTCAACCGCCGTCATCTTAATCCACAAGCTTATTACCTGGGGGAAGTTTCTCTGGGGCTCGTCAGCAATGACGTCCACTACGCTATTATAGATACTTGCTCCGCAGAGATGGCCATGTTCAGGGTAAGCGTCATCCAAGGGATTAATCCGGCTGACTATCTTAAAATAGAAACAATTTAACATGAAAGAATTACAATTTTATTTCCCGCGACCCGGCAAGTGGGATGAATTTACGTTGACTGCCGTTTTCCCGGATATGGCGGGGTTTGTTCAGAATCAGCGCTACAGGCACCGGGAGCTGACGCCGGAACAGTTGCAGGCTTTTTCCGAAGTAGTGTCCGCCCTTACCGTCCTGTCTGACGAATGGAAGGCCGTTCAGGCATGGGCGAGGCTGGATATGTGCATGACCGGCACATCCACGGAGGGTAGCGAAGACATGGTCAAAACAGTGGAAGCGGTTACCCTGACCGTGGAAGCTGTCAATGGCCGGGGAGCCCGTAAACTGTTCACCAACGCAAATTATCCAGAATTTACAATTCCGGAAGCGGGGGCGGTGGCATTTTTCAAACATTTTACGGATAGCCGTCAATAGCAGGCAGCCCATCCGTTCTCGTTCAAGGGGGGATGCCCAAAGGCGGGAGCTTTCCGTTTTACGCCAATAGGCATGGATGCTCCGAATGGAGCAGGCGTCGCTGCATGCAGCTCATTTTTTAACCGCACAACGAGAGATTCAGCACGTCCGGATTCGCCATATTCGTCAGGAGCATGGACCATCTCTTTTTCTTATTCATTGCAATTCCCTATACAATTATGAATATTCCAATTAAACGATTATTCGTCAACGTGTTCCATGACATCTGCGAAGGCTCCGGAAAGGAGCTTCTCCACCAGATCTGCGTCTGGCGCAAGATGGGACTGGAAGTGCCACACGTTTCTTCCAGGGATTGCCTGGGCACTCTTAACGAATTTTGTGAAATCATACCGCATGCCTGAATCCATTTCCATTCTTCCTGCTCTCATTAAACTGGGTGGATTTCAATATTGCGCCAACCATGGCAACATAGGAGATTTGCTTATTGACATCGCCACGCGGCAGTTTTTCCGTCGCCATCATCTGCCGGCGCAGGAAAAACCTCATCGGCATGTGGTGTATGGCGGTGGCGGAAGGTTCGTGTCCTTTTACGGTTCTCTGGATGAGCAGAAAGAGGAACTGACGGCCCGCTCAGTGGAACGGTGCATTATCCTCCCGCACAGCTTTTATCAGGTAGATTCTCTTATTCGTTCCTTTGATGAAAGGCACCTGGTCTTTTGCCGGGAACAGCGTTCCCTGGATTATTGCCTTTCGCTCAATGAGCGGGCGCAATTTCTCCCGGCGGACGACATGGCTCTTTACTTCTGCCCTAATTCCTTGCCGTCTTTTATCCTGGAAGAAAAGGGAACTCCCGCTTGTCCGGAACCATGGGCGGTTTCCCTCCTGGAAAAAATCCGGGTATCCGTGCAGGAATCTTCTTTCTGCGCATTCCGCGAAAATTACTGGCAGCAGGGGCTTTTCCGCCGCGCCGGGGCAAGGAGAGCGCCCTGCCTGCGGAATTGATCCTGGGACGTGATATTTCCGATCTTTGGAATGGCTGGGGCGACGGTTCTGCCGAGCAGGCTTTTTCTAATAGGGGGCCTTCTCTCTATTCTGAAGGAATTGGACATCGTCATTTCAGACCGCCTGCACATCTGCATTGCAGGTCTGCTTGCCGGATGCCGGGTATACTTCCTGGACAACAACTACGGAAAACTTTCCGGAGTTTATCGTCAATCCCTGTCCGATCATCCAAGAGCGAATCTCCTTCCTCACTCTGAACTTTCCGTACTTTTTCCCGAGATATTTTCCCTTGTCCGCAAATAGTCTGTTTCCGTCCATAAGCTCCTCTCCAGGGAAAAGGCATGGACAGGAGATGTGATTCAACCTATGCAGTGGAGTAGCGAATATTGTGATGAGGAACTTACTCTCGCCTATTATAATTATCGTCATTACAATTCAGCTGACGGCAGGTGGATCAATAGATATCCTATTGCTGAAAAGATAGGGAATAATGTTTATAGAATGATTCTCAATAATTCGGTCAAGCTTGTTGATTTACTTGGTTTAATAGAAAGAGGTCCATTTGATGGAAAACATCCTACTGTCAAATCGTGTTCCTTTGGAGAGTGTTGTCAAGAGAATATAAGAAGATTTTTCCAATGGTTCACGGCATCCAAAACACGTCGTGAAAGAGATTTTACAGATTATTGGAGAAAGTATGGTACAAAAGAATCATGGGATAACCATCGTACGGAATTTTTGAAAGCTAGGTTAAATGCGGTGAACTGCACTAAGATCATTTATATAAAATAATTAATTCATTACGATACATCCTGAATTGGAAGTAGTACGTGAATGGATAGACGAAGTGGCGTATCGGTACTGTCCCAATTGGTGTTATTGTAGGAGGAGTTATGGCTTTATAATAAAAAAGAATTAATTAATGGCAAAGATTGAAAAAACATGATTGAAGCTCTCCTTGCACGGCCAACAAGCAAGCAGGTACTGGCCTTTGAAGGAGTCTTTTGGAAGATTTAAATGATTATGTGAAATGGGCAATTGATTCTTTACATAATTCCCCTGGGCGAAGAAATGGACGAAGCCCTGCTTTTGTTGAGTTCGCATTTTGGAGAGCCTTCAATTAATTATTTTGAGTTGAAGGACGATCTCCGAGCATTTGCCTCAGCCGCCAGAATAATTCCTCCAAAAGGCAAGGATGCCGTTAGGCTTTATTGTCTTGGATGTCTTCAAGATGTTGTCTGTGGTTTGAAAGGAGGAGTAGAATCTGAAAAAGACATGCTTCAGCATTTATCAGATTTACTTGGAAACTATACAGGGGTGGATGAATTTGGATTGATTCCGGAAATGGAATACCATTGGTGGCATCTTCAACAAGGAGAATCCCATGACGATATTGTAGGAGATTTTTGCAGGGAAGCAGAAAGACTAGTTCATTTGTTGCATGTAAAATTACATCGCGAGGGCGAATATTGGAAAATTACAGTAGAATAATTTTTAATATAAAGTATGTAATTACTGATGATTTTATTTATAGATATAGTGTTCCGGAAAAAGTTTCAGAAATTATATCTATATAAACACACGAGTGTTTCTTCTGAAATTATTGCATTCAGTTTTCTGCTTCTTAACCGAGAGCTGTTAACTGATAAAAAAACCCTGAAAGCATTAAGCTTTCAGGGTTTATTTATTGGTACCGCCGGTGGGACTCGAACCCACACTCTTTTGGAACTCGATTTTGAGTCGAGCGCGTCTACCATTCCGCCACGACGGCACGTGAAGTGGAAGAATTAAGCGGCAAGAGGGCTGTGGAGTCAAGAATTTCCTGTGGAATGTGGGAAGCCTGCCGAAAAAACGGAGGGAATCCGCGGTGGATTCCCTCCGGAATGTTTCCGAATGGGAAGAACGTTTAGAACGAGTAGCGCAGCGTTAACGCTCTGGTTGGTCATGTGTTCCCTCTGTTCCAGATGGTAGAAGGCTCCGGCGCTCCAGGCGCTGGAAATGACCCAGTTCAGCCCCGCATGGACGATCAGGGCGTGGCGTCCCGGATGGACGCCGTCTACCCGGAAGGGCGTGCCGAAGGCGTCCGTTTTCACGGAAGCGTTGCGGCGGGAGACGTCTCCGGCGTAGGCAACCGTCATCTGCGGCAGCAGGTACTGGCCCCTGCCGACGGCGATCTGCTTCTGCCAGGTGACGCCGGCGGGGATGCTCCAGTTCTGCACGGAGCCGTCCTGGTACCAGGCGGTGCCGGAACCGGAATGCTCCCCGAAGGACCCCTGGGAGCCGTGCAGGAATTCAATGCCTGCGAAGGGTTTCAGCACATCCGTGCTGCTCAGGCGGATGTTCCAGGTTCCCTTCAGGCCGAAGCCGTACACGTCATCGTTCCAGGAGGCGGTGGCGGGTCTGCCGCCCAGCGTGCCGTCCGCATCGTTGTCCATGCGGCCGTAGGTGAAGTAGCCGTCAATGTCCACGCTGTTTCCTCGGAGCAGGTCGCGGTGGTAACGCTGGTAGAGGGCCAGCATCAGGCCGTCCTGGTTCGCCTTGAACTGCTTGTCCGCGGAGTGGAAGCAACCGAAGGTCTGGCCGAAGGCCGCGCCGGATATCCAGTTTTTCGTCCAGGCGTAGTCCAGGCCTACGGCATAACCGCCGCCCCCTTTTGTAGTCAAAGCCGGAGGCTCCCGTGGCGGAGGAAACGTTCATGAAGTCCCCCAGCCCGGAGAACCAGATGTTGCGCCTGCCCGGTCCGCGGAAATCCAGTTGGGAAGCCGCCGTATGGGCGAAGCTGTCCACCACCCGGACGGAGGACCACAGCGTGTTGGCGATGCGGGAGGCTTCTTCTCCGCGCAGGGCTTTCACGGCGTTGATGTTGACCTTGCCGTTGAAGATCAGGTGCAGCCCGTCGCCGGAAACCGTGAAGCTGGTATCCGTGACCAGGTCCGTGCGGCCCTTCAGCGTGGGGTCGATGCCGGTGAGGTCCCACAGGGAACCGTCCGGATCAATGACGGTGTCCGAGTCCAGGTTGACCAGGGACAGGGAGAAGCTTTGTTCCTTGCTGAAGAGCAGGTTGTCCCCGATGACCACATTGACGTGCGCTCCATCCACATGGTAGGAGGAAGAGACGTTCATTTGGGAATAGGTGTCCGCTCCGGTATGGGTGGCGTCCGCCGCCGCCGTTCCGTTCACGATGAACGTGAGTTCCTGCACTCCCCCCCACGCGTTCAGGCCGCCTTCATAGTTGTGGTAGCCTGCGGAGGAGCCGGAGCCGATCACGATTTCACTGCCGTAATAGGTAACCTCTCCCTTGAAGGCGCCGGAACCGGAGACGGTGGAACCGCTGTTGGTTTCCACGCCGGATAGAACGGTGGAGCCGTTCAGCACCAGATGCCCCGGATTAGCCGGATGGGCGAATGCCTCACCCAGGCGGATGCTCCCGCCTTCCACGCCCAGACTGGCGTCCCTGCCGTCCAGAACGAGGGTGGCGTTGTTGCTGATGACGACGTTTTCCGCCGCATAGGAACCCTTGGCGACAACCTTCACATCCTGTGCCGTGACGTTGAGGTTCGCGAAGGCGCCTCCGTCGGCGGCGGAGGCGCTGTAGCCTGCCGTGCCGGAGTGTTCCCAGTTCAGGGTCTGTTCCTTTTCATCCTTGCCCGCCAGCGTCAGTTGGCCGGAAGCGCCGCTGACGGTTCCGGAGGAAATGACGGCGTCCGACTGGCTCAAGTCAGCCTCCCCGCCTTCCAGCACGATGCCGTGCTCAGGCAGGTTTTCCCCGATGATGACCTTGGAGCCTTCACCCACATGGATGCTTTCTCCGGGGTTGACGACGATGGGGGCGCCTTCACCCAGGAATACCTGGCCCTGGAGGCGGTAGCTCATGCGGTAGTTTTCCAGTTGGAAGTTGTCCACCCTGGCTCCGTACATGGCGGTGATGCCGTTTTTGATCTGGTCCAGCGTGACGACCCAGGCGGAATCCGTGGCGTTGAGCACCGTGGCGCCTACCGTGGCGTTTTGCGCCAGGTCCAGATTTACGTTCAGGCCGTCAAAGCCCACTTCCAGGGCCGTTCCCGCCGCATTCTGCACCAGGGTCCCGTTGAGCAGCGTCATGCCTTCCGCAATGGTGAGCGTGCCGCTGCCGGAGATGGAGCCCTGGTTGTTGACGACGGCCCCGTCACGGAGTATCTGGGAGTTCCCGGTCAAGGTGACGGCAGAGCCGTGGCCCACGTTGACCCGGTTGAACAGGCCGGCGGCTTTTTCCGTGGAGATGGTCCAGTTCGCTTCGTTGTCCGCACTGCCCACGTTGAGCGTGACGGAGGAATGGTGGGTGGCCGTATCGGACTTGCTGGTGTTGACGGTTGTCCTCACCGTATAGTCAAACAGTCCCGGAGCGGCGTCCGTTCCGGACAGCAGCGTAATGGTATCCACGGAGCCTTCCGCCCGGAGCCGCCCAGTTCCCAGATGCCGCTGATGGAAGCTCCGGCGTGGACGGTGACGTTGTCCGCCGTGTTTTCCGTGGAGAAGCCGGAACCCGTATTGGACCCGCTGTACAGGGCATACCCCGTTGCTTCGTCCCCGTCGCCGTTGCTTCAATGACGCCGGTGGAACCGATGGTCGTCGTGATGCCGGCTCCTCCCATCAGGGCCGCCGCCGTGCTGCCGGCAGTTGCCGCTCTGACGGTTCCGTTGATAGTGCCGGTGGTCAGGGAGAATTCCGCCAGCAGCCCGTAGGCTTCCGCAGCTCCCGTGGAGGAGGCGGAGATGAAACCGCTGATGTTTCCCACGGACAGGGAGCCCGTGGAACGTGCCCCGGCGGCCGTTCCGGCCATGGCTTCCGCCCGGATGGAGCCGCCCACATTGCCGATGGTAATATTGGAATGGGTCTGGTAACCCCCTTCTTCTCCGGCGAAGAGGCCGTAGGCGTCCATGCCGTTGGTCGTGGCGGTAACGCTTCCCGTTGCTCCCATGTCGCCCAGCGTGATGTTTTCCCTGGCTTCAATGCCGATGGCGGAAAAGTCCTCGCTTTCATCATTGGAGCCGGAGGCTGCGGTGATTTGACCGTCCAGCCGGGTAATGTTCACCTGCCCGTAGTTGGACTGGATGCCTCTGGCTCCGTAGCCGCCGGCCGTCGCCGCGGAAATGCTGCCGGTGGAGGAAAAGGTGCCGATGTTGACGTCCTTGTAGCGCGGGCCCTGGTAGTCCATGGTATTTCCGTAGGCATACAGTCCCCTCGCATAGTTTCCTGTTCCCAGGTCCACGGAGATTTTGCCGGCCATCGTTCCAATGTCCAGGCGCCCCTGATAGGCGTAAATGCCATTGGAGGAGAAATTGGCCGTGATGGAGATGAGGGCGTCTTCCGTGATCGTTCCGATGGAGAGTATTTTCCCTGTAGCTCCGGATGCCGGTGGCATTCGTTCTGGCTGCGGAGATGTTGAATGTTCCTGCCAGGGTGCCGATGTCCACATTGACTCCGGAGGAGGTGTCAATGCCGAAGGCGTTGTTTGCCGTGGAGGAGACGTTGAATACGGCATCCCCGGCAATCGCGCCAATGCTGAGGGTGCCTGATTTTCCCCAGATTCCGCGCACGTTGCTGGAGCCTGTCACGTTGAATGTGGCGGAGACCGTTCCCAGGGCCGCATCTGAGGCGGTTCTGGCTACAGTGGCGTCATAAGCGCCGGCCAGGTCTTCCCTGGCAGTATCCTGGGCATGGACCGTTCCCAGGTGTGCCTATTTATTTTGGATTTTCGTTTCCATGGCCTTGTTCGGGTTTCCCGCGGACATTGTAAAATGGATGACCGGTCTGGGAATAGGGCGCCCTCCTTTGGGAACTGTTTTTATTTTGGTTTTTGCGGGATTTAATGGTGTTTGTGCTGGTTTCAGGAGCGTTATTCCGGATGCCGCGGGCCTGTCTGCTCATTCTGTCCATGGCCTCCCTGGTGCTTTTCAGTACGAGCAATTCCCTTTACTTGTCCTTCGAATACATGGACAAGGTTTTCTGCGTTATCCATCCCAGGGGGGTGGAGCATTTGCCCTTGGCATGTTTTTGTGCCGTTATTCCCTTGAAGAGTTGAAGAATGCAGTCGGTAAATCGTGGCTGTACGTGCTGATGGTGTTTCCCGTTATTTTTAATGGGAAATGTACAGCACCGTTCAGGAGTCTGCGTTATCCTTGTGCATGGGCGTGCTGTGGCTGACATCCTGCGCCTTCTTGATGATGCGGTATTTTCCGGGAATCTCCTCTTTCTGCGCCCGTTTGGCTCCCTCCGTCTTTTTTGTATATGCCGCGCATGCCCTGGTTTATGAGTGCATGCTCAGGCTCGGTTTTCCAAGGGAAGCTTCTGGATATGGGGAATGGCCGTACCCCTTGTTTTTTCTGGCTCTGAGCGGACTGTACTTTTTACTGGCGCGGATGTGTCCGGCAGTGTTGAAGTATATTGCGCTGAAGAATTGACCGTCTGCTATTTTTTACGGTTACAGGAAGCCCCGCAACCATGAAGTAAACTTCGTCCGCGCTTTTTTGGCTAGAAGCTGGTTGGCTATTCCCAGTCCGTCGCAGTAGTGGCGCGTTTCCGCGTCCGCCTGGCTGATGCCCATGCCGGTTTCAGAGGAGACCAGAACCCAGGGCACGGGGGATTGGGGATAAGTTCCTTCAAGGCCTCTATTTCCTCAATCAGCGCTTCCTGGAACGGCTCGTAGTCCGTAGGGTCCTTCTGGGCGTACAGGGTGTTGGAGGCGAGCAGGGTCACGCATTCCAGAATGACGCCGTCCACCTGGTCCAGCAGGCCGGATTCCCGGACGGCGGCGGCCACATGGCGGGGGCATTCCAGCGTAAGCCAGCTTGCCGGGCGCCGTTCCCGGTGCTTGCGCACGCGGTATTCCATGGAACCGGCTCCGGGCCACACCTCCGCCGTGGCGACGTACAGGATTTTTTTCCCGAATCCGGCGGCTATCTGTTCGGCGTATTGGCTTTTGCCGCTTCTGATGCCGCCCAGGACGAGCGTCATGCGTGCGGGATTGGCGTCAGTGTTTGGAGGTGTAGCGTTCATGGGATTCCAGCATGGCCTGGTGGGAGTTCAGAAAGTCGTCCAGGCTGAAGACTTCCAGAGTGATGAGGGGGGAGAAACGGATGTCCCACATGGGGTGGAGGATGGCGTCCAGCGTGGCGGCGGGCATGTGGTGCAGGGATTTGTGATCCCGTTTTTCCAGCCCGTGCAGGTGGCACATGCGTATGTCCGGCAGCCAGAGCGGCAGCAGTTCTTCCGGCCGCAGGCCTTCCTTCCAGACATGGCCTATGTCAAAGCAGCGGGAATGGGGCGTGGCGGAGACCAGCTTGTCCAGGTAGTCGGTCGGGTGGCGTTCCAGGTTTTCCAGGGCCAGGCATTCCGGAGCGGGCAGATGGGGCGTGATTTGCTCCAGGCTGCGGAGGATGCGTTCCGTTTCACGCTCCGTAAGATGGGGGCGCATGTCCGGGCCGGGAATGTGGTCCGTAACCACGTGCATGACCCACGTGTGGGGCTCCAGTTCCCGGGTCAGGTCAATGGCGCGGATGATGTTTTCCGTGTAGCGGCGCCCTGATTCCTCCGTGGCGAAGCCGCCGTCCGTGGGCAGGTGGACGTTCCACTTGACCCCGGCGTCCGCGGCGATTCCGGCCAGCTCCCGGATTTCCGCCGGGGTAATGAGTCCCTCCCCCAGCAGGAGCAGGGCGATGTCATCCGCGTAATGGACGCATTCCCTGATGGCGGGGACGTAGTAGTCCGGGATGATGAAGGAGGTGCAGCCGATGTTGAGGCCCGGGACGCGGCATTTGTGCGGAGTTTTCATAAGGTGCAGAAGGTGAGCAGGACGAGCCATTCCGTGCATTCCACGGTGCAACCGAACACGTCCCCGGTGACGCCTCCCAGGCGGCGGCGGGCATACAGGAGCAGGGCCGTGGAACCGGCCAGGGCCGTGAGCAGGGCGTACAGCCCGTGCCACCCTGCCAGCGCGCAGGCAGCCAAGGTGACGGCGGCGGCTATCAGGGCGTGGACGGGGCGCGTCCCCTGCTTGAAGGCTTCCCCCATGCCGCCGGGGCGCGCGCCCGGAAAGCGCATGGCGATGAAGATCTGGCTGCGCGCCAGCAGCCCGGCCAGCGCGCACGCCGTGAGCAGCAGCTCCCATGAACCGAAGGCCGCCAGCGCCGCCAGCGCGGCGCCCTTGAAGGCCAGGTTGAAGAACAGGGCCGTGCCGCCGAAGGTACCCAGGCGGGAGTCTTTCATGATTTCCAGCCTGCGTTCCCTCGGCACTTCCACGGGCAGTCCGTCCCCGCAGTCCGCCACTCCGTCCAGATGCAGGCCGCCCGTGATGGCTACCCAGCAGGCGCAGCCGATGACGCCGCAGACCAGCGGGGGGAAGAGCAGGGTAGCCGCCCAGGTCAGGCCGCCTGCCAGCCCCCCCACGACAAGGCCGACCAGCGGGAGCCATGCGGAGATGCCGTTCAGGTCGTTTTGCAGCGGCCACGGGCCTACGGGCAGCCGGGTCAGGAAGCCGAAGGCGGAGCGGATGGTGGTAATGACGTTCCCCAGGCAGAGGCCCAGGTCCATGTACATGGTGACGCCGATGTGGTCCATAATGAGCTTGTGCCCCGGTTCCGCGGAGTTGTGGGAGCCGATGAAGTACTGAGCCGCTTCCGGCCGGATGCCCTGGGCGATGGCTGCCGCCGCCCCGGCAATGAAGCCGTCAATGACGATGGGGACGCGCAGGGAGGCCGCGCCCAGCATCAGCCCGGCCATGGCTCCTATTTCCGGTCCTCCTACCTTCGCCAGCACGTCGATGGCGTCGGAGGGGTCGGGCTTGTTCAGGGCGATTCCCTGTTCGATGAGCTCTATTTTTTTTTTACGGATGACTTCCCCCTTGACGCCGGAGCCGCGCCCCGTCACGGTTTCCACCGGGGTGCCCGTGAGCACGGCCACGATGGCGGAGGAGGGCGTCGTGTTGCCGATGCCCATTTCTCCGGCGGCCACGATGTCCAGCCCCTGGCTTTTTCCTCCCGGGCCATGTCGATGCCCACTTGCAGGCATTGTCATGGCCGGGCCCCTGCTGAAATCGCTGGCTCCGTGCATGACCTTTCTTTTCACCAGCCCCGGCAGGTCGCCGAAGTCGTAATTCACGCCCACGTCCACCACGGAGGCGGGCTCCCGCGTTGCGCGTGAAGGCGTTGATGGTGCCGCCGCCTTGAAGGAAGTTGCGGGTCTGAATGTAAAGTGACGTCCGTGGACGTCAGGCTGAGGCCGTGGTCGGCAATGTGGTGGTCCGCGGCGAAGAGGACCACGGCCTTGTCCTTCAGGCGCGGCGCGGGATTGCCGGTCATGGCGGCAATCTGGATGGCTACGGGTTCCAGCTTCCCCAGCGCGAGGGGGGGCTTGGCCAGTATTTTCTGATGTTCCAGGGCGGTTTTGGCGGCCTGTTCGTCCAGCGGGGGAATATGCAGTTTGTTCATGATGGTCAGAAGCGGGGAATGAAGAAAAGGATGAGGGAGAAGATCAGCGTGCCCGTGGCGGCGGTCATCCACATGAGGCGTATGGCCAGGGCCAGGTCACTGACGGCGGCTTCCGTGCGCCCGGTTCCTATCCACGGGTAGTCCGCAGGAACCCCCTTGTAGGAGACCGGACCGCCGATGCGGAGGCCCAGCGCGCCCGCGAAGGCCGCCTCGCTCCAGGCGGAGTTTGGGCTGGCATGGGCGCGGCGGAAGGTCCAGCCCGTGGTGAATGCCCTCCGGGCGGAGGTTCCCTTCACGAAGAGGGCCGCCAGGGAGATGCACGGCAGGATGAGGCGCGCGGGGATAAAGTTGAGCGCATCGTCCGTGCGTGCGGCAAAGGTGCCGAAATGTCTGTACTGGTCGTTCTTCTTTCCCCACATGGCATCCAGGATGTTGAAAACGCGGTGCGTCAGCGCGGCGAAGGCCGCCCCGGAGGCGCCCCCTGCCAAGCAGCCTGCCGCAGCCCAGAACAAAGGTGGAAAAGACGCCGTCCGTCAGATTTTCCGCCACGCTTTCAATGGCCGCCCTGGCCATGCCGTGACGGTCCAGCCGCTCCGTGTTTCTCCCTTACGATCATGGAAACGGCGTGCCGCGCCTCGCCGTCCTTCCCGCTACGCAGGGCGTTCGCCACCCGCAGCGCATGCTCTGCCAGGCCGCGCGGGGCCATGCAGATGTAAATGACCAGAACGGCCGGAATCCAGGGAATCCACGGGGAGGGAAGACGGAAAAGGGAAGGCAGAATACCGCGCAGGCAAGCCATGCGGCGGCGCAGGTTCCTAAAGCCGCCGCCGTTCCCTCCGTAAAGTCCCGCCCCACAGCCGCCGCGGCAGACGGGATTCCTGTTGGGCGGCGCCCGCACCAGCCGATCAGGCAGACGGGATGGAACCTGTTGGGCGGATCCCCCGCCAGAATATCCAGCAGAAGGGCCGCAGGCAGGATGAACGGGCACGGAAGCATGGGTCAGCGTTTCAGTTGAAGAATACGGTAGATGGCCTTGAGGTCCAGATGCTCCCGGACTACGTCCGCCAGGCGTCCAGGCGCCGTCCAGGTCATAGGAGGCGTGCAGGGATGGATTGGGGGGACAAACGCGCGGCGGAACTCGTCGCCGTCAGAATGCCGCAGGTACGTGGCCCAGATTCGGCCTTTGCCGTAGCCGCAGGGGGGAGCCGTCTTCCCGAACATGATGGGGACGCTCCCTCCCTCATGGCGGGTGACGCCGTGGTGGATTTCATAGCCCGCCGCGGGAGGGGCCAGCGGCGTGCTTGCCCGGCGCACGTTGAGCAGGGTTTTGGCGGAGGCGAAGGTGGTGGAAAGCCCAGCAGGCCAAGCCCCCGGCGTCCGTTCCTCCGCGGATTCCATGTGCAGCGGGTCCAGAATGTCCGTTCCCAGCATTTGCAGGCCGCCGCAAACGCCCAGCATCCACTTTCCCTGTTCAGCGTGCCGGCGGATGGGTTCTTCCAGCCCTGCGGCGCGCAGTCCGGCCAGGTCCGCCGCCACGCTCTTGGTGCCGGGCAGGATGACCAGGTCCGGATTCCCCATTCCTCCCGTGTCCGCACCTGGCGGAGGCGAACGTCCGGCTCCGCCGCCAGCGGGCGAAGTCCGTGAAGTTGGAGACGTGGGCGGGCATCACTACGGCCACGTCCAGACTGTCCGCGTGTCTGGCTTGCCCGTCCTGTTCAAAGGGGCAGCGCGGCCCGGTCCTCTTCCGGAATGCTGATGTTCCGTATCATCGGGATGACGCCCAGCACGGGCCTGCCCGTACGGTCCAGCATGTAGCTGTGCGCCGGGGCCAGCAGCTCCGGGTCTCCGCGGAACTTGTTGACCACAAAGCCCGCCAGCAGCTCTTTTCCCCAGGGGGCGAACGTCATCCATGTCCCCAGGAAGGAGGCGTACACGCCGCCCCGGTCAATGTCCCCGGTGAGCAGAACTTTGGCGCGCGCGTAGCGGGCCATGTTCATGTTCACCACGTCTGCGGATTTCAGGTTGATTTCTCCGGGGCTTCCGGCCCCTTCCAGGCAGAGGACGTCATACTCGTCCGCCAGGGAATCGTACGCCTGGCGCACGTCCGGCCAGAAGCGCCTTTTGGCCGTAAAATATTCCCCGCGCCTCCATGTGGCCCACGGCGCGCCCCCAGCACGATCACCTGGGAGCCGGTGTTGAATGGGGGCTTGAGCAGGATGGGGTTCATCCTGGCATCCGGGTCAATGCGGCAGGTCTTCCGGCGTGCGGACGCCTGCACGGAACCAGCGGCCGTTTTCCAGCCCCGGATAATTGGAGCAGTCGCGCAGCGCGATGCCGTGGTTTTTCAGGAGCCGGGCGGCCAGGCCGGAAGGCGCCCCCGCCAGGCGGAAGAGCAGGAAGTTGGCTCCGGACGGGAGCACTGCGGCGCCCGGCAGGGGCGGAAAGCCTGCGGAACAGGTCTTCCCGGCGTTCCCGGTTCAGGGCGCGTTCCCCGTCCGCCCATGAAGGGGGGGCTGTTCCAGGACGGCCCGCGCCGCCGGCAAAGGCGTTCACGTTCCACGCGGGCAGGGACTGCCTCAGCCGTTCCGCCAGCGGAGCGGCGCAGACGGAAAAAGCCGCACCGGACACCGGCGATGCCGTAAAATTTGGTCAGGGAACGCAGGACAACCAGGTTGGGCAGAAGGGCCGCGTCACGGAGAAGCGATTCCGTTCCGTCCGCATAGTCAATGAAAGATTCGTCAATAATCCAGATGACTCCGGGGCGGTCCCGCACGGCCTGGCGCAGGGCCGGAACGTCCAGCAGGCCGCCGGACGGATTACAGGGATTCGCCAGGAAAACGGCGCTTCCGCCTGCGGCCTGTTCCGCCGTCAGGAGGGGTGACGGAATAAAGGAATTCCGTTCTTCCGTCCGGATGGAAAGAACGTCTGTGCCATGGCGCAGGCAGGCCAGCCTGTATTCGGAAAAAGCGGGTTCCGGAATAACGGCCTGTTTCAGTTCCAGCGCGCGCGGGAGGGCGTGAATCAGTTCGTTGGCTCCGTTGCCGAAGGTGAAGCAACCGGAAGGCAGCCCGTAATGAACCGCTGCCAGTTCCCGCAGCTCCGCCATGTCCGGGGAGGGGTAGGGAACGGCTGCATCCATGGCCTTCCACAGCGCGGAGGCAATGAACTCCGGCATTCCCTCCGGCCTCAGGTTGACGCTGAAATCCAGAATCTCCCGTTCGGGCCGTCCGGCGTCCGCCGCCAGGGATTTTAAATCTCCTCCGTGTGAAAAACTGTTCATACCGTAGTAGTAGAGACCGGAAGTCCGGACGTCCGCGCGTGCCGGGAAAAAGAAGGAAACGCCTTGAAGAAACGGTTTTTCCGGAAGTTGGGAACTCCTCTGAAAACGGAAATCCTTCCCCGCTGCGGGAAGGAGGGTGAAAGGCGCGTCATGGGCGCATCATGTCCTGTACGCGCCGGGGTGACAAGACAAAAATGGAGAACTCCGGTTGGAAAAACGGGATGGCGTGCGGCGGCTGAAAAGAGGAAGCGTCCGCAAAGCGGCGGAATGTTCAAAGAAAAATTTTTTTTGGCTTGTCATACCGGTCTCTTTGGTATTTCATCCGTCTCATGAACCCTTATGGGAAGGGTTACAGACCTCAGGGACGCCCGTAGCCGGGCAGGAAATAGATTGGGGAATACCGGTGTGAATCCGGAGCGGTACCGCCACTGTAAGCGAGCCTGTCTCGCAAGCCAGAAGACCAGCCTGTGGGGTTGTCCAACTGTTCGGCGAGTTACCGAACGTAAGGCACCACAACCATGCTTTATACGAAGAAAGCCCTTCAGATGGGCGCTATTGCCGTTGGCCTTGCCGCATTCGCAGGCCAGTCCTCTCTTGCCGAGTCCGCTAAAAAGAAGACTCCAAGCCCTCCGCCAGTTCGGAAACCATGCAGGTCATGCCGGAATTGACCATGGCGTCCCACTTTACGGGCGTGCCGTACAACCGGTCCGGGGTATCCGTTTCCATCATCAATCCGGAAGAATTCCAGAAGGCGGGCATTGAAACCCCTGACAGGAGCCCTTTCCCCAGACTCCCGGCGTCTTCACGCTGGACGGCGGCGGCACCTGGCAGCGCGGTTCCGTGAGCAACACCGTCATCCGCGGGATGAACAAGGAAACCTACACCCTGACCATGGTTGACGGCATGCGCATCAGTGATGTCAACATGTCCGGCAACAAGCTGCTGGGGATCACCAATCTCTTTACGGTGGGCAATGTGGAAGTGGTGAAGGGCGCCCAGGGCGCCGTCTTCGGTTCCGGCGCCATTGGCGGCGTTGTCGCCATGGACACCCCGGAAGGGGAAGGCGATCCCGTGACCAGGATTTTTGCGGAAGCCGGTTCTTTCCATTCCTTCAACAGCTACGCGACTTCCTCAGGCAAGATCAAGAAGCTTTCCTACTTTGTGGGCGTGGGGTTTGAATCCACGGAAAACGATCCCACCATTTATCCGGCCATTTATGACAACCGGAAAGGCATGAACGACTTCCGCCAGTGGCAGGAAGCCGTGCGCCTGGGCTATGACGTCAATGACAAGGTGAAGGTGGGCTTTACCTACCGCCGCCTGGATTCCTACTTTGAATACCCCACGCCATATGTGGATTACGACCAGTGGCCCGCCGTGACGGACCCCCACCTGTACAACACGGAAGACAAGAACCGCAGCAACCTGGTGACGGGGCGCGTGGATGCGGAAATTACCAAGCTGTGGTCCACCAGCTTCATGATCGGGCATTACAACATGGACTATTCCACGCATACGCCGGGCTTCGATTTCCAGCCCAACGTGATGCGCAACCGCCGCTTCCAGACGGAATGGCGCAATGCACTTACGTGGAACAAGGAATGGAAGACGGTCGCCGGCATGGCCTGGGACCGCTCCGACTACATGAGCGAAAACAATTACGTGGCCAAGGATGAATGGCAGAGCACGCTTGCCTTCTTTGCGGAGCAGATGTGGGCGCCCACGGACAACTTTGACGCCAGCGTGGCCCTGCGCCTGGAGCATGATTCCGTTTGGAACAACCACTTCACGTGGCGTTATTCCAATTCCTGGAAGGTGACGGGCAAGGATTCCCCCACCCGTATTTTCGGTTCCGTGGGTTCCGGCTTCCGCGCCCCCACCTACTTTGAACAGTACGCCGCCAATTACGGCTACGTGGGCAATCCGGACCTGGATGTGTCCAAATCCCTGGGCGGAGACCTGGGCGTGGAACAGCGCCTGGCGGACAACCATTACGCTTCCGTAACGGGGTTCTGGACCCGCATTAACGATGAAATCGGCACCAAGAGCGTAGGCACGTGGCCCAACTCCTACACGACTTACGACAACTTCTCCCACGCCACTTCCTATGGCGTGGAAGTAGCGTTCAAGGGGCAGTTCAAGGATGCGTGGAACAGCGGCTATTATGCCAACTACACCTTCACGATGCCCAAGCGCGACTCCATCGGCAAATATGAAACCATCCAGATGGCCAATACCGCCCGCCATACCATCAACGCGGAGGTTTATACCTCTCCGGTTGAAAAACTGACGGTCGGCTTCGGCGTAACCTCCGCCATGGGGCGTACGGACTACAACTATGCCCGTCTGGACAACTTCTTTACGGCGCGTTTGTTCGCCAGGTACCAGGTGACGGACAATGTGGCGCTCCATGTGCGTGTGGAAAACCTGTTCGACCAGAATTTCATCATCACGAATGACTATAACTTCGGACCGCGCCAGGCCCGGGGGCTGGGAGTCTTCGGCGGCGTGACGGTCGAATTTTAATTGCTTTTCAGGACTAATTGTTGATTGCACCCCCATCTTCCGTCTTGCGGGCTGTTTCAGGCGAAGGGAACAGCTCCGGGCGGAAGATGGGCTTTTTGTTTTCCGGTGGTTCCGGAATCGGTTAACATGCGGCGGTAATCTGAGCTGTGTTTCGCTGGCTGTACATTCTGGGGGCGTTGGTCCTCGCCGTCTTTCTGGGAGGAGTCCTTTACTTCGCCCAGCGGGAAGCGGACGTTTGGCATGAGGCCTCCGGACGGACGGACGGCAGGGGCATGCCTGCCGTGTTTGACGGCTTCGTGGAACGGTGGAACAGGTCTGTGGAGCGGGAACTGCTCCGGGAACTGGCAGGCGGCGAGCGGAAGAAAAGCCTGCTGTCCGTCTCCCGTGGCGATGGGGATGGGCGGCGTCTGGCCGAGCAGGAGCGTTCCGTGGAACGCATCGGCAGAAGGCTGGAGCTGAAAGACCATATCCGCCTGCTTCCCCTGGAGGAGGTTCCTGCGGAATTGGAATGGCGGACCGGAATGGAGGAACCGGAAGTGGGTGACCCCCGCCCGTGAAAGGGGGCTGGTCCGGCTGTGGATCAATACGCCGTTTCCCGGAACCCTGCGGGCGTTCGGACCGGGAAGCGAGACCTTTTCAACTACTCCGCCATTGACAACGTGTGGCTTCCCCTGGTGGGGCTGCATCCGGAAACCTTCCGGCCCATTCCGGGGCTGGCGGACCGCTGGGCTGTCTCCGCGGACGGGAAAACCGTTTTTTACCATCTGGACCCGGAAGCGACGTACTCGGACGGCCGCCCCGTAAGGGCGCAGGACTTCCTGCTGAATATCTGCCTCCGCACGTCCGGCTTTGCCCGGGACCCCTTCTGGACCACCCTGTTCCGTTCCACGTATGACCAGATTACGGTGTACGGGGATTCCGTCATTGCCCTGACGCTGCCGTCCCCCAGGCCGCTGCTGCCCTACATGGCCTGCGTGGATTTCCATCCGGCCCATCCCGGTTTTTACCATGATTTCAATTCCCTGTTTCTGGAACGCTACCAGTGGAAGGCGCCTCCGAATACGGGAGGCTATGTGGTGGTTCCCGGTAAAATAAGGATAGGCGAGCGCATCACCCTGGCCCGTGTGAAAAACTGGTGGGCGAAGGACCGGAAATACTACCGCTATTCCTGCAATGCGGACCAGGTGGAGCATGTATTTGTAAACCTGGAAAACAAGGCGGTTGAAATGTTCCGCCGCGGGGAGCTGGACATGATGAACGTCCGCAAGCCGGAGGTGTGGGAAAACAGGCTGGAACTGCCGGAAGTGCACCGGGGCTACATAGACAAGTACAGCCTGGAAGCCGGTTATGCCTGCCCCCCGTACGGCCTGTATCTGAATTGTGCGGACAAGCTTCTGAAAAATCCCGGCGTCCGCAAAGGACTGGCGCATTCCGTGAACATGGGCATGGTGATTGATACCCTGTTCCGCGGGAATATGAGAAGGCTGGGCTCCTACATGGAGGGGTACGGCGATCTGACTCTCCCGCTGAAAGCGCCGGAATACAGCAAGAAAAAAGCCATGGAACATTTTGCCCGCGCCGGTTACCGGGAAATGGGGGAAGACGGCGTGCTGAAGAATGAACGGGGGGAACGGCTGGTGGTGGAACTGACCTTCGCGGACTCCTCCACCCTGATGACCAATGTTTGTTCCATCCTCCGGCAGGAGGCCCTGAAATGCGGGGTGGACCTGCGCCTGGACCCCCTGACCTATAATGTCTGTTCCCGGAAGGTATTTGAAAAACGGTACCAGGCTGCCCTGTGGGCGTGGCCGCTCCAGACGCCGTTCCCCGGCTGTATGAAACCTTTGCTTCCGAGCTGGCGTACGATGCCCGCGGCAACCCCTGTAGGCAACACGAACAATATCTTTGCCGTGGCGGACACGAAACTGGATGCGGCCCTGGACGCGGAGCGAAATGCCACGGATGGCTCCGCCCTGAAAAAAGCGCTTCACCGCGCCCAAAAGCGCATTCATGAACTCTGCGTCTGGATTCCCGGCTGGCGGGAACCCTACACGTACGTCGCCTGCTGGCGCTGGATACGCTGGCCGGAATCCCCCACGCGGTTCTGTTCCCCCGGATTTACAACCCCCTGGAATCCCACCTGTACTGGGTGGATGAAAAAATGAAGAAGGAAACGCAGGAGGCCCGGCGCCGGGGCGTTCCGTTTGAGGAAAGGCATCAGGTGATACGTGTTGAAAGACCGGATGACGCCGCTCCGTAATAAAACCAGCCCTCCGGCTCCTTTTTTTAAATTGAAAGGAGGCGGTTTTTCATCATAATTCCCCTGATTCTCTGTAACCGTTTATTGACTCCATCATCATGAAATTATCACTTTTTTCCGTTCTTCTTCTGGCAGGGCATCTTTGCATGGCCGCTCCCATGCCCCTGCCGGAATCCAATGACGGAGCCAAGCATGTCTTTACCACCAACCAGGAAAACTTCCTGATGGATGGAAAGCCCGTCAAAATCATCTCCGGGGAAATGCACTACCCGCGCGTGCCGCGCGAGCACTGGCAGGACAGGTTCCAGCGCATGAAGGCCATGGGCATGAACACCGTCTGCACCTATCTGTTCTGGAACGTCCATGAACCGGAACCGGGCAAGTGGGACTTCTCCGGCAACCTGGACTTTGTGGAATTCATCAAGGAAGCGCAGAAAGCCGGCCTGTGGGTCATCGTGCGTCCGGGGCCCTACGTTTGCGCGGAATGGGAATTCGGCGGCTTTCCCGGCTGGCTGCTGAAGGATGCGGACCTGAAAGTCCGTTCCCAGGACCCCCGCTTCCTGGAACCGGCCATGGCTTATCTCAAGAAAGTCTGCTCCATGCTGGAACCGCTCCAGATCACCAAGGGCGGCCCCATCATCATGGCCCAGGTGGAAAATGAATACGGCTCCTACGGCTCCGACAAGGACTACGTGAAAAAACACCTGGAAGTCATCCAGAAGGAGCTTCCGGGCGTGGTGCCCTTTACCTCGGACGGCCCGAATGACTGGATGATCAACAACGGCACGCTGCCCGGCATCGTTCCCGCCATGAACTTCGGCGGGGGGAGCCAAGGGCGCCTTTGCCAACCTGGAAAAGCACAAGGGCAAGACTCCCCGCATCAACGGCGAATTCTGGGTAGGCTGGTTTGACCACTGGGGCAAGCCCAAAAACGGCGGCAGTACGGAAGGCTTCAACCGCGACTTGAAGTGGATGCTGGAAAACAACGTCTCCCCCAACCTCTTCATGGCGCACGGGGGCACCTCCTTCGGCTTCATGAACGGGGCGAACTGGGAAGGGGCCTACACGCCGGACGTGACCAATTACGACTACGGCGCGCCCATCTCTGAAAACGGAACCCTGACGGACCGCTACCGCACGTTCCGCCAGACCATTCAGGACTATTACGGTGATACGTACAAGCTCCCCGATCCGCCCGCGCAGCCGGAAATGATGGAGCTGCCGCCCATCACGTTTACGGAGAAAGCCGGCATGTTCAACCGGCTCCCGCAGCCTGTCATCCGCAAGGAACCCGTTCACATGGAAGCCCTGGGTCAGAGCCTGGGCTTCATCCTGTACCGGACGAAGGTGAACGGCCCGGTGAAGGGAGAGCTGAAAATGAACAACATGCAGGACCGCGCCATCGTTTACGTGGACGGCAAAGGCAGGGTGCGGCGGACCGCCGCTACAAGCAGGACGCCTGTGACGTGGTCATTCCCGCGGGCCTCCATACGGTGGATATCTTTGTGGAAAACATGGGCCGCATCAACTTCGGCGGCCAAATCCAGGGAGAACGCAAGGGAATACGCGGCCCCATCACGCTGGACGGGAAAAAGCTGGAAAACTTCCTCATCTACAACCTCCCTTGCAAGGGCGTGGAGCTCCTCTCCTTCTCCGGCAAGAAGCCGGGCGGCGACCAGCCCGTGTTCCACCGTGGATATTTCAACGTCTCCAACCCCAAGGATACCTACCTGGACATGCGGGACGGCTGGAAGAAAGGCGTCGTGTGGGTGAACGGCCACAATCTGGGCCGCTTCTGGTTCATCGGCTCCCAGCAGGCGCTTTACTGCCCCGGCGAATACCTGAAACCGGGGAAAAATGAAATCGTGGTGCTGGACGTGGACGGCGGCTCCGGCACGGTGAAAGGCGTGAAGGAAGCCATTTACGAAGTCAACAGGGATCCCGCCATGGCGGATGTCTTCCGCGTGGGCAAGCCCGTGGCTCCCGCCGCCAGCCAGCTCGTGCACAAGGGAACCTTCGCCAAGGGGGCGGACCAGCAGGAAATCAAATTCCGCGCTCCCGTCCAGGCCCGCTACATCGCCCTCGTCAGCAAGAACGCCCATGACAACGGTCCGCACGCCGCCATTGCGGAGCTGAACTTCCTGGATGCCTCCGGCAACCTGCTTCCCCGCGAACAGTGGTCCGTGGTCTATGCGGACTCCCATGAAACGGCGGGGGAAGCCGCCCAGGCGGGCCTGGTGATGGACAACCAGCCCACCACCTACTGGCACACCAAGTGGCAGGGAGACAATCCCAAGCACCCGCACATGATCGTGCTGGACCTGGGCAAGGTGCAGAAGCTCTCCGGCTTCCGCTACCTGCCGCGCCAGAACCGGGAAAACGGCCGCATCAAGGACTATGAAGTCTACGCGTCTCCCAAGCCGTTCAAGCCTGCCCAGTAGGCAAGCTTGTCTAAAATGATTACTAATGCCTCGGATTGTAATGGTTCGAGGTGTTTTTGTTTAATATCATACGTGTAAAATTTGGATACTGAAAAACCATCGACAAACTAACCTATCCCATTATAATGACTAACACCAAAGTATGGAAGAAGGCTTGATAAACCCTGAAGTTCAAGATGATGATGTCTTGGAAAGAGAAAATATTGGTGAGGATAATGATGTTGAAAGGGCTCCTTTTGATCCGACTCGGATTGATATTATCACTAAGCAGGATATGTTGGTTAACATCATTGAACGGCTAAAATATGGTGAGATTAACCTTTCTCCAGATTATCAGCGTCACCCGGATCTCTGGACGCCTTTGCAGCAATCTCGCCTCGTAGAATCTATTTTGATCCGTATCCCTTTGCCTGCATTATATTTTGATTGTTCCAAAGAGAATTGCTGGGAAATCGTTGATGGTCTTCAGAGGCTTTCAGCTATTAAGAATTTTGTGATTGATAAAACGCTATCTCTGAGCGGATTGGAGTATCTATCTCATCTCAAGGGCAAGCGGTATGATGACTTGGAACGTCAGTACATACGTCGCATTAATGAGTGCCCAATAACATATTTTCAAATCACACCCGGTACGCCGGAAGAAGTGAAATATTCGATTTTTCGACGTATTAATACCGGAGGGCTTGTCTTAAATGAACAGGAAATTCGAAATGCCATGGCTACGTCACAAGCTAGAATTTTTCTTCAAAATATGGTAAACAATCAGAATTTTAATATGATATTTTCTGGTTCTAAGGATATGAAAAAACGCATGAAGGATCAAGAACTTGCCCTTCGGTTTCTGGCTTTTTATCATATGGATGTTCAAAAAATATCCTTCACAAATATTGCGGAATTATTAAATTCCATGATGACTATTTTAAACCATTCTTCTGGAGAAGAACGCAAGCAATGGGGAGAAGCTTATGATCGCGCTCTGATTCGAAGTTATGCTCTTTTTGGAGAACGCGCTTTTGAGAAGTCTTATGTACAACGTGTACGGAAAAATACACCTCTTTATGAGGTATGGACTGTGTGCTTGGCGCATTTGAGTGAAGCTCAGTGGCAACGCATACAACCTTATCATGAAGAAATAAGGCAAGAGCACCAGCGGCGTTTAGAACCAAGTGACGAATATACTTGGGCGATCAGTAATGCGACTCAGAAGAGAGAACACATTGCATTAAGATATAATACTGTAAAACAAATTCTTCAGAAATATGATCCGGAGCATCAGAGTCTCGAATTTTAAATCTCTGCAGGATGTCACATGTCCTCTCGGCATGTTGAATATCTTTACCGGCCTGAATGGCATGGGTAAATCGACCTTTCTGCAAGTTCTTCTACTTCTCGTACAAACATTGGAACGACCTCAGTTGCTTGGGAAGGGCCTTCTATTGAATGGTCCTTTAATTAGTCTTGGTAGGGGTAAGGATGTTCTGTGCGACTATGCAGACAATGAAATAATTACTTTCCACCTTATTTGGGATGATCAAGCAGAATTGTTGTTGGAATGTCACGCAGATGCTGTTTCTGACATCCTTACCTACAATAGTAATGATGAGATGAGGCAAGGATGGAATCGATTGGGAGAAGATAGTTTTCACTATATTCCTTCAGAACGTATTACTCCCCAAACGGTCTATCCGGCTTCTCTTTCCAGTATCAGAGAATACGATGTCTTGGGACAACATGGAGAGTACACCGCTCACTATATTGCGGAATATGCTCTCAGTTCCCTTCGTATACCTGGTCTCAAGCATCCTCAATCCTCTAGTCTCACATTACTTACGAATATTGATGCATGGATGGGAGAGATTTCTCCCAACATCCGCGTATGCGCTAACTATAATCAGAATAGCAACACTGTTAGTTTAGGATATAAGTTCAATTTTGGAACTAACGTTTCGGATGAATATAAGCCTCAGAATGTTGGGTTTGGCATTACTTATGTTTTGCCTGTTGTGACTTCATTGCTCAAATCTCGACCGGGAGAAATTTTAATTATTGAAAACCCTGAAACGTATCTGCATCCTGCCGGGCAATCAGTATTGGGTAGGCTTTGTGCTCTTGCTGCGGCAAATGGGGTTCAGCTTTTAATAGAAACTCATTCTGATCACTTTATCAATGGAGTACGGGTAGCAGTGAAGCAAAAAACTACACCTGTAGAAAATACAAAGATTTATTACGTTGAGCCCCAGACAGGTGAGAATTCCCATAAACGGGATATGCAAGCTATTAATATTGATGAATATGGTCGTCTCGACAATCTCCCGAAGGGATTCTGCGATGAATGGGACAATATGCTCGATAAATTGTTAGGCTACGATGAACTTTGATAGCGTCATTTTCAACTATCATTCGTTACCTTTTCCTGAAGATCATCCGGATATAGATGGTGTAGTCATTCAGTTCATTGACAGTTACAACAGATTACGTGCAGCAGGAGTTCGTACGGTTCTGATTTATGAAGAAAAGTGATCTTTGGGGATCATTGGTTCTTCAGAAAGGGAAAACCTTTGGGTGGTGGCTTGTTGAGCGAGGTCGGGAGAGTAGGGCACAGAACTCTTCTTCTTTGCATGAAGCCATTTTGCTTTTCAAAAAATCGATCACTCAGTACAACCCTATTAAGGATGTTGATTACTCATCCTGGCCATGTATGAGTGCCTGTTTTTCGGAAAAGGATTTAGCAGAGTATGTAGACTCTCCTGTTTTGATGGCTGCAGAAAAATATCAGCTCACTATTTTGAGCATGGCCAGCACTCTTGCATGGCAGAAAAGACAGCTTCAGGTAATTTATACATGGATGCTTGAAAAAAATGAAATTTTGCAGAAAAGAAATCAATATATTTGTAATTATACTACTAAAGAGAGTATAGAAGAGATTAAGAAATATCTTCTTCAACAACGACTTGCTCCGGACACAATCATACAGTACTGGCAATATTTTTTCCCAGGTATTGAGCGTGGAATAGATGTCGATGAACAACTTCGTGAATTAGCTTGTCGACCTCAGTATGCAGGAGTACTTCAAACTTTGTTAACCATTGCTCATAATATCTGTCCTCCTAAGAGGCCAACGGATATGAATTGTGCAACTTTAAAAGAACTTGGTATTGATGCTTCTGATGAAAGCGACACTACCAAGCATACATATGGGAAGACTCGTGATTTTCGTTTCCAGGGAGGGAATATAGTTAGGTGTTACCATCATCTCAAATTTGGTAATGGAATTCGTCTTCATTACTATGTTGATACAACTGCTTTTCACATTGGCTATATAGGGTCTCATCTGCCAATTTAACAAAAAGGCGGCTCCGTGGTGAACGGAGCCGCCGTGAGGCAGTAATGAACTCAATGATTGTTAGAAGTTCCAGGAGAAGCCCAGCTTGATGGTGTGGTAGCCGGGATCACTGTAGCCCTGAATCTGGTAATATTCGTAGCCGATCAGGAAGTCAGCGCTCTTGGAGATGCTGAACTTGAACCCGGCCTGGGCTGCCCAGGAAAACTTGGTGGTGGAGATGGTGTGGGAACGGCTCCCGTCTTCCAGCCCGTGGATGGTGGTTTTAATGTCTCCGTACGTGGCGCCCGCCTTGCCGCCCAGATAGAACATCGTGTAATCGCCGATGGGGAGGTTCAGCGTATAACCGGCCATCATCGGAACGTAGGTGGAGCGGACGCTGGCGGTATAGGGGCCGCTGATGCCCAGGTCATGCACGCTGGGATGGTGGGAGCCTGCCAGAATGCCGCCGTTCAGGGAAATCTGATGAACAATGCTGCCGGTTTCAATGTAATTGAAAATGCTCAGATTGCCGCCGGCCACGTTGGGCATGGCATCCTTGGTGGCGATGCCGTAAGCTCCTTCCAGGGACATGCCGAACTGGCCGTCGTATTTGTCGGCGTGGTAGGCATTGGCGGCGGACACGGAGGCCACGAGGGCCAAACCTAGCAGTATAGTCTTGTTCATATGGGGATAAATGGTGAATTTAACTGTGGTTCATTCTTGGCAGTTTTCTCTTTTGAAGTCAAACATGAAATGTCAAATTGCATGAAATCCCCGGGCACCGGGAGATGAAGTTGCCAGAACGGGCCCGGTGGGGTACATTCTGCGCCATGGAACAACAAGCGTGTGATTTGCTGGTGACCGCTTCCCGCATGCTGGCGGGCGCGGAACAGGCCGGCGCCGCCGGAAATGCGGTCGTCGCCGTCCGGGACGGGAAAATTCTGGAAACGGGGAGCGCCGCAGAACTGGAAGCCAGGTGGAAGCCCGCCGCCCGCAGGGACCTGGGAAATGTTCTGCTGATGCCGGGGCTGGTCAATGCCCATACGCACGTTCCGATGACCTTTTTGCGCGGCTTTGCGGATGACCTGCCCCTGATGGAATGGCTGACCGGGCATATTTTCCCGGTGGAAGCGCGCCTGACGGACAGAATCGTCTCCCTGGGGGCGCGTCTGGGCATGTATGAAATGATGCGGACGGGCACGACGGCTTTTGTGGACTCCTATTTGCTGGAAATCAACGTGCTCCGGGAGGCGGAGCGCATGGGAATGCGCTGTGTGGGCGGGGAGGCTCTTTTTGCGTTTCCCTCTCCGGCGTACGGCGGATGGGATGCGGCTGAAACCCTGTACCGGGAGCAGGCGGCGCGCTTTGCGGGCCGCGGCAGGGTACAGGTGGCCCTGATGCCGCACAGCGTGTACACCACCAGTGACGACGTGCTCCGGAATTCCATGAAGCTGGCGGAGGAACTGGACCTGATGCTGCATATCCATCTGTCCGAATCCGCCGGAGAAGTGGAGCAGTGCCGCTCCCTGCACGGGGACAGGCGCCCGGTGGCTTATGCCCGGGACATGGGGTTGCTGAATGAACGCACCGTGCTGGCCCACATGGTGGACGTGACGGATGATGAACTGGAACTGGTAGCGGCTTCCGGAGCGGCAATCGCCCACAACCCGGTCAGCAACCTGAAACTGGCGTCCGGCTTCGCCCGCGTGCGGGACATGGCGCGGGCCGGCATCTCCGTCTCCCTGGGAACGGACGGAGCGTGCAGCAACAACGGCCTGGACATGTTTGAAACGATGAAGCTGGCCGCCCTTCTTGCCAAGGGATGCAGCGGGGACGCTACCGCGGTGCCCGCCGTGCAGGCGCTGAACATGGCCACGGCGGAGGGCGCCCGCATCTTCCGGACGCCGGGGCTGGGAACGCTGGCCCCGGGAGCTCCCGCGGACATGATCGCCCTGGATCTGGATGAACCGAACCTGTGCCCGATTTTCAACGAAGCGTCCCATGCCGTTTATGCCGCTTCCGGCAAGGACTGCGTGTTCACCATGGTGGAAGGGAACATCCTGTACGACCACGGAACCTACACGGACGGCCTGTATGCGGACACCGCCGCGGAAATGCGGGACCTGGTGGAGTGGGTGAAGGGGAAGGAATAAAGACGGAAGACTAAATACAAAAGAGAAAATAGTCTTTAACAGGCATTTCCTCTCTATTTAATCTTTAGTCTTTCATCTTTTGTCATTGGGGCGCCGTTCAGGCGGCGCATGCTCATATTCCTTCTTTACCCGCAAGGGGGGATGCCTTTATAGTAATTTCATGCAATATGATCTCATCGTCATTGGTGGAGGCCCTGCCGGCTATGTGGGCGCCATCCGCGCTGCCCAGCTGGGAAAATCCGTGGTGTGCGTGGAACGCGACCGTGTGGGGGGCACCTGTCTGAACTGGGGATGCATCCCCACCAAGGCGCTTCTGAAAAATGCGGAGGCTTACCTGACCGTGACGGCCCGGGCCAAGGAATTCGGCATGACGGTGGAAGGCGTCAGCGTGGATTGGAGCGAGGTGATCGGCCGTTCCCGCAAGGTCAGCGACCGCCTGGCCGGCGGCGTGGGTTTCCTGTTTAAGAAAAACAAGGTGGACTCCGTCACGGGGGAAGCCTCCATCACCGCCCCCGGCAAGGTGGAAGTGAAGGCCGCCGACGGAACGACGAGCGTTCTGGAAGGAAAAAACATCCTGATCAGCACCGGCTGCGTCACCCGCACGGTGCCCAGCCTGCCCCTCAACGGCGCCACCATCATCGGCTCCAGGGAAGCCATGGTGCTGGAAAAGCGGCCTGAAAGCATGATCATCATCGGTTCCGGCGCCATTGGCACGGAATTCGCCCTACATTTACAACTCCTTCGGCACCAAGGTAACGCTCATTGAAGCGCTCCCGCGCATGCTTCCCAATGAAGACGGCGACTCCTGCCAGAGGCTGGAACGCGCGTTCAAGAAGCAGGGCATCAAGGTCATGACGGGAGCCTCCGTGGAATCCGTCACGGAAACCTGCGACGGCAAGGTCAAGGCCAACGTGAAAAACAGCAAGGGACAGGAAGAGGAAATCACGGCGGACGTCTGCCTAGTGGCCATCGGCGTGAAGCCGGTCGTTCCCGCCGCTCCCGGCCTGGAGCTGACGGAAAAGGGATTCATCAAGGTGAATGACCGCTACGCCACATCCATTCCCGGCGTTTACGCGGCGGGCGACGTGATCGGCGGCGTGCTGCTGGCGCATACGGCCACCTTTGAAGCCGTGCAGGCCGTGGAAGGCATGTTTAATCCGGACTACCAGCCCAGGCAGGTCGGCTTCTTCCCAAGCTGCACGTACTGCTACCCGCAGGTGGCTTCCGTAGGCAAAACGGAACGCGCCCTCAAGGAAGCGGGCGTGGAATACAAGGTGGGTAAATTCCCCTTCCAGGCCATTGGCAAGGCTGTGGCCGCCGGAGAAACGGACGGCTTTGTGAAAACTCTGTACGGCGCCAAACACGGAGAACTGCTGGGCGCCCACATCGTGGGGCCGGAAGCCACGGAACTCATTGCCACGCTGGGCGTCGGCATTCAGGCGGAACTGACGGACGAGGACATCCACGCCACCATCTTTGCCCATCCCACGCTGTCGGAGGCCATCCATGAATCCATGCTGGCTTCCGAGGGAATCGCCATCCACATGTAACGGTTTTCACGGGAAGAGCCCCGGAACGGGGCTCTTTTTCTCCGTTAAAAAAGATGAACGGTAACCTGCGCTGGAAACAAAGGCTTCAAAACCTGAATAAGGCTTTTTCCCGGTTGCGCCATGCTTGCGCGTTGCCGGAATACAATGAATTGGAAATGGCCGGACTGGTGCAGACTTATGAATTTACGTTTGAGCTGTGCTGGAAAACGTTGAAAGATAAACTGGTCTATGACGGCTACAGCGTTAACAGCCCCCGCGAAGCCATCAGGCAGGCGTTTGGCGCAGGCTTGATAGGCCATATTGATTGCTGGTTTCTGGCGTTGGAAAGCCGCAATTTGTTTGTACATACTTATGATGATTCCAGCGCGGAAGAGGCGGTTTCCCTGATTAAGGGAAAATTCTTTCCCATGCTGGCCCCATGTGTGGAAAATCTGAACATGATGGCGGAGAAAGAGGACTGAACGATGGCCTGACGGCCAAGGTGCGCTCAGGCATCCGGGAAATTCTTTCACAGACTCCGCAGATTAGGAAAGCCGTTTTATTCGGTTCCCGAGCCCTGGGCACGTGGAGGCCTGCGTCCGATATTGATCTTGCCCTGGAGGGCGAGGAGCTGGATTTGTCCGTCCTTTTGACTCTCCAAGCGCGTTTCACGGAGTTGAACCTGCCTGTGGAGGTGGACTTGATTATTCGTAACAGAATCACCAATCCTGATTTGGAACATCATATCCATGCTTATGGTAAGGAGTGGTTTTCCCCTGTTCCATGGAATGAAGGGATTTTGATCCCGGAGAACCCCTGTAAAACAGGAAAGACATTCAGTCTTTCCTCTTTAGTATTTAGTCTTTTTCTCCCCGGTCCTCATAGCTCAAACACCGGATTCTCCACGGCGTTTTTCACCGCAATAAGGAACTGCACGGCCTGCTTGCCGTCCACCAGGCGGTGGTCATAGGAAAGGGCCAGGTACATCATGGGCCGGGCGACGATCTGGCCGTCCCGGACCATGGGGCGTTCCTGAATGGCATGCATGCCCAGAATGCCGCTCTGGGGCGGGTTCAGAATGGGGGTGGAGAGCAGGGAACCGTAGGTTCCCCCGTTGGAGATAGTGAAGCAGCCCCCTTGCAGGTCCTGCATGGACAAGCTTCCGCCGCGCACTTTTTCCGTCAGGGCGGCGAGTTCCAGTTCCAGCTCCGGGAGCGTTTTCCGGTCGCAGTCCCGCAGCACGGGGACCACGAGGCCCTTGTCCGTGCCGATGGCTACGGAAATATCGTAATACAGGTTTTCCACGATGTCCGTGCCGTCAATTCTGGCGTTGACCTGGGGCACTTCCTGAAGGGCCTTGACCACCGCCTTGATGAAGAAGCTCATGAAACCGAGCTTGGTGCCGTACCGTTCCCGGTACGCCGCATTGAATTGTTTGCGGAGCTCCATCACGGCGGACATGTCGCACTCGTTAAAAGTGGTGAGGATGGCCGCCTGATGCTGGGCCTCCACCAGCCGGGCCGCGATGGTGCGGCGCAGGGGGCTCATGGGTTTCCTGATGAAACGCGGGGCGGTTTCCTTGTCAGACTTCCCGTTTTTCCCGGCGGGAGGCTGTTCCGGGGCGGACGTTTCCTTTTCCGGCTTTTGTTCCGGGGATTCGGCCGCAGGAGGAGGGGGGGTGGAAGCGGGTTCCTCCCGTGTTCCCGGCGCTGTGGTTTTCTCCGGTTCCGGCGGTACGGGAGCCTCTTCCTTTTCCGGTGCGGCTGCGGTTCCGTCAGCGGAAGAAATGCGGCCCAGAGCCGCGCCGATGGGGGCTTCCACTCCTTCCGGGACGAGGATTTCCAGCACGCCGCTTTCGTCCGCCTCCAGGTCCGTGGAAACCTTGTCCGTTTCCAGCGTCACCAGGGTGTCGCCTTTGGCTACCGGGTCGCCGGCATTCTTGTGCCACGCGGCTACGGTGGCGGTGGTGATGGATTCTCCGAAGTTGGGGATCAGGATGTCGCTCATGGGAGGAAGATGGGTTCAGGATTGCGCCCGCGGCCCGAAGGCGGTGGCGATGAGTCTTTTTTGCGCGGCGGCGTGCAGGGCCTTGGCGCCCTCCGCAGGGCAGGCCATGGGCGGCCGCCCCGCATAGCGGAAGGAGGTGGCGAAGAGGCGCCCCAGCCTGTTCCGCAGGTGGCCCCAGGCCCCCATGTTGGAGGGTTCCTCCTGGCACCAGACGAAGTCGCGCGCCTTCTGGTAGGGGGCCAGCAGGTAGGTGAGCTGTTCCTGGGCCAGCGGGTAGATTTGTTCCAGGCGGATAATGATTGTGTCTGAAATATTCCGTTCCTTCCGGTAGGCGGCCAGGTCATAGTAAACTTTCCCGGTGCAGAAGACGGCGCGCGTTACCTGGTCCGGCGCGGGAGCGTCCGGGTCCGGCAGCACTTCGTGGAAGCGGGAGGGAGCCAGGAATTCCCGGTGCGGGGAGACGGCCTCCGGACGGGAGAGCAGGCTTTTGGGCGTGAAGACGATCAGCGGCTTGTGCACGTTCTGGTGCACCTGGCGGCGCAGGGCGTGGAAGTATTGGGCCGGGGTGGTGGGGTTGATGACCTGCATGTTGTCGTCCGCGCAGAGCTGGAGATAGCGTTCCATGCGGGCGCTGGAGTGTTCCGAGCCCGCCCCTTCATAGCCGTGGGGCAGCAGCAGCACAATGCGGTTTTTCTGGTGCCATTTGGCCTCCGCGGCCGCAATGAACTGGTCCACGATGACCTGCGCTCCGTTGGCGAAGTCCCCGAACTGGGCCTCCCACATGACCAGCGCGTCCGGGCTTTCCAGAGCATAGCCGTATTCAAAGCCCAGCACGGAGGCTTCCGACAGGGAGGAGTTGTAAATGCGGAAAGCGGTAGTGCCGTGGTTCAGCTTTTCCAGAGGAGTGTACAGGGAGCCGTCATTGAAGTCATGCAGGACGGCGTGCCGCTGGGAGAAGGTGCCGCGCTGGCAGTCCTGGCCGGACAGGCGCACGGTATGGTTTTCCGCGAGCAGGCTGCCCCAGGCCAGGGCTTCCGCCATGGCCCAGTCCAGCAGTCCGCCTTCCCGGAAGGCCTCCCGGCGGCGGGCCAGGAAGCGTTTTTCCAGCGTGGGGTGGGGCGTGAAGCCGTCCGGCAGTTCCGTAAGGATATCTCCGATGCGCTGGAACAGCTCCGGGCTGATTCCCGTCCGTACGCTGGTACGCGGGATGGGCGTTTCATCCGCATCCTGCGCGGTGGCGGGCAGGATGTAGTCCACGGGGTTTTCCTTCATTTGCAGGTAGGCCTGTTCCATGCCTTCCCAAAGGTCTTTCCGGATGTCCTGCTCCTGCTGTTCCGTCAATTCCCCGCGCTCCCTGAGCGCCGTTCCGTACAGGGCTGCGGCGGGGGGGCGCGCCTCAATCCGCTTGGTCTGCATGGGCGCGGTGAAGGCGGCCTGGTCCGTTTCATTGTGGCCCAGGCGGCGGTAGCAGTACATGTCCAGAATGATGTCCCGCCCGAACTTCTGGCGGAACTGGAGCGCGAATTCCGCCGCCCACACCAGGTCCTCCGGGCTTTCCCCGTTGATGTGCAGGATGGGGGACTGGAGCATCTGCGCCACGTCCGTGGCGTAGCGGGAGGAACGGGCCTCGTCCGGTCCGGTGGTGAAGCCGATCTGGTTGTTGATGATGAGGTGCACGGTGCCTCCCGTGCGGTAGCCTTTCAGCAGGGAAAGATTGAGCACTTCCGCCACGAGCCCCTGTCCTGCGAAGGCGGCGTCCCCGTGGAGGACGAGCGGCAGCACATGCTTGCGTTCCGCGTCTTCCAGGTTGTGCTGCATGGCCCTGGCCCTGCCTTCCACCACGGGATACACGGCTTCCAGATGGCTGGGGTTGGAGGAGAGGCGGACGTGAAGGTCGCGGCCGTCCACATGGCGCGTGGTGGCGTAGCCGAGGTGGTATTTGACGTCGCTCCTGCCAATGGGGGATTCCGGCAGGTAGTCCGGCGTGAATTCTCGGAAGATGGTTTTCAGCGGCTTGTGGAGGATGTTGGCGAGCACGTTCAGCCTCCCGCGGTGGGCCATGCCCATTTCAATGTGGGAGACGCCGGAGGCGGGGCAGCGCTTGACGATGGCGTCCAGCAGGACGATGGCGCCCTCCCCCCCCTCCAGGGAGAAGCGTTTTTCCCCAATGAAGCGCTTGCCCAGGAATTCCTCGAACAATTCCGCCTTGCAGAGATGGAAGAAGGCGTCCCGTCGGACCTCCGGGCCGTAGTCCACGCCGTTCGCCCGGAGCTTGATTTTTTCTTCAATCCAGGAGCGGATTTCCAGATTGTCTATGTGGTGGTATTCAAACCCGATGGGGCCGCAATAGATTTTTTGCAGGTGGCTGATGATTTCACGGAGGGTGAACGTGCCGCCGTCCATGAAGGTGCCGATGTTGGCGGGCTGGTCCAGGTCTTCCGGACGGAAGCCCATTTCTTCAAGATTGACCGGGGTGCAGGTCTTGTCCGGAGACGCCAGGGGATTGAAGCGCGCGCACTGGTGGCCCATGACCCGGTAGGCCCGGATGAGCTGGTTGACGCGCCCCCGGCATTCCGCGCTTTCCGGCGGGACGGTGTAGGGGGAGGCGTCCGTGTAGTTCCCTGCGTTTCCTTTTTCCTGCGGAGCGTTGCCGCTCCCCAGTTCATAGCCCTCAAACCAGGCGGCCCAGAGAGGGGCTACGGACAGGGGATCGTTTTTCCATGATTGGTGGAGCGCCGTGATTTCCTCAGGCGGGAGTCTGGAGAAGATGGAGGCGTTCATGCCGAAAGATGGGTTGATACGGGGCTATTCCATGTTCACTAATCGCTATTCTCTGCCCGCAGGGCGTCAATAGCTGTGTTCGTTGAGCTGGACCTTCCCGCGGAAGACCCAGTAGATGGCGGCGGAGTAGGCCAGGACGAGCGGCACGCCCAGGATGGCGATGTACGTCATCACGACCAGGCTTTCACGCGTGGAGGAGCCGTTGACGAGCGTCAGGGAGTTCTCCGGGTTGGGCATGGAATAGAGCAGGTTGGGGAACATGGCCGCCCCGAAGAGGGCCATCATGCAGCCCATGGTGGAGCAGGAGGCGACGAAGGCCCAGCCCGGACGGTTCCTGTGGATGAAGATCCAGATGGCGGTGATGGAAATGACCGCCAGCACCGCGATGCCGTAAATCCAGGGGGAGCGGTGCAGGGCCGCCGCTACGTGCGGCACGTACAGCAGGGTGGCCGCTCCGTGAAGGATGATCAGGACGGTGAAGATGATGACGCAGGGCCTGAGCAGTTTTTTGATCTGTTCCTGCAGGCTTCCCTGGGTTTTCATCAGGAGGTAGATGCCTCCGTGCATGGCGAACAGGGCCACCGTCGTCAGCCCCAGAAGAACGGAGTAGGGGTTCAGCAGGCTGAGGAAGGTTCCGGTGAAGTTGCCCTGGTCGTCCAGCGGAATGCCCTTGGTGACGTTCCCCATGGCTACGCCGATGAGCAGGGCGGCCAGGAGGCTGCTGATGGAGAAGGTGGTGTCCCACCCCCTGCGCCACCATTTCATGGGCTGCTTGCTCCGGAATTCGATGGAGACGGCGCGGAAGATGAGGGTGAGCAGCAGGAGCATGAAGGCCAGGTAAAACCCGGAGAAGACGGAGGCGTACACGTACGGGAAGGCGGCGAAGAGGGCGCCGCCCCCCGTGATGAGCCAGACTTCGTTTCCGTCCCATACAGGGCCTACGGCGTTTAGCGTGAGCCTTCTGTTTTCATCACCCTTGATGAAAAGCTGAAGGGCTCCGGTGCCCAGGTCAAAGCCGTCCAGAATGGCGTATCCGGAGAAGAGCACGCCGACGAGGATGAACCAGATGATTTGCAGGTCTGTAAGAGTAAGATTGTCCAACATGGTTTTAAGAGGGGCTGAAGGTTAGTCTTTGACGAAGGGGACCTGGAGCTTGCCTTCCCCGGTGCCGTCGTCTTCGTTTGCTTCCTGGTCCGGACCCTTGTGGATTTTATGGGTGATCTGATAGAGGAAGAGGGCCAGCAGCAGGGCATAAATGACGAAGAACATGCCCAGGGAGGAAAGGGCTTCCGCCGCGGTGAGGGTGGGGGATACGGCATGTTCCGTTCTCAGGATGCCGTATACGATCCACGGCTGGCGCCCCATTTCCGCCACGGCCCAGCCCACCTGGTTGGCGATTTGGGGGCCCAGCACGGAGAAGACGAAGCACCAGAGCAGCCAGCGCTTCTGGAAAAGCCAGCCTTTTTTCCAGCCCCACAGGCCCACCAGGAACAGGGCGCCCAGGGCGCAGCCGATCAGGATCATGATGTGGAAGGAGTAGAAGACGGGCAGGATGGGGAGGGGCGTTCGTCCTGCGGGATGTCGTTCATGCCGGTGATGGTCGTATCCAGGTCATGATGGGTCAGGAAGGTGAGCATGTACGGGATGGAGATGCCCGTCACTTCATGGGTAGACGGGTTCATCCAGCCGACAAGGTGGAGGGCCAGCGGAGCGCCGGTTTCCATCACGCCTTCCATGGCGGCGAATTTGGCGGGCTGGTGGATGGAGACTTCACGTGCGCTGGAGTCCCCCGTGATGCCCATGCCCACCACGCCGATGAGGCCGATGACCAGGGCCACCTTGAAGCTTTTTTCAGCTCCTCCGGTGAAGCGTTTTTTCAGGATGTACCAGGCGGAGACGCTGAGGACGAGCGTGGCCCCCGCCAGCCAGCAGCCGGCCAGCGCGTGCGTCAGGCGGTCCACGGTGGACGGGTTGAACACCACGTCATAGAAGCTGGTGATATGGGCCTGGATTTTCCCGTTCACTTCCACCAGCTTGTACCCGGCGGGCGTCTGCATCCAGGAGTTCGCCACAATGATCCAGATAGCGCTGAAATGGGCGCCCAGAGCGACCATGCAGGAGGAGAAGAAGTGCATTTTGGGTCCCACCTTGTCCCAGCCGAAGAGCAGGATGGCCAGGAAGCCGGATTCCAGGAAGAAGGCGAAGATGCCTTCCGCCGCCAGAGGGCTGCCGAAGATGTCGCCCACGCAGCGGGAATAGTCCGCCCAGTTGGTGCCGAACTGGGAATTCCATCACGATGCCGGAGGCCACGCCCAGGGCGAAGATGATGCCGAATATCTTGGTCCAGAATTTGGCCTGCTTGTGGTAGAGTTCGTTCTTCGTTTTCAGCCAGAGGCCTTCCAGCGCGACCAGAACCACCCCCCCAGGCCGATGGTCATCGGCGGGAAGATGTAGTGGAACATGATCGTAACGGCGAATTGAAGACGGGATAATAAGACCGGATCGTCCATGATTGCTTGGGGATGAGTGGATGTTTATGGAACAGGAGGCCGGCAGCCAAATACCGGTACCTTCATACTTTATACATCCCAAGAGGACCTTTGTTCAATTATTTTCCTTTTCCCTGAATAACTTTTTTAGATTGTATCTAAAAAAGAACGGTTTAGCACTGAATGAACACGTCCATCCCCTCTTCCGCCAGGGCAAAAAGATCCAGCATGTCGCGGGGGGAAAGGCGGATGCAGCCATGGGAGGCCGGGGCGCCCAGCAGGTCCGTATCATTGGTGCCGTGGATGTAGATGTAGCGGCTCCGCGTGTTGGCGTTGTGCGGTTCCAGGCCGTCCAGCCACAGGATGCGCGTCAGGATAAAGTCCGAATGTTCATCCAGGCTTTCCGGGATGGCGGCGGGGTAGCGGCCTGCCGGAAGGCGTGAGATGAAAATGGTGTCCTCCGGCTCTCCGTCCCCGATTTTTTGGCAGACGCGGAAATGTCCGGTGGGCGTTTTTCCGGAGCCCTCTTCATGGCCCGTGCCAGCTTTTCCGCTGGAAACGGGGCACCGGAGCAGGATGTTTCCGGATTCTTCCAGCACCAGCTCCTGGCGGGACAGGTCAATGCGTATGGAAGGGGCGGCCATGGGGGAGGAAAGAGTTGTCACGCTTGCTGTTCCATCCGGGCGATGATGGCCTGGATGGCGGCTGTCAACTGCCGCGCCACGCTGTTGTAGGCAGCCTGACCGCAGCCGATGGGGTCCGCGATGCTGCGGTTGTCCGTGTAGCAGGTGACCAGCCTGATCTTGTCCGCATGCTCGGGGAAATTGGCAAGCAGGGCGGCCAGGTGGCTCTCCGTCATGGCATAGACGTCCGTGGCGTTTTCCATCAGTTCTTCCGTGACGGGGCGGCTTTCATGGCAGGAGAGGTTGACGCCGTGCGCCTGGAGGATGTGGAGCGTTTCCGGGCTGGCCTCCTGCCCGTGCCATGCGGAAGTTCCCGCGGAACCGGCGCGCCATTCCGGATGATGCGCTGAAAGCTTCCGGAACAGGCCTTCCGCCATGGGGCTGCGGCAGGTGTTGCCGGTGCAGATGAAAAGGATGTGCTTGCGCTGTGTCATGAGTCGGGATGTTCTCTTTTGGAATGGTGGGGGATAGGCACCTCGTTGGGTTCCTGGTACAGGTTGTCCGGGGGGAGCACGTGCCCGGCTCCATTCCCCTCCGGCGGGGGGGCTCCGGCGTCTTCCTCCTCCTCTTCGTCCGCATCGCGGGAGGGGGGGGAAAGCCAGGGGAACAGGCAGCCCGCCAGCACTACGCACAGCACCGCCGCCACGGGCGTCATGACGGGGAACCAGGTGTCATGGACGGAAAACAGGTACCACGCGATGACCGGGGCCGCCAGGATGCAGAGCCCCCAGATGATGAAACGCCCCCGGCGCTGGAAACGGAGGGCCCAGACTGCCAGGAGCAGGACGTCCAGCACGATGACCCACTGCACCCATACGGGGGCTACCGGAATCAGGACGGCCGGGGCCGGAGCCAGCGCCCCCATGAGGGTGCGGATGGTTTGCGCCGCCAGGAGGGCCTGTGCGTCCGGCGTGTCGGAAAGGGCGGACGGTTCGGAAACGAGAACCGCGTCCGCGGAAGAAAGCAGTTTTCTGACGGCGGTGGTATCCGGCGGCCGCAGGCCGGACATGACGGGGACGATCACCTCCTTGGTGTCCAGCATGGTGGGGCTGCTGTGTTCCGCCAGAGGAATGCGGCCGTATTTGTCCAGCGGAACGGAACGCTTGCCGCCCAGGAAAAGGGTGTCGCCCGGAATGATTCTCACGTCGCCGGGTTTCAGGTCCAGCGCGTTCAGGGCGGCGGCCAGCGGAAGGGTGGGGATGATCTCCTCACCCCAGCGGATGAAAAGCGGCGGAGAAACCCTGTTCTCCGGGGAGGGGGAAAACAGTTCGTTGTTTTCCACGACGGTTCCCAGGGCGGGGGCTGCCGTGGTCAGTTGCGGAGCTTCCCCCACCAGCCTGTCCGCGCGCGGGAACAGGTCCGTCTTTCCCACGATGTTGGCAGCGGGAATAACCAGGCCTTTCCAGTCCGGCGGGAGGGGGGCGTGGCGGGAGGACTCGCTCATCTGCCGTCCCAGCGCCTTGTGGCGGAAGCGGTCCAGCTCATATCCCACGGCGGCCTTGACGATGCTGTCCGGCTCTTCCTCCCAGGCCATGGGAGCCATCACGTAAACATTCCTGGCCCCCTGCTCGTACAGGTGGCGGAACAGCACCGTGTAATCCATGGGATTGGGAGGATAGGCGGCAAAGCTGTTCAGGGAGGATTCCCGGTGCAGGGAAACCACGGGAAGCTGGGCCGTCTGCCCCTTGTTGAAATAATCGTAAGGCTGGAGGACGATGCTGCTTTCCGCATTCAGACCTTCCGGGCGCACGGTCCGGTACTCTCCTGCCAGGGAACGTTCCGCCGCCCGCTCATAACAGAAAATGGTGGGCGGAAGAAACACGTACCCCAGAATCCAGCCCAGCCCCAGGGAAATCTGGAACAGGGACAGCACAAGCAGGAATCTGGGGGTCAGCGTCATCAGGAGCAGGGAGAAAGATCATGCTAGCATGGCCGCCAGCGGTTCTGCAAGCGTGGAGCCGGGCAGAAGCTTCCGCAGGTGTTCCAGCCCGGCGGGAATCTGGGCCAGATACCAGGTTTTTCCCTGGTTGTGGCCGATGTTGGCGTAGGCGCCCAGCATCTGCATGAGCCGTTGCAGGGCGCAGGCGCGGAAGATGCGGTCATCCAGGGGTTGCCCTGAAATCTTTTCCCCACTCCCTGAGCAATTCCTCCGCCTGCTCCGGTTCCAGACGGGCATAGCCGTCATAAACCAGGGAGGCTAGGTCATACTCCGGGCGTCCGCCGCGCATGCCCTGGAAATCGATCAGCCAGGTCTTACCCGCGTGGATGTGCACGTTCTGGGACTGGCTGTCCCGGTGCACGGGGCATTCCGGAAGGGAGGCCAGGAATTGCGCCAGCTCTTCCAGGGCCGGATGGTTCAGGAAGGAATCCGTTTCCAGCCCCAGGTGGGCCCCCAGCAGGTGTTCCGCAAAATAGGACTGCTCCCAGCGGTACAGGGCTTCGTCAAAGGCGGGCTGGAGGGGGAACTCCTCCGGAAACGGGCAGGAGTGAAGCAGATGGAGCTGTTCCATGGCCCGGATGTAGCGCAGGCGCAGGGAGGGCCAGGACTCTCCCCGGAAGGCCAGCAGGCTGGCGTCTCCCAGGTCTTCCACCAGCGCGGCCCCGCAGCCGGCGCCGAGCGGTTCGTAGTCGTAAATCTCCGGCACGTTCACGCCGTGGGCGTGCAGGTGCCGGTCCGCGGGGATGAAGGAATCATTATCCGCGCGGTCATTGCCCCACCGGATGCCGATGCATGTGCGGGAGCCGAGGCGGATGCGGACGATGGTGCGGCCGGACGCTCCCAAAGCCAGGGTATGGAAATCCTCTTCCCGCGGAACGACGTGGAAACTCCGTTGAACCAGGCTGGACAATTCTTTCATGAAAGGGCGTGGCAGTGGGGCCTTGCGGAAGGGAGCGGACGGAGGGGGCGTCCTCCGTCCGCTGAAAATGGGGTGCGTGACGAATCAGGCCGGGAACTGGCGGTCTTCCCCGTAGCCGTAATGCTCCACGACGTAATCCACATCCTTGTCTCCGCGGCCGGAGCAGTTGACCAGGATAGCGCCTCCTCTGTTTTCCCGGGCCCACTTCATGGCGTAGGCGATGGCGTGGGAGCTTTCCAGGGCGGGAATAATACCTTCATAGCGGGAAAGCTTGAAGAAGGCGTCTACGGCTTCCTCATCCGTAGCGGTAACGTAATTCACGCGGCCGATGTCGTGCAGGTAGGCGTGTTCCGGTCCCACGGAAGGATAATCCAGCCCGCTGGCCACGGAATGGACCGGTCCCGGATTGCCGTCCTCGTCCTGGAGCATGATGCTCTCGAACCCGTGCAGGACGCCCTTGCTCCCGTAGGAGATGGAGGCGGAATGATCCCCGAGCCTGGGCCCCTTGCCGAGCGGTTCCACCCCGTAAATATCCAGCGGGTCTCCCAGGAAGGCGGTGAACATGCCCATGGAATTGCTGCCGCCGCCCACGCAGGCGCACACCGCGTCCGGAAGAAGCCCCGTCATTTCCATGAACTGCTCCCTGGCTTCCACGCCGATGCACATCTGGAAATCGCGCACCATCTGCGGGAAGGGGTGGGGGCCTACCACGGAACCGATGCAGTAAATGGAATCCTGATAACTGTTCAGGTAGGAATCAAAGGCGGAATCCACGGCTTCCTTCAGGCTCTGGAGGCCGTGCGTGACGGGCACCACCTTGGCGCCCAGGATTTTCATGCGGGTGACGTTGGGGGCCTGCTTGGCAATGTCCACCGCTCCCATGTGAATCTCACACTCCAGGCCGAAGAAGGCGGCAGCCGTAGCCAGGGCCACGCCATGCTGCCCGGCGCCCGTTTCCGCAATGATGCGTTTCTTGCCCATGTATTTGGCGAGAAGGCCTTCACCCATGCAGTGGTTGAGCTTGTGGGCGCCCGTATGGTTCAGGTCTTCCCGTTTCAGGTAAATCTGGGAAGTGCCCAAGTGGCGGGAAAGGCGTTCGCAGTGGTAAACCGGGGTGGGGCGTCCCTGGAACTGCTTGCGGATGCGGCGCAGTTCATTGATGAACTGGGCGGAGTGGGCTATCGTCTGGTAGGCTTCCGTAATTTCTTCAAAGGCGGGAACAAGCTCGTCCGGCAGGTAAACGCCGCCGTATTCGCCAAAACGGCCCTGGGCGTCCGGAAAATTGCGTAAATAGGTATGGAGATCCATGGTCTGTTGCATTCGTGACTGCCAGTATTTAGCACGATGCCCCAGTTCAGGCAAAAACAATCTCCGCAGGAAGCCCTTTTAAAAAAGCGGGGAAGGGAAAAATCATCCGCAGGGGGGAGCGGAACGGACCAGTCCGGAAGGCCGGAAATCGGGATGGGACCGGACAGGGATGCCGGGGATGGCCGGTTCATGGGGAATCTCCGTTTTGAGGCCGTGAAGAACGCGGCCTGCCCCTGCTGCAAGGGAAGGAAGCTCCTCCCTGTTCACCATGCTCCTGAATATAATAGTAAAAGAAAGGGCAGGCGTTGCCGGAGATCCGGCTTCCGGACTTTTTTACCCGGAAAGGAACGGAGGGAAGAAGGCCGGAAATCAGGCCAAGCGGCGCTTCCTGATGGATTTTCCAGTATCGGCAAGCGTCTGCCGTGCGTCGGGGTCCGCTCCGGCCATCAGGGCGGCCAGGTCCCGGACGATATTCTGGCGCATGCGGTCCACCAGGTCGCGCCCTTCCTGGGTGATGGCGACCATGATTTTGCGGCGGTCCTTGGCCGCGCTCATGCGTTTCAGATAGCCCATCTCCTGAAGTTTGTCCACCATGCCGGTGGCCGCCGCCGTGGAATGCCCCATCTTCAGGGCAATGCTGGACATGCTCAGGAAGTCCTCGCTGGCCAGGTAGGTCAGCAGGAAAAACTGGGGATAGGAAACCTTGCCCTCATTCAATTCTGAAGAAAGATTCAGAATGCAGGAACGTTGCGTGAACAGGATGAAATCCGCCAGCTTGTTTGCTTCTTCGGAAATGGAGCTCATGGTCGTGGTGAATGTCTGGGGTAGGTTTGGTAACGCTGCCGTCCGGAGGCTTGGCGGCGGTTCAGCCAACCTACCGCCGCCGCCTTCCGCGAGCAGTCAAAAATATAAATTTTTATTAAAATTTTACATTTGCAGATAATAAGCCTTTTGATGGTATTCCGGATACAATATGTTGAATGTTAATAGAATGATTGTATTTTGAGGATAGAATGTGAATAACATGTTAAAAATAGTCGTAAGCTGTTGATGAATGAAAGTTTTTTCCGGAACTGCCGGGAAACCGGCATAAATCTGGCATAAAAGGGCGCGTCAGCATGACAAGCCCGGACCGGAAAGAGGCCTCATGCAAGGGCTCTCCATGGGAAAGGGAGGCCTGTTTCAGAAAAGTTTTATACGGGTGCGCGCCAGGAAAAACAGGATGCTGCCGCCTTTGGAGGCAGGTCCCGTCATCAGTTCTGGACTGCCGGAGAAGAGAAAAAAGCCGGTTCTACCCCCGGAAATTCTTATGGATGCCTGGCGGGCATCGGCAGGCATGGCTCATTGTTGAGTCCGGGCTGCTTTATTTGCCGGACAGGAATGAAGGCAGGGAAAACCCCTTTAAACGGGCCTGGAAGGGTGCAGAAAGGGAAAGACGGCGGGTTGCCTGCCATGCCGATGAACAAGCGTGTTCTAGATACGTCTGGCGGCGAATGCTTCCCCCTGGAGGAACCAGTGCATCCCGTCCTCCGTGGCCATGTTTCTCCAATGGAACGTATTTTCCGTAAGTTCGGAAAAAATCCATTTCATCTTTTGCCCGGTAATTTCCGTCAGGACAATCCGGCTGCCTTCCTTTCTCGCTTCCAGCCGCGTGGCTTCTCCGGCCACACCGTAAAAAATGTCCCATGTCTGTTGCTGGGGATTGTAAATTCTGATCGTCGTGCCGTAGGCGGCGTCCGGCCAGGTTTTGATATTCCGGGCCTCCCGGGAAGGGCAGATGAACACATCCTGGACGGCCATGCCTTCCAGGACCCATGAAAAAATCCATTCCCCTTTCACGTGGCGTTCATGCTCCGTGCCGTGCCCGTCAACCCATTCAATATCCCAGGTTCCGACGAGGGGCCGAACCAGTTGTCCTCCTCCGGAATGAGGCTGTTTTTCCCCGGGCTCACCAAGGCTGTTTCAAAATCATTCATCTTTAATAATTCCATTTAAAAAGTCGGTTACACGTCCAGGCGCATTGTCCGGGATGCTGTTGTAAAATGTTCACGCTCGTAAAATCTTCTGCCGCTGCCGTTATTCTCCCATACCATGAGTTCCAGGTATTCCTGGTTTCGTGATTTTGTCCAGCGTTTGACTTTATCCAAAAGCAGGCGTCCTGTTCCATTCCTCCTGCATCCCCGCATGACGAAAAAGTCTATGATGCAGGCATATTTATGAGGAACTACGGAAGGATAGGGAGGTGGCGCGTTTTCTTCAACATGCACGAATCCGATAACGGCATCGTCTCTTTCCGCGATCATGATATCGCCGCTGCCGCTTTCAATCACAGGATTCGGGCAATCTCCCGTTTCAGTTGCCGCAACGCAATTTTCCGGTAGCTGGGCAGCATTACAGGCAAAAAATCATCGTATAGAGCGCTTGTTTTTTGGACATCCTCCCTTGCAGCCGACCTTATCTTGATGTTCATGCGCTCCTGATAGCCGAACTGTTCTGCCGGCCATTCTCCGGAAAAGTGTTTTCATGGGGAAAACGTGCCGGAGAATGGCCGGAAAAGTGCCTGAATAAGTTAATTGGCGGGGGGAGGGGTAAAGGTGCGGGCCGCCAGCTCCTTGTCCATGAGCAGCATTCCCTGGCCTTCTCCCTTGATCATGCGCAGTTTGCTGATGATGTCCTTGACGGTTTCTTCCTCTTCCACCTGTTCGCTGACAAACCAGTGCAGGAAAATATCCGTAGCGAAGTCCTTTTCCTCCTTGGAGAGGCGGACCAGGTCATTGATGCGGCGCGTGACCTCCTGTTCGTGGGACAGCGTTTCTTCAAACATTTCCAGAATGTTGGACCAGCTCGCGGCCGGGGCATCGATGGACAACATGGTAAACTGGCCTCCGCGCGCCAGAAGGAAATCGTAAAATTTCAAGGCATGGGCGGTTTCTTCCTGGTACTGGACGCGCATCCAGTGGGCGAACCCCGTCAGGCCGGCGTCCTGCAGGTAGGCGGACATGGCCAGGTAAAGGTTGGCTGAATACATTTCCCATTTGATTTGCTCATTAAGAGCGGTTGCCATTGTTGTACTGATCATATGTAAAATCCTGTTGATTTCCTTTTCTTCTACAAAACAAAGTCCGCAGAATCAAGATAATCCTGCGGACTGTATGACGGGGGAATTCGGGAAAGGCGTCAGGCTTTTGCGGCAACCGTCTCCGGAACATTTTCCGCAGGAAGCTCTTCCTCCACGGGAGGGGCGGCTGCTTCCGCAGGCTCGGCTGTCGTGTCAGTTTCTTCAGCGGGTTCCTCCCGGGCTGCCGGGGCTTCGGAAGAAGGGGTGTCCTCCTTCTGCTCCTGGGGCGCGGCGGCTTCCGCCACCGGCACGTCCGGCGCCTTCTCTTCCGGTTTCTGCTTCTCCTTGGGAGCCTTTTTGGGAGAGGGGGCCTGGGCCGGAACGGCCTTCGGACGGCTGACGGTGTTGTTGGAGAAAACCAGAATGTAGCCCTGTTCGGACAGCCAGAACAGGTCGCGGACCAGATTCTGCTGTTTTTCCGTAGCCTGGGCCACTTCCTCTTCCGTGGCCTTTTCCGGGTCCGGCACGGGGGCCAGCTCCCTGAGCATGGCGTCCACGCCCTTGCCCGGATTGTTGGCCGCCCAGGTGGCGATGGACATCAGGGAATCCGAAAGAACGGTGCCTTCTTCCATGGCCTTGGGGCGTGCCGGGCCGGTGTAATGGTTGCCCTTCCACTTGAAAATGGGCATGTGGTGGCGCGCCAGCCCGTGGCAGAGGTTCGGAATCAGCATGCTGGGATGGCGGCGCGTGGTGCCGGACAACTGGATCAGGTGCGCCCACAGGCCGGGGGAAAGATGGTTTTTCTTCACGGCTCCGTTGACGAACACCTTGTCCGTGACGTCATAGCACTCTTCAAAGTGGTTGGACTCGAAATCCTGTTCCACGGCGGCGGGGGATTCCAGAAGAACCTCGGAGGCGCCTTCGCGGACGGGCTTCCAGGCGGTGCGCTTGGAAACGGCTTCCTGCCATGCCTGCACGGCTTCCTCGCTCTTGTCCGTCACGATCTTGGAACGGAATGCCTCAAAGGGCATGCTGGCAAACTTGGTGCGGTGCAGGTTCATCAGGGCGGACTGGTAGCCGTGCCAGTTGACGGGGCCCACCAGTTCATTGTTCAGGGAACACTTGGCAATCGCCTTGAAATCGCCCTTGGGCGCTTCCACTTCCTGTTCCACGGACTCGTAATACTTGGGCATCCAGGAAGACTGCCAGAGATGCTTGACGGCCTCCTGGCGGGAAATGAAGCAGGCTCCGTCGCCGTGCTTGCAGTGGTAAAGGTCCGGGCCGTTCTCCTGCTTCATGAACACCAGGTCATAACGGTCGTAGGAACCCATGACCACCTTGGCAAGGTCCAGCAGGGAAATGGTGCGGCGGTGCTTCTGCACCTCCTGGTGCAGGGCGGCCAGGCCGGAATCCACGGGGCGCAGCTCCACGCGCAGGCCTTCGGCCGGTTCCGCCATGGGCGGGCGGGGCGCCTGTTCGCGGCGGTCTCCGTCGCGGCGCGGGCGGAAGGAACCGCGGGTGCGGTCTTCCCGGTTGAATCTTCTTTCACCATTCTGACCGTCAAAACGGCGTTCCCCCCGGGGCTGGCGTCCTTCGCGGCTGTCGCGCCGCGGACGGCGGTCGCCTCCCTGCCTGTCGCCGGACCTGCGTTCCGGATAGGACGCGGAACGTTCCTGACGGGCTCCCGGTCTCGCCCAGGCCGGACCGAATTGGAGTCGGCCAAGCCGGAAAGGTCCGAATTTGCCGCTTGGGGTCTGTGGAAGGAGTTTCTTCGGTCATCATGTACGGGTTGTTTCAATAGCAACTAAATGAGGTAGATGGCAATCATTTTACGTGCAAACAGGCCGAAAATTGTTCAAAATGTCATGAAATGCATCTGGAAACGCAAATATTTCCGGTGCATTTTTCCAATCCAACCTTTGTCAAATTCTCTATTATGGATAAAATACGTCAACGCCTTTCCGATCTTGGTTACGCCATTTACGATGCGCCCGCGCCCGTGGGTTCCTACGTGCAATGCGTGCGTACGGGCAACCTGCTTCACCTCTCCGGCGGCATCTCCGTGAACGGGGAGGACAAATACTTCGGCAAGGTAGGGCAGGACTTGACGGTGGAAGAAGGGCAGGCCGCCGCGCGAGCCGCCGTTCTGAACCGCCTGGCCGTCATCGTGCAGGCCGTGGGCTCCCTGGAAAAGGTTTCCCGCATTGTGGCCGTGAACGGATTTGTGAATGCCGGCCCGGATTTCTACGACCATCCCAAGGTGCTGAACGGCGCGTCCGACCTGCTGGTGGAAGCCTTTGGCGAAATCGGCCGCCACAGCCGCACGGCCGTGGGCGTGTCCGCCCTGCCGCTCAACGTGGCGGTGGAAATAAGCATGGTTGTGGAAGTCTGCGGCTAGGGATTTAAAAACCGGAAGGGGATTCGTGCTTGAATCCCCGCGGCATTCCTGTAGAGTGCCGTCCGGTCAATGCCCTCGTGGCGGAATGGTAGACGCTGCAGACTTAAAATCTGTTGTCCGCAAGGACGTACCGGTTCGAGTCCGGTCGGGGGTACTTCGCTGAATAACAATAAATTATGTAGATAAAAGGCTCGCTTCTGGCGGGCCTTTTCCGTCTTCAAGCATACGGAAATTACCGCTTTTACTTGTATCTCCGGTCAACAATAGTTACCTGAAGAATGTGTTGAAAGGAGCCTCCCCCAGTACTGCCGGGTGGGGTATTCTCCCTGTTTTGCGATGAAATCATCTGGTTTTCCGTGAAAGGCCCCGGGGCATTTATGTTCAAGCGTCCCTTGCAGGATTGCGTAGTGACGCTGTCCGGGATCCCGGACAGCCGGGCACATGAATTTTGGGTAGGAGCCATTTTTTGTTAGAGGTCCGGTGTTGGCCCATTCCTTCTCTTATTGACCAAAAGGTTTTTCCATTTTATATTGGAACCCATTCCGGGGGGCCCTGCCGGCTTTCCGGTATCCATCCCCACACCCTATGATGACCATGAATTTGAACAAACTCTCCGTTTGGGCGGTGGGCGCCTGCCTGTGTGCGGCTTCCATTTCTCACGCCGCTGCCGCTGGAATTGACTCTTACGATGCCGCTTTAAAGAAGGTAAAGGAAGTGAAGGCGGCCCTCGACCCCTTAAAGTCAAAAAACAGGCTGAAGAACTGGGTGAATCTCGGGTTGCAGCTGGAAGGCTTGAAAAAGGGAAGCGACGTGAATGGCAGGGACGCGATGACCTGGTCTCCTCTCGCCTGGGCGGCGTATGTGGGAGATAAGGAGATTTTTGATTACCTGCTGTCCAAAGGCGCCAACCCCAAGGCTGTGGACCAGTACGGCATTTCCATTTTCATGAGAGCCGTGGAAGGGGGCAATATGGACATTGTCAAGTATTTGATGGAAGAATGCAAATATGACGCCAATGAAAAGGACCGGGAATTCGGCACGACCGCCCTGATGAGAGCCGCAACGTGCAGGCGCAATGACATTCTTGCCTACTTGATTGACAGGAAAGCCAGCGTGAAAGCCAGGGACAAGGGAGGTCGGAATGTGCTGGCGTATGCCGCTGATGGCCGGAATATGGAGGGAATGGAAATGCTGGTGGCTAAAGGAGCGGATTTGAATGGCACGGACAAGGAAGGCCACTCCATTTTGATGAAGGCTTCCGAGCGGGGATGCCTGGATATGGTCAAGTACCTCGTCAAAAAGGGAGCCAAGGTCAAGGGAAAGACCAGGCATGGAAAAACCGCGCTGATCTATGCCGCGGAGGGCGGTTATCTGGATGTGGCGGGATTTCTGGTGGATCACGGAGCGGACATTAAGGCGAAAAATAAATGGGGTGATACGGTGCTGGATATCAAAACGGTGGATCCTGCGGTTAAGAACTATTTACATTCAAAGCTTAAAGTGAAATAGAGCGTCTATGCTGGCAGGAGCCGTTTATTGGATGGGAAAGCATTTGGATCGTGGCTGGAACAGGAAGGGCAGGATAACCGTTTTCATTTTGAAAGCGGCGGGAGGCGCCTTTCTGGCGCTGGCCTTGTTGTCGGCGGGAGCGGAGTGGTACATAGCTTCCGCTTCCGGAGGCAGGGTTTTTGAGCATTCCGCGGATGTTCCCGTTCGCGCGCCTGCCCTGGTGCTGGGGTGCTCCCCTGCGTTCATGGGAGGCCCCAACGGGTATTTCTATAATAGAATGGATACGGCGGCGGAACTTTGGAGGGCCGGGAAGGCGACGGTTTTTGTCGTTTCCGGGGACAATAGCTCCCACGCCTACAATGAACCGGAATGGATGAAGCAGGCCCTGGTGGAGCGCGGCGTTCCGGAGGACCGGATTGTGTGTGACTTTGCGGGGCTGCGGACGCTGGATTCCGTCGTGAGGATGAAGGAGGTCTTTGGCGTTTCAACCATGATCGTCGTTTCCCAGGAATTTCACAATGAACGCGCCCTGGCCATCGCTGCACATGAGGAAATGGACGCGTGGGCCGTCAGCGCCCCGGATGTTCCCAACCGCAGTTCACGCATTAAAAGCTGGTTCAGGGAGCGCGCGGCGCGCGTATGGATGATGCTGGACTTGTGGCTGTGGGGGCGTGAACCCCGGTTCCTGGGGGAACCCGTGGCGGTGCCGGAAGTAAAAGGGGAAAAATGATCAACGCCTCATGCGGCCTGGAGCGTCATGAGGCGTCTTTTTTCATGCGGAAGGGCAAACCTGGGGAGTGCCCGTACCTTGGTCCATTAAGACTGGATGAATCAATCGTGCCGGTTACGCGGGGAAATCTGCCATGGGGATGGGGAATGGTCCAGAAGGCCTGAGTGAACAATCCGCCACGGAAGGCGGCCGGATGGAAAATAAGGTTCGCCGGGATAGCTCCTTGTGGTAACGTGGACGCATGGATGACGCTGGTGAAACGGTCCGTAATGCGCTGCCTCCGCAATGGCTGGAATGGGCGGTGGAACTTCAGTTTATGGCCCAGGCGGGGATAACGTATGCGAAAGACCCCTATGATCTGGAGCGTTTCCAGCGGTTGAGGGAAATCGCCGCGGAAATCATGAGCGCCAAATCCGGGCTGGATATGGGTACGGTCCGGGGGCTGTTTTGCAGTGAGACCGGATTTCAAACGCCGAAAATGGATACCCGCGCGGCTATTTTCCGGGAAGGTAAAATATTGCTGGTGAAAGAAAAAGGTTCCGGCTTGTGGTCCATGCCGGGCGGCTGGGTGGATGTGAACCAGTCCGTGCGGGATAACACGATCAAGGAAGTGCGGGAAGAAGCCGGACTGGAAGTGGAAGCGGTACGGCTGATAGCCCTGCATGACCGCAACAGGCACAACCCTCCCCCCTATGCGTACGGGGTTTGCAAGGTCTTTGTATTATGTGAAGAAAAGGGCGGCTCCTTCCAGCCCAATCTGGAAACGTCTGAAAGCCGCTGGTTCGGACGGGATGAACTGCCTCCCATGGCTTTGGAAAAGAACACGCCGGAACAGGCGCTGCTGTGCTTTGATGCGGCGGACGATCCCTGCTGGAATCCCGTGTTTGATTAAAAAAGGGGAACATATACGGCAAAATCATTGACTCTTTCCGGGAAAGTGCTATGCCAGTTCCAGCGGCTTGCGAAAAGCGGGCTGTTTTATTCCGGCTGTAACGTTCCCTTCTTCTAGCGGTCAGGAAGGCCGTCTCTCCAACGGCAAAGGCTCGGTTCAACTCCGGCAGGGAATGCCATCCGCCCTATGGCATCATAGGAACCGGTTTTTTGTCTTGATGCCTGTTGCCGGCAATTCATTGTCCGTGAAGATGTGCGCTTTTTGGCGCATGCCCCAGGCGCATTTCTTCGGAATGCCTCCTTTTCCGAAAGAATTTCCAGCCCTCGGAAATTCAGGTTTCTTTTTCCTTAATTTTCCTGTTTTTACATTGCGGTCCTCTTCAATTGCGGCATTTTGAACCCGGAATATTCTGGTTGTTCCTGTGAGCGTGGAAAGCGGTTTCATTTTTCAGGAATGGCGGCGTTTTTCGCCTTTCCATTTTGTTGTTGTTGCATTCATGAAAAGTGCGGATTTCAAATCCGTCGTCAATGACGAATTAATATTTTTTCATGCGGATCAGATACTTGTGGTTGAATATATAAATGGCAGCGCTTCCGCAAGGCGGCGTGAAAGGAAATTTTAGAATCATGCAAGTTATTTATCATCATTGATGATGAGCGTTTTTCTCCGGAAAGTCAGATGCCGGATTTGAAATCCGGTAGTTTGCGTGCGGAGCCATGTATAAGTTTTTTGGAAAACGCGTATTGGATATTGCCATATCCTTATGGACATTGATAATCGTATCGCCTCTTCTGGCCGTTATATCCATAATACTCCTGGTTCATACGCGGAAGTCTCCGTTTTTTTTCCAGACGCGTGTGGGGTACCGCGGGAAATTGTTCAGGGTTTTTAAATTCAAGACCCTGACGGATGCCCGTGATTCGGAGGGGCTCCTGCTTCCGGATGACTTGAGGTCTTTTCCGCTGGGAACTTTTTTACGCCGCTATTCCCTGGATGAACTGCCCCAGCTGGTCAACATTATCAAGGGAGACATGTCCATTGTAGGCCCCCGGCCATGGATTCCGGATCAGCTGGATGTTTTTCCCGGCCGCTGCCGCATGGCGCGCTGTTCCGTCCGGCCCGGATTGACCGGCATGGCCCAGGTATACGGAAGGAACGGAATCCCGTTCTACAGGCGGTTGTGCTACGACATCGTTTACGCCCGGAATGTGTCCCTGTTCATGGACGCCAGGATCGTTTTCCAAACCGTTGTCCGGTTGCTGGCCCATAAGGACGTCCGGCAGTGCGAGGACGCTTTCAGGAATATCTCGGGCAGCATGCTCATCAGGAACGATCTTTCCGTGCCTGTGCCTTTTCCGTCCAAGCAGGAAGAATCCTGATTATTTATCCATTTAAAACCATAACCTTATACCTTAATGATGATAAACCGCCCCTCTCTTTTTTCTCCCGGAATTTTCCGGCTGGCCTCCCTGGCTGTCTGCTCCCTGCTGCTGGCCTCCTGCGTCAATCCGAAAGAGGTTCTCTATATCCAGGACATTACGGGTGAGACCCGGCAGGATATAGTCACCAAATACCAGACGACTATTCAAAAAGACGATCAGCTTTATATTTCCGTCAGCAGCAAGCAGCCGGAACTGACTACCCCCTTCATCATGGCGGAAATGGGCAATTCCATCTCCAACAACACCGGCAATTCGCGGCCCAAAGGGTACCTGGTGGACGACGAGGGATATATTGTCCTGCCGGTCATCGGGAAGATGAAGGCCGCCCGGAAGACGTGTTCCCAGCTTGCCCACGACATTTCCGCAAAGCTCCGCAACAGTGATTACATCAAAGACGCCTCCGTCAACGTCCAGATCATGAACTTCAAATTTTCCGTTCTGGGAGAGGTGAATAATCCCGGCTCCTACCAGGTGGACGGCCAGCGCGTCACCATTTTTGACGCCATCAGCCGGGCGGGAGATTTGAATATCGACGGCAACCGGGACATCGTGCTGATCCGGGAAATGGAGCGTGACCGGAAGATCGTCAAGCTGGACCTGCGCAGCAAGTCCATTTTCTCCTCTCCTTATTACTATATCCGGCAGAATGATATTATTTATGTCACTCCGTCAGACCGCAAGATCAACATGAGGAGCGAAAGCGCCCAGTACTACGCCTGGGGCCTTTCGGGCCTGTCCCTGCTTATCGCCGTCATCGCCATCAGCCTGTAAGACGCTTCATCCTGTTTTCCTTCCATGCCCGTTTCAGTGATACAGCCTGAGGACAACGATATTTTTTCCTTCCGGTTCATTTTTTCCACGGCCAGGAGGTATTGGCCCTGGATTCTGGCGTGCGCCCTGCTGGGCGGGGGGCTGGCTTATTTCATCTGCGCCCGGCAGGGGTATCTGTACCAGAAGACCGCCCGCATCATGCTGAGGGATGACAAGCAGAAGAATGCCCAGGTCTCGGAAATCATTCTTTCCGATCTGGGGTTCAAGCCGGGGAGGCCAACCTGGCGAACGAGAGCTATGTGGTCAAGTCCTCGGAGGTGATGAGCCGTGTGGTGAAGGGGCTGGGGCTCGACGTCTCCTACTGGGAAAAGCGGAATATCCGGGAAGTGGATCTTTACCATACGACTCCCCTGAAGGCGGAGTTCAGTGAACAGGTGGCGTTTCAGCCTTGTTCCCTGGCGGTTACTCCGCTGAATGGCCGGGAATTTTCCCTGTCTTACCGGGCGAAGGAGAGCGGGGAAAACGTTCTGCACGGAAAGTTCGGCGTTCCGCTGAAGCTTCCCTTCGCCACGGTGAATGTATGCCCTACTTCTTATTTTTCTTCAGGCAGCATGGGAAGGACCATTTTCGTGGAGCGCGTTTCCGTGAAGGAGGCCACTGACGGAATGCTGGGCCAGCTGAGCGTAACGCGGCCCGATTCCAAGGAAAGCAGCCTGCTGGAGCTGACGTTGAGGCTTTCCCATCCGCAAAAGGCGGAAGACGCCCTGAATTATCTTATTGAGGTTTACAATGACCATTCCAGGCGGGAGAAGCAAATGGCCGCCTCGCGGGCGGAGGAGTTCATCGTCAAGCGCATTGGAAAGCTTGGCGGCCAGCTCGGCGGCGTAGACAAGCAGGTGATTGACTACAAGCGCAACAGCCGGATCGTCAAGGATATGGATACGACGCTGGATGCCACGTTCAACAGGGTGCAGGAAATAGGGACGGAACTTTTCTCCACCAGGACGGAGTTGATCCAGGTGAAGGTGCTCGCCAGGCTGCTGGCGGACCGGAGCCGCCAGCAGGACATGATCCCCGCCAATATAGGCATTCAGGATGCGGGAATTGCCAAGCAGATCGAACTTTTCAATGACAATTTCCTCCAGCATAAAAAGTTGTTCGCCAGCGCGGGAAGGCAGAATCCCATGGTTTCCTCCCTCGCGGAGAATATGAAGGAGATGCGCGAATCCATTGGCCGTTCCATCGCCAATTACTGCAACGCGCTGGAAGTGAGGATGGGTGAACTGGAAAAGGAGCGGAATGAACTCAACCGGCTTTTGTCGGACATGGCCTCCAAGGATGAAGGCCTGGTCCCTCTTCTCCGGGAGCAGAAGGTCATGGAGGAACTTTACCTGATGCTGCTGAAAAAGAGGGAGGAAAACGCCCTGGCCCTGGCTACGACGGAACCAAGCGCCCGCATTCTGGAACCTGCGTTCGGCTCCAATGCTCCCGTAGCGCCCAGACTGCCCCTGATGACGATGGGCGGCATGGCCGGAGGCGCTTTTGCAAGCCTTTTGGCCCTGCTGGCCGGGAACGCCCTGAATACGAAGGTGCGGGACAAGAAGGATCTTGCCGGCCTGACGGACCTGCCGCTGGCAGGGGAGCTGCCCCTGCTTTCCGGAAAGGAGCGGAAGAAGCTGTCCCTGGTCGTCACGAATGGCCGTTCCTTCATGGAAGAATGCTTTCACATCCTCCGCAATAATGCGGAACTTATGCTGCTGCCCAATCCGGAGGAAGCGCCCCGCATCCTGTTCCTGACGTCCACAAGAGCGGGGGAGGGGAAGACGTTTACGGCCCTGAACCTGGCCGCCGCGTATGCCCAGACCGGGAAAAAAGTCCTTCTCATTGATGGAGACCTCCGCAAGGCCAGCCTTTCCGCCTTTTACGGAGGGAAGAATGCCAGGGGCCTTGTCCACCTGCTGATGAATCCGCAGGTTTCTCCGGATTCCGTCCTGCAATCCGGCAAAAGATTCCCGGGATTTGACCTGGTGACGGCAGGTCCCGTTCCCCCCAATCCCGTCGCCTTGCTGACCCAGGGCCGTTTGGAAGAGCTGCTCCGGTACTGGCGCGCCCGGTATGACCGCATCATTCTGGACGGCTGCCCGTATGAGGCCGTGGCGGACGCCTCCCTCATGGCGCGCCATGCGGACCTGGTCCTGTATGTCATCAGATGCGGCATGATCGAGAAGCAGTACGTTCCCGCCATCCAGGGGCTGGCGGACAAGGGGGAATTCCGTGCCGTCGCCCTTATCCTCAATGCGGAAAATTTCAAAAACTCCCGTTTTCATTACTACAGCGAGTATTCCGAAACCGACGGCTAGCGCCGTTGACCGCCCCCTTTTCTTCAGCATTCGTCCTCCAGCCTTCTTCTTCCGCCGTTTCATGAACACCGTCTCCAGAGTGATAAGGAACACAGGATTCCTGTATATGAAAATGGGCATTACCATGTTCATTTCCCTGTACGCGACGCGCCTGGTCCTGAATGCCCTGGGAGTGGACGACTTCGGCATTTTCAACATGGTGGCGGGCGTGATCGCCATGCTGGCTTTTCTGAATGCCAGCATGGCGGCGGCTACCCAGCGCTTCATGAGCTACGCGGAGGGGGAAGGGGACCCGGAGAAACAGAAAATCGTGTTCAATATCAGCGTGGTGCTCCATCTCGCCATCGCCGTGGTGGTCGGAATCCTGCTGTATGCTGCGGCCCCCATCCTGTTCGGGCATGTTCTCAATATTCCGGAGGACCGGGTTTTTGCCGCCCGGTGCGTTTACTGGGCCATGATCGCCAGTACCGTGTTCGGCATTCTGGGCGTTCCCTGTGAAGCCATGCTGAACGCCCATGAAAATATGCTGTACTTCGCCGTCATAGGCGTTCTGGAATCTTTCCTGAAACTGGGAGCGGCCCTGCTTGTCGTTCACGTGCCGGCGGACAAGCTGATTCTGTACGGGGTGTTGATGGCCGGGATTTCCATCCTTGCCATGACGGCCATGCTTGTTTATTGCCGCAGGAACTATGCGGAGTGCGTGATTGCGCCGCGGCGTTACTGGAAACGCGGCGTTTTCCGGGAAATGGGCAGCTTTGCGGGGTGGAATTTCACGGTTTCCGCCAGCAGCATGCTGTCGGAATACGGCGTCGGCATCGTCCTGAACCACTTTTTCGGCGTTGCCCTCAATGCGGCGCAGGCCGTCGCCCAGCAGATCAACGGGCAAACCATGGCTTTTTCCGGGACCATGCTGAAGGCCCTGAATCCGGTCATTTCAAAAAGCGAGGGGGCGGGCAACCGCGGCCTCATGCTGCGGGCCTCCCTGTCCGGCTGCAAATTCGCCTACCTGCTCATGGCGGTTTTCGCCATTCCCCTGATTCTGGAGGCTCCGGGACTCCTGGGCCTCTGGCTTCATTCCGTCCCCGCCTGGGCGGTCCTGTTCTGCAGGCTTCAGCTTGCCAGAACCTTGCTGGAACAGCTTTTCCTCAGCCTGGGGTCCGCCATTTACGCGGAGGGGAACATCCGCCTGTACACGCTGGTGAAAACGGGGTCCGGAATTCTTTTCCTGGGCGCTACGTGGGGCTTCTACCGCATGGGGTGGCCTCCCTGCATGATGTATGTGGCCGCCATTCTCTTCGTCACCGTGCCGGGGGGGCTGCTGGCCCTTTACATCTGCGTGCGGCGCCTTGGCCTCAGCCTGCGGGATTTTTCTTTCCGGGTGCTGGCGCCGTGCCTTGTTCCCAGCGCGGCTACGTTTGCCGCGGGCATCCTCCTGTCCCGGATTGATTCGTCGCTTTCTCCCGTTCCGGTATTGGTCCGCACCTGCTCGCTCCTGGTCGTCTTTCTTCTTTTCCTCTGGGTTTTTTCTCTGGACGGCAGGGAGCGCGGCACCCTTGTTTTTTTCCTGAAAAGCGCCTGGAGGAAAATTCAGTTTTCCAAATAATTCCATGAAATCCTATTCCATCCTCGTCAATACCTGTGATTCCTTTGAAGACTGCTGGGAGCCTTTTTTCAGGCTCTGGTCCCTTTATTGGCCCGATTGCCCCGCCCGCGTGTACCTGAATACGGAGTACAAGACCTACTCCGGTCCGGAAAAAAACGTCGTTTCCCTGAGGAGCTGCGCAGGCCGCACCATTCCGGGGCGCAAGAGGGCTACATGGAGCGAATGCCTGAAATGGGCCCTGGAGGCCATGGAAACAGATACGGTGCTGTACATGCAGGAGGATTACTTCCTGACGGGACCGGTGGACGGCGGGGCGGTGGAAAGATACGCGGCGCAGATGCGCGCCCATCCGGAAATTCCCTGCATCCAGTTGACGCCGGAGGGAATTCCGGCCCGCGAGCCTTCGCGGTATGAAGGCCTTTTCACCAGTGACCCGGATTATCCCTGGTACGCGTGCTGCCAGGGCGCCCTGTGGCGCAGGGAGGCGCTGCTTTCCCTGCTGAGGAAGGAGGAATCCGCCTGGAAGTTCGAATACTTCGGCAGCCGGAGGGCGAAATATTCCCGCATGGAGTTCTTGACGGTGGACCCCTCCCTGTTTTCCCGGGAGGGATACCAGATCATTCCCTACATTTTCACGGGCATCATCCACGGCAAATGGTACGGGCCGGTGGCGGAGCTGTTTGAACGGCACGGCATCTCCATGGATTTTTCCGGGAGGGGGTTTTTTGATCCGGAGGAAAAGCCCCCTTGCTCCGCGAGAATCAGGAATGCCGCCAGGAACTGGAAGACGTGGCGCAGCCGGCTGGAGCTCCGGTCCATGAAGCGCCGCTTCCTTCGGGAGGAGAATGCCAGCGGAGGTAATTAAACTTGTCCATGCCATGATTTCACTGATGCACCAGGGTTTGCATTTGCTGCGCCGCGTGTTTGAGCGCTGTTCCGGCAGGGAGGAACTGAGCCCTCCCTCCTGTGAACTGAACGCGGATGCCGCATCCGCGATGATTGAGGACCTTCTCCGCTCCGGCCGTCCCGCCATGGTGGGACGGTTTGGCTGCACGGAAATGTCCTGCCTGCATAATTATCTGGAAATTGGAAAGGCGGGCAGGAATCCGCTGGACTACATCACAGGCCGGAGGGACCAGTGGTGGTGGAATAAAAGCATCATGAGGCAGATGAGGGAGTGGTCCGGCTTTTTCCCGGCCAAGCCGGAGTATCTGGCCCGTTTCTGCGAGCTGATGCTGCGTGACATGATGGAACTGGATATCCTGGGAAGCTGGCTTCCATATGAACGGGAGGTGATGCCCATGATCCGGGACGTTCCTCGCGTGCGCCTGCTGAATCTGGAGCCTTACTGGTCTTCCCGGCCATGGAGCAGGGCCCTGGAGGGCAGAAAGGTGCTGGTGGTCCATCCTTTCGCGGAAAGCATCACGCTCCAATATGAACGGAACAGGGAAAGGATTTTTGAAAATCCGGAGGTTCTTCCTTCCTTTTCCCTGGAGACGCTGGCCGCCGTCCAGAGCCTGGGCGCGGGGCCGGACCGTTTTGCCGACTGGTTTGAAGCCCTGGCATGGATGGAGGGGGAGATGGACCGCCGGGATTACGATGTCTGCCTCATCGGATGCGGGGCTTACGGCTTTCATCTGGCGGCCCATGCCAAGAGGAGGGGAAGGCAGGCCGTGCATCTCGGCGGGGCTCTTCAACTGCTGTTCGGCTTGCGGGGCAGGCGCTGGGAGGACCCGGCCTACGGGGCGGATCCCGGCGCTCCCAAATATGATTATTCCCGGCTTTTCAATGACGCGTGGGCGAGGCCGGGGAGAGAGGAGACGGTAGGCCACGCCAGCCGTGTGGAGGGGGGGTGCTACTGGTGAAGAACATGAACCCTCCGGAAAAAAGGATGAACGTGCTCTGGCTGTCCAATATCCTGTTTCCCGAACCGTGCCGGATGCTTGGGCTTCCGGAACCGGTTCTGGGAGGCTGGATGTACGCGGGAGCGCAGGAGCTGATGAAAGCCGCCCCGGATTTAAAGCTGGCCGCCGTCATGTTTTATCCGGGGCGCACCCTGCGCCGCCTGGACGGGGAGGCCATGACCTATTACCTGGTTCCCGCCCCTGCGGACATGGGGGGGTACAGGAAGGAACTGGAACCCTGTTTCCGGGAAATCAGGGACATGTTCGGCCCGGACGTGGTCCATATCCACGGTTCCGAATATCCGCACTCCCTGGCCTGGGTGCAGGCTTGCGGGGCGGAACGCACGGCCGTTTCCATCCAGGGGCTGTCTTCCGTTTGCGCCGGGTTCTATCTGGGCGGCATTCCTATCCGGGAACTCGTGAAATCCGTTACCTTCCGCGATCTGCTGCGCCGCGACACGCTTTTTGCCCAGCAGCGGAAAATCAAGGCGCGCGGAAAATACGAACGGGAGCTGTTCGGCAGGGTGCGCCATGTGATCGGGCGTACCGCCTGGGACCGTTCCCACGCATGGGCCATGAACCCCGCGGCACGGTACCATGTTCTCCAGCCCACGCTCAGGGAACCCTTTTACAGTCATGAATGGGATGCCGGAACATGCGAAAAGCATACGGTTTTTCTCAGCCAGTCCCACTACCCCCTGAAAGGGCTGCACAAGGTGGTGGAGGCTCTTCCCCTGGTCCTGCGGCATTATCCTGACGCCAGGGTGAAGGTGGCCGGACCGGACTTCCTGTCAGTCCCTGCGTGGCGCAGGAACGGCTACGCCCGTTATTTGGGAAACCTGATGGAACGGCTGGGAGTCCGGGACCGTTTTCGCTGGCTGGGACGCCTGGACGCGGAACAGATGGGCAGCCAATTCCGGAAGGCGCATGTCTTCGTTTGCCCCTCCATGATTGAAAATGAGTCCAATTCACTGGGGGAAGCCCAGATGGTGGGCACTCCCTGCATCGCGTCCTATGCCGGGGGGATGATGGATTCCGTGTCCGACGGGGAAACGGGTTTCCTGTACCGGTTTGAAGAGACGGAAATGCTGGCCATGCTGGTGTGCCGCCTGTTCGGGGACATGGATTTGTGCAGGCGTCTTTCCTTCCGCGGAAGGCAGGCCTCTCTGGAGCGCCATGACCGTTCCGCGAATGCGGAACAACTGAAGCGCATTTACGGGAGCATCGCCGGAGAGGCCGGGAACGGGACGGAGGAACATGAAGGAAAGGGAAGGGAGGGGGCCGCATGCAGCAATTGATTTATCTTGCCAGGAAAGCCGTGCTCCGCTGCTGGGCCGTCTGCCTGCATCCCCTTCACAATTGGTATGCCAGGTGGCTCCTGTATGCCGGCAACGCGGTTTACGGCCCCGGCCTCTGTTCGTTCGGCATTCCGGACGTCAGGATATCCAGGGGAAGCCGCCGCCGTTCCGTGCCGTGCCGCATAGGAAGGGAATTTACCATGCGGAACGGCCCCCACGGCGTCTCCCGTTCCTCCCAGCGCTGCCTGATTTCCGTGGACAGGGACGGCGTGCTGCGCATCGGCAACCGGGTGGGCATCAGCAATACCGTGATTATCTGCACGCGGTCGGTGACGATCGGAGACGATGTAAAGGCCGGATTCGGAGTCCACATCATGGATACGGATTTCCACGCGTTGGACCCGGAAGCCAGGCGGGGAGCGGAGGACAGGCTTCTGCGCCGGTCCGCTCCCGTCAGGATTGGGAACAACGTCTTCCTGGGTGCCGGAACCTTCATTTTGAAAGGCGTTTCCATCGGGGACAACGCCGTCGTGGGAGCACGTTCCGTGGTAACGCGTTCCATCCCTTCCAATGAGGTGTGGGCCGGAAATCCGGCGCGCCGCATCCGCCGGGCGGAGGAGGGGAAAGCTCCCCAGGTGATGGAAAGGAGCGCGCATGCGTAATACGGCCCTTTCATGTCAGGCGAATGGAAGGCCGCCCCTTGATGGGAAATCCCGCCTTCCTTCAAGCATCCGGGTCGTGCTCCCCTTCATCATCCTGGTGAAGGCCATGATCATGCTGGCCATGTACTCGTCCGCCGCCGTCCTTCACCCGGTTTGTACGGAACAGGCCATTTCCCTTTCCTCAGCCCTCCTGCTGTCGGTGTCCTTCGTCATCATGCGGAAGTATTTCCGGAGGGAGGACGCCCCCGTTTATCCCCTCTTTTCCATTTATTTCCTGTGGGTATTCATTTGCTGCCTGCGGGGCGTCTTCGCCGTGGACGGCTACTGGTCCGCGCGGGCCCTGGTGACGAATGCCCCCACGCTTTTCATTCCCGTGCTGGTTTACGTGTTCAGCCTGCCGGAGGTGACGCGGCAGGTCCTGTCCGTCTGGTTCAAGGTGTTCATCCCCGTTTTTTTCCTGTTCATGTTCACCCTCAATCCGGACTTTTACGCCTCCCTGCTGAATCCCCTGCTGATGCTGGTGCCGTGGCTGCCCCTGCTGCCCCGGAAATGGAAGCTGGTGGTGCTGGTCATGGCATGCCTGATGGTGTGCGTCAGCATGGGAGCCAGGAGCCAGATTTTAAAGGCGCTGGTGGCTCTGTCCCTGCTGGCCGTCTATTGCGGCAGGGATTTGCTCAAGGACTGCTTTTACAGGATGATGCGGCACGCCCTGTTTTTAATTCCCTCCCTCTTTCTCGCCCTCGGGCTGGGCGGCGTCTTCAATGTCCTGGATGTCGGCTCCTACGCCGGAGCGCCGGGAAGTTCCGTGGAGGACGACCTGCTGTCGGATTCCCGCAGCATCGTCTTTGAAGAGGTGGCTTCTTCCTCCCTGAAGGACGGCTGCATTTTGCTGGGGCGCACCCCGGCGCAGGGGTATGAAACCAGTTTCCAGATGTCCAGTGATGAGCGCCAGTCCTACCATGACCAGAAGCGCCGCGCCTGGTGCGAACCCGTCCTCCTCAATATTTTCGCCTGGACGGGGGTGGTTGGGCTCTTCCTTTACACGGGATTTTACTGGCAGGCCTCCTATCTGGCCATTTACCGCTCCAACAACCGCTGGATGAAATTGCTGGGAGTGTTCGTGGCCTTCCGCTGGCTCTGGGGATGGCTGGAGGATACCAATTTCAATCTGGATATCATGAACATCTCCCTGTGGATGATGATCGCCATGTGCTATTCCAGCCGCTTCCGGGCCATGACGGACGGCGAGCTTCACGAATGGGTGGAAAGCATCTTCCGCCGCCGTTCCTCCAACCCTCTCCCCTCCATACGCATTCCATGAAAACTGATGATACCTCCGGAAAAAAACTTGCGGTCCTGATGACGTGCCACAACCGCAGGGAAAAACGCTCCGCTCCCTTGCCGCCCTGTTCTCCGCACTGCCGGAAGCGGAGCTGGACGCCTCCGTGCATTTGGTGGATGACGGTTCCTCCGACGGCACCGGAGACGCCGTGCGGCAGGCTTATCCCTCCGTATCCGTCATCACGGGGGGGACGGAACCCTGTTCTGGAACCGGGGAATGAGAACGGCATGGGAGGACGCCCTGAAGAAGGATGCGGATTTCTACCTGTGGCTGAATGATGATACCGTGCTTCATCCGTTTGCCGTAAGCCATCTATTGGAAGCCTCCCTCCGGATGGAACACGCCGCCGTCATCTGCGGCTCCACCTGCCATCCCGGCACGGATGAGTGGACTTATGGAGGCACGGCGGGCGGGAAGCCCGTTATTCCGGATGGAACCCTGAGGGAGTGCGAATTATGCCACGGGAACATTCTGTGGGTGCCGCGGCGGGTGGTGGAGCGCATAGGCATTCTGGACGGGTTCTACCTGCACGCGCTGGGGGATTACGACTATTCCCGTACGGCGCGCGAACGCGGAATAAAGCTGCGGGTGGCCCCCGCCTGCCTGGGAACCTGCGAACGGCATGACAAGGCCGTAGCCTGGACGGACCGGAAGGTGCCCCTGGCAGGCAGGCTCCGCAATTTGTATTCCCCCGCTGGGGAATGCCCAGCCCAGGTACTATTTCCATTACGTCCGCAGGCACGACGGCCTGCTGGCCGCGTGCAAGGCCATGATCTGCATGCATGTACGAGTTTTTCTTCCCTTCTTATGGACAGCAACGAAATAGACTGGGTTTTCCAGACGGATGACGAAGAGGTGCTGGAGACGTACAGGACCCGCGACAATTACCTCATGGAGCGTTCTCCGGAGGGGGATGATTCGCGGTGCGCCGTTTATTTCAGCAGCAACGACCTGTATTTTCCCAACAACCGCGCCCGGTTCCATGAACGGGTCACCCTGCGGAATACGTTTGAATGGTTCGGAACCAGGGTTCCGGGCTGCGGCAGGCACATTTTCATCCGGGACGTTTTCAAGCAATGGTACCTGGGCGGCATCAACAGCCGCCTGAACTCTCCGGAAAAGGTGCTGAAATGGCTTGAAAACGAGACGAGAGGCTGCCGGGTAACGATGGTGGGCAGTTCCTCGGGAGGCTATGCCGCCGTTCTCTTCGGCTCCCTGCTGCATGCGGAGCGCGTTTTCTCCTTCAACGGCTATTTTGACCTTGCTCCGGAAACGGAAATGGAAGACGCCGCCAGAATCAATCCCCTCTTGGTACGGTACGGGAACGACCCGGAACGGGCGCCTTTTTATCGCCTGGCCCCTTTTCTGCATGCGGAGACCCCCGTTTATTATTTCCACTCCCTGTTTTCTCCCATTGACCGCAGGCAAAGAGAGCTTCTGGGCGGCTGCCGGGGAGTGCACGTCATCCCCTTTCATTCCCGCCGCCACGGAATCCCCTTCCTCAAATGCTGTTTAAGCCGCCTTTTTCGGAGTACCGATGAGGAGCTGCTGGAGCTGTGCGGCGCAATTCAACGGCCCTTGCGGTTTTCCCTGCGGTATGCGGGCGTCCGGAAGACGGTTTCCGGCTTCTTCAGGCAAGCGTGGCAATATTACAGGAAAAGGCACTGAATCATGAACGGCAACAAACGGAAACTGATGGTCTTTCATCAATACCTGGCGCCTTACCGCATTGATTTTTTTAATGCGCTGGCCCGGATTGGAGAGATGGAGGTGTTTTTTGAATATGAAAATTCTCCGGACCACCACTACAACAGGCCGGAAATGGAAGCCCGCTGCGCGTTCCGTCCCCAATACCTGAACCATGTTCGCGTGGCGGGGAGGCGCATTCCCTCCGGCCTTGCGCGCGTTCTGCGGCACGGACGGCCCGATCTGGTGATCGTTCCGGAGTTTTCCATTCTGGCTCTGGAGGTATGCCTGCTGCGCGCGGTTTGCCGCTGGAAATTCAAAATCGTCAGCATTTGCGATGACAGCATGGACATGATCCGCGGAAATGAATTGTCCCGCATGCATGCGCTGGCGCGGAAGGCGGCGATGCCGGTGATGGATGATGTGATTCTCCCGGACAGGGAGGCATGCCGCTGGTACCGGGAACATTATGGAAAGGGCGTCTTTTTTCCGATTGTCAGGGATGAACGGGCATTCCGGGAACAATGCCGGGAATCGCTTTCCATGAGCCATTCCATGCAGCGGGAATACGGCCTGCACGGAAAACGGGTGGTCCTGTATGTGGGGCGCCTGGCCCCGGAGAAGAATCTGGAATGCCTGGTCAGGGCGGCCGCGGCCCTTCCGGAGGACGCCGTTCTGGTGATTGCGGGGTCGGGAAGCCTGGGAACGGAATTGCAGGATCTGGCCGTCCGGCTGGAGGTCAGCGCCATTTTTACCGGCTGGCTGGAAGGCGAACGCCTGGCGGCCTGGTACAATCTGGCCGACGTCTTTGTCCTGCCCAGCCTGGTGGAACCGTTTGGGGCGGTTGTCAATGATGCCCTGGCCGCCGGGTGCTTCTGCCTGGTTTCCGGGCGCTGCGGCTCCGCCTGCCTGGTCCGCCGGGGCTGGAACGGGGAATTGTTTGATCCGGAAGATGAAAGCGGGCTGGCCTCTCTTCTCCGGGAAACCTGTCTGAACCGCGGCGGCAGTCCGTCCCCTCCGCGCCTGAAAGAATGCCTGATGCCTGCCGGATTCCGGGAATACGTCAACCATCTCATGGAACATATTTTATGATGAATGCTTCCGCCAATGCCGCTCCGGGCAGGTCCCGGCCCATCCTGTTTCTGCGTTCCCTGGCTAACGGAGTGCGCAGTTTCATACGGTTCCGCCTGCTTCAACGCTGGGTCACCGTGGAGGGAATGACCAGGATAGGAAGGCATGTGCATCTGAATTCCCCTCACAAACGGATCATTTTCGGGAATAGGGTGCAGTTGGGGCCATACTGCCATGTTTCCTGCGACATACGCTTTGGAAACAGCGTGTTGTGCGCCGCCCGCGTTTCATTCATCGGAAAAAGGGACCATTCCTTTAACAGGCCCGGTTGCGCCATCTGGGATTCTCCCCGGAATTGGGAGGACGGCATGACGGTCATCGGCAGCGACGTGTGGATTGGGCACGGCGCCGTCATCCTGGGAGGCGTTTGCGTAGGGGACGGGGCCATTGTAGCGGCAGGCGCCGTCGTGACCGGAGACGTGCCGCCCATGACCGTGGTGGGCGGCAATCCTGCCCGGGTCATCCGCCGCCGCTTTGCCGCCCCGGAAGAGGAGAAAAGGCACCGGAACTACCTTGATTCCATCAAATAGACAAACCATGATGCAAATTCTGATTAATGCTTATGCCGTCAACCCGGACTGGGGCAGCGAACCCGGCATGGGGTGGAACTGGGTCATCCACCTGGCCATGCACTGCAAGGTGCATGTGATTACGGAGGGGGAATGGAGGGATAACATAGAACGGGAACTCGTCCGCCTCCCCCAGGCCGGCAACATTGTGTTCCATTATCTTCCCGTACCGGAAAAAATTCGCCGGATGTGCTGGGACCAGGGGGACTGGCGTTTTTACCGCCATTACAAAAAATGGCAGGAACGGGCGCTTGCGCTGGCGCGGCGCATCATGGCGGAAAACCGCATAGACGTCATTCACCAGTTGAACATGATAGGCTTCCGGGAGCCGGGGATGCTGTGGAAAATCGGGGGAATTCCCTACATATGGGGACCGGTGGGGGGAATGGAAAATACGCCGGTGGCCTACTTGCGGGAAAGCGGCTGGGGGCAGGTGGGGAAGACGGCATTGAAAAACGTGATCAATACGGTGCAGGCCAGGTTCCAGCCCAGGGTGCGGAAAGCCATGAAGCGCGCTGACGCCGTGCTGGCGTCCGTTCAGGGAGTGCGGGAGAAAATGGAACGGTACCATCGTCGGGAAGCGCTGCTGATGAGCGAAACCGGCTGCGCCGCGCCGAAGGAGAAAGTGCGGAGGGCAACGGACGGCGGACAATTCAGGCTGCTGTGGGCAGGCCGCATGATACCCAGCAAGCAGTTGGCCCTGGCATTACAAACCCTCACCCATCTCCGGGATTTGCCGGAGCTGAAGCTGCATATCTGCGGGGGAGGGGAGAGGGGGTGGGGCTACCGGAACCTTGCGGAACGGCTGGGCGTGGCGGGGCAATGCGTGTGGCACGGCACAGTCTCCAATGAAAAGGTTCAATCACTCATGCGGGAAAGCGACCTCTTTTTCTTTACCAGCATCATGGAAGCAACCTCAACCGTGCTTGTGGAAGCCCTGATGAACCGCCTGCCCGTGCTCTGCTTTGATACCTGCGGCATGGGAACCATCGTGGATGAAACCGTGGGATGCAAGATACCCCTGACCCGTCCCGGACGGTCCGCCCGGGACTTTGCGGAACGCATCCGTTTCTTTTTCCATCACAGGGAGGTCCTGCGGGATATGGATGAAGCGTTTTACGCCAGGCAGAGGGAACTGGACTGGAACCGCAAGGCGGAAAGGATGGCCGGCATTTACCGCGAAGTTTTGAAGGCCCGTCAACATTGACCATGAGTGAAAACCGTATGGAGACCTATTTCAACATCAGATACGAATTTGACCGTGAACGCGTTTTCCGGCGCATGGACGAAGTGCTCCGTTCCGGGGGCGCCGGATACATCTGCGTGGCGGACGGCCATGTACTTTCCGAGGTACAGCGCAACCGGGAATACAGGAATGTGCTGAATGGAGCGCTCCTGACCATTTGCGACAGCGGCTGGGTGCCCGTCTACCTGAAATGGCTGCTGCATGCGGACAGGCCCCAATACTGCGGCGCCCAGATTTTCAGCGACGCCATCGGCATGAAAAAATACAGAATGATGTTCCTGGGAGGAAACCGCGAGACGCTGGATGCCCTTCGCCGGACCCTGGAACGGGAAGATCCCCGCGTGAAGCACATGCCTTTTGAGGAATTGCCGTTCTGCCCTGTGGATGAATTTGACTACGCGGCTATTGCCGGGAGAATCAATGAATACCTGCCGGACATCGTCTGGGTTTCCCTGGGCGCTCCCAAGCAGGAAATATTCATGAACAGGCTGTGCCCCCATCTTCAACGGGGGTTATGGTGGCCGTGGGCGCCGTCTTTAACTTCGCCTCCGGGCGGCATATCAGAAGGGCCCCTGCCTGGATGGTGGACTGCAGGCTGGGAATTTCTCTACCGCATTTTTAATGAACCCCGCAAGCAAATGAAACGCTGCTGGAAAATAATCTCTGTCCTGCCCTGGATTTTTATCCGTGAAAAACAACGGCAAAAGGCGGCCAGGCCGGCTGCCGCCTCCGGAAGGGAAAGAAAAGCGCCCCCTCTTCCCTGTACGCTGGTTTCATGTTTCGGCCGGCTTCCCGGCAACATGGATGACCTGCTGGCTGACTGGGGCAGGGAAGAAGGCAGGAAATTCATCATTGTCAGCGACGATGCGAGGTTCTGGAACCTGCCCTTCAACGCCAGCCTTGTGCCGATGGCTTTTTGCGAACTCCAGTCCCTGGTAAGGAAAAAACTGGGAAGACGGCATCAAATTAACGTTCCGGAGGACCTCCCGCTGCTTCTGCCGCAATATCCGGTTCTCTTTGAGGACTATGTGGAAGGGAACCGGGAATTGGAAACAATAGCTCTGGAATGGGAGGCCGGTTCCTCCCATGCACCGGTTCCCGCCGCTCCGGTTCCCGCCGCTCCGGTTTAACGGTTACCCTTCTCCATACAGCAACATTCACACCTTAATACATTTCAACGATGGCTACCAAAATATTCGTCTCCGGTTTTTACGATATCATTCATGCCGGGCATATCCAGTTCTTCCGTGAAGCGCGTTCGCTGGGGGATTTCCTCATCGTCTCCTTCGCCTCCGAGCAGGTGCTCTGGAAAAGCAAGCATAGAAAACCATCCATCCCGGACGGCCATAAAAAAGTGATTCTGGAAAGCCTGTGCATGGTGGACAAGGTGGTCTGCGGAGAACATCTGAAGCCGGGAATGGATTTTGAACACGTTTTTCTGAAAGAACGGCCCGATATCCTGGCTGTTACGGAAGATGACTGTTACGGCGACCTTAAAAGGGAACTGTGCGCAAGGATTGGAGCGCGGTATGTGGTGCTTCCCAAAACGCCTCCCTGTTCCGAACAGATTTCCACCACCCAGCTGGTGAACAGAATCAAGGCCCCGCTTAGCGTTCCCCTGCGCGTGGACTTTGCGGGGGGCTGGCTGGACGTTCCCAGGCATGCGCGGCAGGGGGCGTACATTGTCAACTGCGCCATCAGTCCGTTTGTATCCCTGGACCACTGGCCCTATGAACTCCGGTCCGGACTGGGAGGCAGCGGAGCCTGGGCCATGCTGCAGGGCCGGGACCCCGTCCAGTCGGAACTTGCCCTGGGGGTTGGCTGGCAGGATCCGGCCGTGATTGCGGAAACGGGGCTGTGCGTCTGGCGTTCCGGCGCCGTTCCCGTGCTGGACATCAAGAGCACCGGTGACTTTCTGGCCGGGAAAATGGCGGTCTTCCACACCGGGCATGACCATGATACGCCGGGAATGGCTGACGGGTGCAGGGACTATGCCCGCATCGCCCAGTCTTCCCTGATTGCCCGCGCCGGAGTGATGGAGCGCAGCATTCATGAACTGGCTGCCGGAGTGGCGCTGTACCATAGCGTGCAGCTCCAGGAGGGGATGGCCCCCCTTCCAGCACTGGGGGAGGAGCTGGCGAAGAAATACCTGGGAGGCGGGTTCGGCGGATATGCCCTGTACCTGTTCGCTTCCCGGGAGGACAGGGATGAGGCGGTGCGTCTTCATGACGGCATGAGGGCTGTGGAGCCGTATTGCAAAAGCCCCTTCTGATTCTTTTGCCGGAATGAAAATGTCCATGGTTGAAGAATACTCTCCGGACACGGAGCCGGAAAAGGCGCAGGCTACCCGTCCGGGGGCCGTTCCCGGGACGCCGCCGAGGGAATGCTGGCTTGACCTGGGCAGGGTGGTTGGCCTGTTCTTCATCGTCCTTTTTCATGCTGGGGGAAACGGGGCGGAATTCCCTCTCTTCTTCCAGCGGGTGCCTTTTCTGTTCATGGCGGCGGCCTACTTTGTGGGACGCAGGAAAATGTTCGACTGGCGTCATTCCCCGTGCAGGTACGTTTTATTTTATCTGGCATGGAGCGGCGCGGCTTTTCTGGAAGCGTTCTTCAGGCATTGGATTTATTTAAGCCTGGGCCATTCAAGCACGTGGGACTGGAGCAGCCTGCCCTGGAAACTGACGGGAGTGGGAACCACCTTCCCCTACGACGGCCCCCTGTGGTTCCTGAAATACGTGATGGCGCTGAGCCTGCTCTCTCCGCTTTTATTTGCCCTCGGAAAAAGGAAGCTGCTGATTCCCGCGACGATAGCCGTTCTCTTCTCCGTGGTGCTGTTTCCGGAGATCAACGCGCTGTTTTCCGACCCTCCCCGGGTTCCGTGGGCGGACTCCCTGGCCTTTTTCATGCTGGGGTTCTGCCTTTCCTCCCTGACGCTGGGAGAGATTAAGCTGTTCCTGAAAAAAATAAGTTACTTTTCCCTTCCCGCGTGGGCGGCAATAGCGTGGATGAACCATGGCGGCGTCATCTCCACGGAAACCCTGCACACCATCCCCTGCTGGATTCCAGGGATTCTGGGGCTGGGCTCCCTGTGCGTTCTGCTGGCGGAAAAGAAGTTCTTTCGTAAAATCGCTCAGGCATGCGCTCCCCTCTTTTTCTTCATTTATGCCGTCCATTGCCTGATCCTGCCCTGGTTGATGCCTCTCCTCTCGAGAATCCTTCCTGAAGAACTTCCTTCTCCCATGACTGCGGCAGTCCTGATATTTGCGGGAGCATTCTTTCTTCATCGACTAGTGGTCCGGCATTACCCCGGCTGGGAATACCTGATCTTTGCCCAAAAGCGGAAAAAGCCGCCGATTGACGGAAAGGAAAAAGAGAGGTTTGCCGCCGGCACCCTCCGCTCCGCCTCCATGAATGAACCCCGTCTTTAGCGGTCTTCTTTTTTCCTGTGCCTTCTGATCGGGGAAATGGGAACCTGCATGCTTGAGAAGCCATCATCTTTTCAGATGAGCCTTTATTGATGCTCTTTTTCCAATTTCTCCTCCACCGCGCTCAATATCCATTCTTCCACGGACAAGCCTTTCTTGACGGCCATATTTCTGGGCAATAACGGTTTCATCCAGTCCCGACGTTTCACGCAGGATGATATTTTTCAGGAATGGGTAGAAACTTTCAACGAAGTGGGCAGCACGCGTTGCCGTCTTATCCGATGAACGGAAAGTGCTCCAAAGCTGGGTGTGGCTGGACCAGGCCATCAGCTCACCTGTAGAGGAAGGGAAATCATTCCTGGAATCCAGGGATGCGGTTGCTCTGACCGTGGAAGCAGCCACCGCCCAGGAAGGGCGCGGGTTTTTCACCAGCCAGAATTTTCGGAGTTCACGATGGTGGACGGGATGGCAGTGGCGTTGTTCAACCACTTCACGACAAGCAATAACAAAGAATAACAAGCATGAATAAAATTACTTCTATCAATGGGATTCTCCTGACTCCTCTGAATGAATGGAGTGAGCATGTGGAGAATGAAACTGCGCATGTTACAGAGGAAGAGCGCACCGCATGGAACGCCAAGGCGGATGCCGCCGCTCTTTCTACAAAAGCCGACGCGTCTTCCTTCAATGCGCACAAGGAAGATGCCGCAGCCCACATAACGGTTAAAGAACGCGAAACGTGGAATGGCAAGCAGGACAAGCTGACAGACGAAGCGGGCAACATGACGCTGGACGGCGGCTTGACTGCGGAGGGGACGATCAACGCCAACGGGGGCATCAATATTCCGCTTACCGTGGGAGCGCAAACAGGCACGGCAGCCGTGAACCGCTTATATGCAGCAGGGCTGGCCGGGGCTACGAATGTCTACACGATGCCTTATTTTCCTGACACTTCAAAAATTGTGACTACTGGCTCAGCAGTCACGGCCATATATGTTCCTTACCATTATGCGCGCGTTACGGTGCCTGCAAATAAAACCAGCTCCATCAAGTTTCCCTTTCTGGGGCTCTACGGCGGGTGGAACTACAGCAACTTTGCGGGGTTTTCTATATCCCTGCATAGCTACACTGCTCTTAAATTGACTATTGGGCTGGGGGCTGGAGCCAAAACCTACAGAAGCGATTTAACTCTGGACTCCTATGCTCTCATTCCCGGCAATGACCTCGCTTATGCAAATGGAGAAATTCTGGATATTACGTTCGATGCAGTCAGGGATACCGTTCGCAATGGTTACACTATTATAGTGCGGGAAATTTATGCGGAAATAACGACACAAAAATGGAAAGTTAAAACCACTACCAGCTTTGTTCCAGCAAGCCATAATGAGCTGATCCCAGCTACGCTTAATAAAATCATCTATCAGCAAAGCCAACCGGCTTCTTATTCCAAAGATTATGATGGCGTTGGCTCTCTCTATCTGATGCTGGGCGGCAGTCAGCAAGCCTCCCTGTGCAAAATCGCTGCCGTTCGTGGGCTTCGGTCCTTTGAAACTTCGTTTGGATTCAATTCTTGCTATGTGGATTTAGCGAAAGTCGATAGTGGGACTGCGGTTGTAGAAATTGGCTCTACAGAGCGCACGCTTTATCAGCCAAATAACATCAACCCGGTTGCAATGGCTCTCGGTGCAATAGCTGCGAACACCATTGTTTCTGAAGTAACTGAAGACTTTGTAGATATTAATACCCCCTTAGCATAATATGAATAACGCAGAAATACAGATACAATTCCCCCAGCCTGGACAATGGGGGGACTTCACCCTGACGGCTATTTACCGGGACGCGGACGGCTATACCCGTACTGACCACTACAAGCAGGAGGACCTGCCCGCTGACCAAGCCCCGGCAATGGAGGCCGTCGTGACCGCGCTGGTAGGGCTGGCGGAACCATGGAAAGCCGTCCAGGTGTGGGCGCGTCTGGATGAATACGTCAATCTTGTCCGGCATCCTGATGAGCCTGCATCTGGTGGGAGCGTCTGCCTGACCGTGGAGGTTATTAATGACCAGGGAGGACGCCGGACATTTACCTCTTGTGACTACCCGGAATTCGCCATCCAGGACCCTGCTGCCGTGGCGTTCTTCAAATACTTCGTAGAGTAAAATCATGCGCAAGTTAAATGGCGAGCAAAAAAGGGCCGTCCTTGACGGCGGGGAAGCAGGGCATGAAAAATGCCTACGGAAAAAGCAAGGCTAAAACCGGCCTGAAATGGTGGGAACGCCTTCTGTGGGTGACCCTGGCAGGAGCGGCCTATGCAGCCTCCGCCCTGCTGGGCGGTTGCGGACATAATGTGGACTTTACCCAGGACCGCACGGAGGTTTGCAAAGGCGGCTCCTGCCTGGTCATTAAGCAGGGGCATATCTCCCGCTCCCAGGCTCACGCTGCCCGTCGTTCAATATCCTGAAAAAGTAAGACCATGTGCACTAAAGCCCACGCTGCCTGAACCTTTTAAGGGGGTATAAGCCCGAATTGGTCATGTTCGTGGGCTTTATTGCCCGTGGCTTCCCGTACCACGGCATGCGCGCCTGCATGGATGCGCGGACGAAGGCCCTCACACAAATCAACATGAGGCTCTTGCAACTTGAACGGCATATCGGAAAATGAATATCGCTTTAGACATCGGACACGCCAACAACACGGGCGCCCGTGGAAACGGGCGTGAAGAATACGCTGTGGCCAAGACCATTGCCGGTCATCTGGCCCCCATGCTGCGGGTCCACGGGCGCGCCGTCATCGACTCCCCCGTTTGAGCGGCGACGACCTTGTCCGCCACCGTGAAGGCCATCAATGCGGGGAACTACGGCATATACCCTCCGTTCGCTCTGACTCTTCGGACTCCCCCTACAGCCCAAGGGGATCGCATCTGCTACTGCCGTAGCTACCATGATGACGGCGCCTATACGGATTCGCTGAGAGTAAAAGCCTTGGCCTCATCCCTATCGCTGAGCCGCTCTGCAAGCTCCTGCGGGGTCTCCCTGACAGCTCCTGCTGGTTCAGCAAATCCAGCCTCTGCGCCCTCCGTGAAACGGTACCGCCCGCCATGCTGGTGGAATGCGGCTTCTTTTCCAATCCCGGAGAGCCAACCGCAAATACAACCGACTCGTCGGCCTCTCCTGATCTTCCAGCAACCATGCAAATGCCCCTGTTCCGAATCAGGGAACAGTCCCCCCGAAGCCCTCTCCCGCCCACCACCGGGGAGGGCTTCTTCATGCCTGCAAAACACACCTCCGACTGCAAGACATTGTTTCCAAAACGAATTTCAATGTCTTGCAGTTTGTCTTGCAGTTTTATAAAAACAAAAACCGCAAGCATTCTTTTTCAAACGCTTGCGGTTGTTTTGAAATGGTGGAGGCGACGGGAGTCGAACCCGTGTCCTGAAGGCCGTTGATGCCGGCATCTCCATGTTCAGACGCATATTGCTGCTTTCGCGGCCGCTTCGTCATGCGCCAACTAGGCAGGCTCGCTAGTTGCCTGTGGAAGTCTCGTGCGTTGCGCGGCAACCCCGCATTGCACCAGCCTGCTGAATATTCGTCGTCCCCTCTAGCAGGCGTTGAGGTTCTGACGCGGCTGAACTAATTAGGCAGCCAGAGCAAGGTCGTTAGACTCTGCATTTATTTTTTTAATCGGCTTTTTAGAAGGCCAGCCGATTAACCTTCACATGCAGCCAGCACCTCAGACTTCCAGTCGAAACCATGGCGCCCCCATATGTATTTACCGGTAGAGACAAAAAATCCCGCCATGGCGTTCAGGCAGGAATTATTTTATTTACCGGTGGTGATGCAAGTGGCACGCCCGTAGGGATTCGAACCCCAAACCTTCTGATCCGTAGTCAGACGCTCTATCCAATTGAGCTACGGGCGCTTTGACTTGCGTCGTGTACCGCGTAAGCGGTGAGAGGAATATAGATTTTTCTTCGGGAAAGTCAAGATGTTTGTAAGATGATTTGAGAAAAAAATCTCATTTTTTCTCTTCCCGGGAGAGGAGTCCTTCAAAGACAGGCCGTTGATTCCGGAGCGCAGAAAGAGGGGAAAGGCGTTGCGTCACGGAATGGGCTGTGGCACACTGGACGGAGAAGATGAGTGAATTCAAGGTGATCAGGTCGCCGATGGAGGCATTGAAGGAGTACTTCGGCTTTTCCAGTTTGAGGGAGGGGCAGGACCGCGTGGTGGCTTCCATCATGGAAGGCCGCAACGTACTGGTGGTGATGCCCACCGGGGGAGGGAAATCCCTGTGCTACCAGCTTCCCGCCTTGTGCCGGGACGGGGTGTGCCTGGTGGTCAGCCCGTTGATTGCCCTGATGAAAGACCAGGTGGACGCCCTTGCCGCCAGAGGGATTCCCGCCACCATGATCAACAGCTCCCTGAGCTTTCCTGAACAAAGGGAACGCCTGGCCGGCATGAAGGACGGGGCGTTCAAGCTGGTGTATGTGGCTCCGGAGCGTTTCGGCCATGAGGGGTTCATGCGCGCTCTGGCTGAGGTGGACGTGAATATGGTTGCCGTGGATGAGGCTCACTGCCTGAGCCAGTGGGGGCATGATTTCCGTCCGGATTATTTGAAGCTGGGCAGGGCTATTGAAGCGATGGGGCGCCCGCAGGTAGCGGCTCTGACCGCCACGGCCACTCCCCGTGTGCGGGAGGATATTCTGGAACATCTGAGGCTGGATGACCCGGTGACGATTGTACGGGGGTTTGCGCGGGAAAACCTGCATTTCCGCATTACGGCTTGCGATACGCACAAGGACAAGTACAAGAGGCTGTACGAGCTGGTGAAGCGCCATAAGACGGGTATTATCTATTGCTCCACCCGCAAAAAGGTGGAGCAGGTCTATGAGGCTCTTTCCGAACTTGGCCTGAACGTGACGGCTTACCACGCGGGCATGACGGATGAGCAGCGGGAAGAGGCCCAGAACGCCTTCATGAACCGCCATGCGGACATCGTCATTGCCACGAATGCGTTTGGCATGGGCATTGACCGTGCCGACGTCAGATTTGTGGCCCATTTTGAGGTTCCCGGCAGTGTGGAGGCCTATTACCAGGAAGCTGGCCGTGCCGGCCGCGACGGGGATGAAGCCTATTGCGAGCTTTTGTTCAACCACGCGGATTTGCGGACCCAGGAGTTTTTATTGAGGGGGTGAATCCGGGCGTTCCGCTGATTGTGGAACTGTACGAGTTGTTAAGGAAGCATTGCAGTGCGGAAACCCACGATGTGGCGTGGTCCATGGAGGAGATGGGGGAACGCCTCAAATGCCGGAATGCCATGCAGGTGGGGGCCGCCCTGTCCGTTCTCATGCGCAATGGCGCGATCAGCCGCCATGACGTTCCGGGGCAGCGCGTGAAGCTTACCAGAGTGACGGACCCCGCCGTAAGCGGCTTGAAGATTCCTCTGGACGAACAGGCCCTGCGGGAAAAAGAGGTAAGAGACCGGGAAAAACTGAAGGCAGTAACGGAGTTCGCTTATTCCACCGGCTGCCGCCAGCAGTGGATTTTAAATTACTTCGGGGAGGAGGATGGCGCCCCGTGCGGCCGCTGCGACCAGTGCCTGACGCTGGGGGTGGAGGAAGGCCAATCGTTGGGCGAGGAGGAAACCAGGGTTGTCCGGCAGGCGCTGAGCGGGATTGCGCGCGCGTCCGTGCGCATGGCGGACGGTTCCTGGCAGGGAAGGTGGGGCAGGACGAAAATCATCCAGATGCTCAAGGGGGCGAAGAATCAGGAGATTTTAAAAACCTCCCTGGCCCGGTTAAGTACGTATGGAATCCTTTCCCGGTGGAGCGAGGACGATATCCGCCAGTTGTTCCGCGCCATGCAGATGGCGGGGTTGACCAGAATGAGCGGAGAGGCGGACCGCCCCCTGATTACCCTGAGTCCGAAAGGGAATGAAGTGATGATGGGGCGCAGGGAGGCGTCCATGCTCTGGCCCTTTGCCCGCCGGGAAAAGGCTTCCGCTCCCACGGGACAGGCCAGGGTGCGGGCCACGGGGGATTTGGCCGCCCTGGGCGAGTTTGACGAAGATTTGTTTTTGAAATTGAAGGAGCTCAGGAATGAGCTGGCCCGTGAAGCCGGAATTCCGGCTTATGCCGTATTCCACAATTCCACCCTGGAAGGGTTGGCCAGGCTGAAACCCACCACCCGCCGGGGAGCCATGAACGTCCACGGCATCGGGGGGAGCAGAAGGCCGCGAAGTATCTGGATGATTTTCTGGAAGTGATCGCAGAGCATTGCGAGGTTTAAAAAGGTTTTCCGGACCGCTTGCACCATGTCCGCGCCGCCGTGGGGGAACTGATGGACCTTGTTTTTTCCCATGGTCCGGCCGCTGAATGTTCCTGCGGGGTTATATTTGCAGGTGAAAAACGGCTTCCGGTTGATTTTATGTTGGGAGGACGTTTGTCCGTCTCTTGAATCCGGACGGGAAATTCCAGTGGGAGGTGGCGCTGAAACCCGGTGAAGAAAAGGAACTGACCTGCCAATATGCCTGCCTGGAGTAATTCCTGCCTGTACTATTTATGTATTGACTTCATTTTGGGAAGTGTGTAGTTTCTTCTCCACACATTACCCAAGACGGAGCGGTGGCTGAGAGGCTGAAAGCACTCCTTTGCTAAAGGAACGTACTGGCAAAACCGGTACCGAGGGTTCGAATCCCTCCCGCTCCGCCAAAATCTTTCATTTTTTAAGAGCCTGCACTTCAACGGTGTAGGCTATTTTTTCTTTGTAAATCAAAGAATTAGATGCTGCCCAGAAGAGTAGGTGACAGGATATGAATAGTTGCAATTTAATGTCATTTATGATGTCACTACCATATGATCTTTTTGCGTGAGAGAAAAATTCTCCTTATTGATAACCGGTATTAAAGAAGGGTATCTCTTCTGAGGCAGCGCGCTGTCCAACTACAAGACCGTGCCTTCCGAAACCAATGGGACGTTGAAGATGGAGCCATGCACGATGTCTGTTCCCATGCGTCGGATAGCTCTCCAAACTTTTTCGGAGGCGTGGGAGGTGGGGGCGTCTCGAAGGAAATCAGGTGGATAGACAATGAAGTGGAGAGAGCGATCGCCGTCCGAAGGGGCTAGCGAATGGGACGGATTGTTTGTGGTAAGTACTGCCATGGTCTGCCGAGTGCACCTGGACACAACCGGTCTGCTTTCGCGCAGACTCTACTCTCTTATACCAGATTACCCCGGCCCGATGTCTATACCTTACTTCTTCTTTTGCTGCTGAAACCTCCTGTCGTTTTTCTCTGAATAAGCGATCATGGCTTTTTTAACATTAATTCCATATGCATGAACGAACCACATTTTATTCACTTCTTCGATAAAACTTCTTGCTTCTTTTTTATATTCATCACGAGATTCTAATAACCTTTTCCTGTATTCCTTTTTATTTTTTAAAATTCTATTAAAACAAACATTCCATCCTTTTGTCAGATTTTCAGGCAATATTTCATGCAACATCATCATAATATCCCCATCCAGATTAGCACTCATGAAATACTCCCTATCGGATATTTTTGGATAAAAACCGTACACATCTACGTTGGGATTCATACCGTAAAGGGCTACCATGTCATTATGACGGTAAACAAGGCTTAAATAATACTCTACGGCTTCCCTAGTAGTTGTAAAGCCATGCTTCAAAGGAGAACATTCTTCGTCAACCTGCTTCAAGAATGATTCCAAAACACATTGTTCGTCCGGATCTGTTATTCCGGATATTTTAGTTCTTCCATCAAGGGGCCTTAGATAAAAATTAACAAATTGTTCAAGTTTTTGAGGAGAAAGATCAACCATGAGATAGTAGTAATACGTATAAAATATTTTAATTATTTTTGTACAGCAGACCGCTTTTTCAGAGTCAAATAATTCCTTTCCTTTTTTCAAGAGATGAGCTCTTTGTATATTATACTGAACTCTGTTAAAATCAGCCGTGATCAGGTTTCCTTGTTCGGCAAATTTCGCCATCTTTTTGGAAACCTCAACGGCAGCGTTAGCTGATATGACCGATGTTTGTGCAATCTCATTGGCTTTTTTTGATAACTCATTGGCAACTCCCGATGCAATATTAGACTGTCTCGCCATCTCATTAGCTATTCCGGCTAAGTTATTAGCTTCTTCGGAAACTTTTTTAGACTCTTCAGCGATATTATTTGATTTACTGGATAATTTATTGGCCTCTTTGGAAGCCTCTTTCGCCTCTTTCGCTATTTGATTTGCGTCTTCCACTTTTTGAACCGCCTGGGTACTGATGTTCTTTTGCTCTACGTAAACATTGTAGGAAAGAAGTGGAATCCATATCGCAGAAATTACGGAAATGATACCTGAAATAGTGGAAGCAATCTCCCATCCAGAAGGCTTTCTCTTTTTTTTCTTCTCTTTGTTTTCCTGGTCAACAATAGACTGATTGGCTGTAGCCACATTGGCATCAGGGCTGGTCTTTGGATTGCTCATGATGGTTCAAAGGTAAAAATATAAAATCAATATAGAGTTACATTATAGAACGAAGAACTCCATATTCAAATCAAATATGACAAAATATATCCAATGAGTAGAATCACACTGCCTTGGAACAAAAAAATCAAACTGCCGGAAACCACTACTTTGGAAATTTCTATCCCTTTGTGTTACCTGCTATGGCACATACCTGAACGAAGGTAAGGGAGGGAAAATGTAACGGGCCATTCTGGAGCAAGCTAGGAGCAATACCAGCCAGCCTAAAAATCAATAAGTTTTATGATGAACTCAAAGTTGCGTTTGAAAACGTCACCCAGCGTGAAGCTAAATACAGTCATCTTTTCTTGAACTACATGTTTGAGACGCCTGCCTTTTCTACATTTCAAATCTGCGGAAACATGCTGGAGAGGGAACCCGACTTTCTTGCTTCGGGGATTCGCAATTTCTTGAACAAGATCATCAAAGCCGGATTGGTCAGTTTACCAAAAAAGGAAGCGGAAAAAGAAATAGCTTTATTGAAGTGAAAGAACTACTGCATATCATGAGTTTGAATACGCCACTCATTGCACAATCTTATTCTTATGAAATGAATTTTTAATGAGAGGCCGTGCGCTCCGTACAGTTATGACATAATGTAAAAAAATGGGGACGATATGTATGTGTTGTTGCATGAAATTGTATAACTTGTTGATTGTTATTTATTATAATTCCACCCGCTCAGCCAGCATTTTTATCATGTTGGACGTTAGAAAGCCTGATTTAATCAGGTTTTTTTCATTTTTTGCAATATGGGGATGATGCATTTTTTGAAAAGATTACGCTACGGGTTACTTACTTGCCTGTAGTCATCTTCTATTCGGCAGAAGGTCAACATTTTTTTTTGTCCTGCAAGCCAAGATGAGTGCTGTCCCTTCATGGGAAGCGGGTATTACTACATATTGGAAAAGCAGCAGGAACATCTGTTTACTGGAGGGAGTGTTTCCGGGGAATTTAAAGCCAGTTGACTGGCAGCGTTATTGTGGCTAGGATGTTTTCTTTGAGTATGACCCCATGCGATTTCCATGTTGTTGAAACCACTTCTGCGCATATTGAAAGCATCCGGCAAATTCATTGCGATGCTTTTGGCTACGACAAGGAAGCCCGGCTGACTGAACAGCTGCTGGGAGACCCGACGGCGGAACCCCGTGTTTCCCTGCTTGCGTTTCATTCCCGCAAGCCTGTGGGCCATATCCTGTTTACCCGCGCCAGTTTCAGGGGCGCGGATGAACCGGGCATGATTCATATTCTGGCTCCCCTTGCCGTAGTGCGGGAATACCAGCGCCAAGGCGTGGGTGGCGTGTTGATCCGGGAAGGTTTGAAACGGCTGAAGGCCATGGGTTCACTGGCGGTTTTTGTCTTGGGGCATAAGGAATATTATCCCAAATATGGCTTCAAGCCGTACGCCGCACGCCGTGGGTTTATGACTCCTTATCCGATGCCCGATGAGTTGGGCGAATACTGGATGTACCAGTTCCTGTCTCCTGAGGCGGAGGCATTGGAAGGAGTATCCATTCAATGCGCTCATACGCTCGACAGGCCCGGGCATTGGCAGGACGACGAGAATGACCGTTGATTTTTTGATGGCCCGGGGATGACTGGAATTTCTCACCCTGGCGCCATCAGAACAGGCACAGCTTATTATTTTTTCCAGCGCTGTGGTTCATTGCAGGCTTTCCGGTCAGTCCGGGGATTCGGAAAAGACGATTGTGTCCGGATGCTGCGGTAAAGAAGTGTTCTTCTCCTTGGATTTCCCTGGGGGCCCGGCAATGTCCGGAGAGCCGGGCATGATTGTTTTTCTTTTCCTTATTTCTTCCTGCACGGCTGGTTTTCGCCTGCGGAAGAAGGGGGAAATGAGTCTGTGGCTTTTTCCAGGCATCCCCGGCAGGTGATGGGAGTTTCTTTATGGTGCAGGGAAATATTCCGCCACGGTTTCCTTTACTTCTTCCAGCCATTTGCGGCGCAGTTCCGGAGTGCTGTCGGCAATGATGCGGAACATTTTTCTTTCAAAGACGTGGACGCCGCAAAAACCGAAGACGCAGTCTTTCCAGATGTGCTCCAGCGGATCACCGAAGATGTCCCTCTCTCTTTCCCCCGGAGTATTGGAGGTATTGAAAACAAGTGCCGCCTTTGCTTTTAACAGGCCGATGGGAACGCCCCCTCCATTGTCGCCTTTGGGGAAGGTATAGGCCACTTCCTCCCGGAGTACGCGGTCAATCCAGCCTTTCATGATGGCCGGAGGCTGGCCCCACCAGTTGGGGTGGATGATGACGATTCCGTCCGCTTCCCTGATTTCCTGCTGGTGGAGGGCTGTCAGCGTATCTTCCGGAACGTCGCTGACCAGTTCCGTGTCTGACAGAACGGGATTGAATTGTTCGCAGTAAAGGTCGTGAAACAGGACGTGATGCCCCCGTTCATTTAAGGCTTCTGCCGCTGCTGTGGCAATCGCCGCATTAAAACTGTGCTTGTAGGGATGCCCCAGGATAACGGATATGTTCATGGTAGATCTTCCTTTTGCCTTTTTCTAACTAGCATTCCAACCTGTTTTTATTGGCAGGTTAACGTCGGAGGATTCCAAGTCAAATCGCCAATGCAGGGAAAAAGAGCTATCTCTTTCTTAAGAAGTTTGTCATGTATAAGGCGATGTTTTCCTTTGTAGAGAAAGTCGGTTTTATTGTCTCTACCGACGGTGCGGTCAATCAAATCTGGAATTTCATCTTTCGAGTAACCTCCTTTGAGAATGAATTCCTCTACTTTAGCATATTTTCCAGGAAACACTGAAACAAGAACTTCAATAAAAGATTTTTCAATGTCCTTGATTTCTTCTTCGATTACTTGGTTTCTTAAATTGATAAAAGATTCTCCATCAGCAGCCTCATTAAGAAGATTCCAAAGTTCTGAGAGTTGTTCTTGAGATTTAATGTAAACGGTGCCATCTTTTTCAGGAACTTTTACTTTTTTAAGGTCATCTTCTATTTCTTCATGTTTAGTGATTCGGTAGGGTGTGTGTTCATTTGCGTTTTTAAATTGTTTTAGTATTAGAGCATAATAAGGTAAAAAAATATGATCAATAATTATATTTTTTTCATATTTTTTAATTTTTTTAGAATTATTGATGAGATTTATATACTTATCCATGAAAAGGCAAATTTCAGATTTTTGATTGATATCAGCCATTTCATCAATATTAACTTCTGGTTCAATTTCCTGGTATGTCTTAAAGGAAAAGAAGGGAGCTGACGCTACAAGATAACAATGCCATATTTTGTCCTCTAATCCAGTATCAATATTATCTTGAGTCGTTAGACTGAATGTGAGGGTATGTTTTTTTGCTCCTTCATAGAAAGACTTAAGTTGCTGACGTTCCAACAAGGCAGAGAGTTCTTGAATAGCGGCAGATGGCTGCTTGAATTGCTTAATGCACTCAGGGCTGTTCAAGGCCGAGTTGGCGGCAGCCATAGTGTTCCAGGGAATGAGCAGGCCGATGATAGGTATATAGAAAAGTGATAATGCTTTCATGTAAAATTTAACTTTCATTAGAGTTTCTCTTAAATTCTAATCCAAATTTTTCAATAGTTGCAGTTATTGTGAATTTTATTGCTTCTATAGTAAATATCTGTTCGGTTTCTCCTAAGAAGATAGAATCTTTTTTTTCATCTAAATGAGTATATTTTTTTTACATATCCACCAAAATTTTTTGTGGATTTACTCCAGAGTTGCGAATTTTGTTGAGAGTGGCTACAATGTCTCCCACGTCAGCAACCATATCATAAGTATTATTTTTATCTCTTATTCTAACAATTTTATTGACTCCATGTCCCGTATGTGGTGACGCTAGTATCGGCTTTTCTGAATTATGATCTATGCCCGGCCATCCAAGACCTCCATCTCGTTCAACAGCCTTAATTTTTGTAAAACTTACATTGGTGGGCAACCAAGTTAATTCAATGAACCCTATAACACCATACATCTCTTTTTGGGAATTTAATTTTTGTGGTATCAACCTTATCCAAACCGTTCTCTGTCTCAATTTCTCCACTAAATTTTTTTGCCTCTATTTTTTCAGGAACTTTGATATTAATTGAAATCTTTGTTTCCTTGTCTTCACTGGTTCGGGCATGAATTTGGACACTTGTATCCTTAGTTAAGGATTTCTTGGCAATTAGGCTAATTTTTTGTGAACCTTTTAATTGTTCAATATTTGTTTCTTCGAATCCGTCTCCTTTAATACTCCATGTAAGCTCCTGAATATTCCCTTTAGGTTTTCCAACAAGTAAAAGTGTGATTTTCTCTCCTATGCCAATATCTGTTCTTTTTCGATCTTCTTCCTTATCTTTTTCTCCTCCTCCCTTAATATAATAATCTGCTGAACATAATTGTGTTTGAGATTTAATTTTAAGAGAAGCGGAGGCTTCCTCTTCAGTTTCTTCAAAATCATCATTATTATCATCGCTTGCTAGTAAATTGTTACAACTGTATAGAATTCCTAAAAAGCAAATAAGATTAGAGAAATGTTTTACAAACATGACAATATATGAAACTACACTAAAGTTTAATCGGTTGTAAAGGGAATAATTCAATTTTTCTGATTTTTATAATTATTATTGTTAATGAACGTCTGATACCCCCATAAAAATAAATGCTAAAAATGCATTTTTGTGGTACTAGAACATTTTGTCTGGTTTAGACACTTGAAAGATGTCAGCCCACTTCTTTCAATCCTTTACGCTGGGTAGTGGAATTCCACTAGAATTAAGTAAAAAAATTATTAGAAATGAATTCTGCAAAAGATAAAAAATCTCTTTTTCAGATGTTTTTCTACTGATAGACCGGTCATGTAAAAGTTGATTGAAATATTTCTGTTTCATTTTGTTTCTAATATTACGAGGAAGCTTATTTACTAGCACGATGATAAATAGGATATAGTATTTTTGTTTCTGCCATGAAATTATATATTTCGTAACAAATTGTATTAAAACTATGGCTATGAGAGGTTAAAACAAGGAATGTACTTATATCATTGTTATGGAATGGTCTCATAAAAAAGCGCCTTCCGGTGAGGGAAGGCGCCTGAAAGTGAATTGATGAAGAAGGGGGGCTTACATTCCCTTGTTTTTCATGGCTTCCGCCAGGGCGGCGCCCATCTGGGCGGGCGTCTTGGCCACCACGATGCCGGCTTCCTTCAGGGCTTCCTGCTTGGCGGCGGCGGTGCCTTTGCCTCCGGCCACGATGGCGCCTGCGTGGCCCATGCGGCGGCCCTTGGGAGCCGTGGCTCCTGCGATGAAGGCGGCGACGGGCTTCTTGCAGTTGTTCCTGATCCATTCAGCGGCTTCTTCCTCTTCGGAACCGCCGATTTCACCGATCATGATGAAGGCGTCCGTATTGGGGTCTTCCGTGAAGAATTGAACGGCCTGCTGCTGGGTCATGCCGTGGACGGGGTCGCCGCCGATACCGATGCACATGCTCTGGCCCAGGCCCATGTTGGTGACCTGCCAGACGGCTTCATAGGTGAGCGTGCCGGAACGGGAGACGATGCCGATTCTGCCGGGCTTGAAGATGTAGGCCGGCATGATGCCGATCTTGCAGTTGGCGGCGGGGTTGACGATGCCGGGGCAGTTCGGGCCGATGAGGGTCACGTCCTTGTCCTTCAGGAAGGCTTTCACCTTCTGCATGTCCTGCACCGGGATGCCTTCCGTGATGCAGACGATGAGCTTCACGCCCGCGTCTGCGGCTTCCATGATGGCGTCCGCGGCGAAGGGCGGCGGCACAAAGATCATGGAGGCGTTGCAGTCCGTGGCTTTTTTGGCTTCCGCCACGGTATCGAAGACGGGGACCTTGCCTTCAAAGAGCTGGCCGCCCTTGCCGGGGGTCACGCCGGCGACCACGTTGGTGCCGAAGTCCATGCAGTTTTTGGCGTGGAACGCGCCGGCGCTGCCGGTGATGCCTTGCACGACCAGGCGGGTGTTCTTGTCAATGAGAGATGTCATTGTCGTAATAAATAGTGAGGGTTATTTGACTGCTGCGACCGCTTTCTGGGCTGCTTCGTCCAGGTTGTCGGCAGGGATGATGGCGATGCCGCTGTCTGCGAGGATTTTTTTGCCGATTTCCACATTGGTGCCTTCCAGGCGGACGACGAGCGGGATTTTCATGTCAATGTTTTTCGCCGCGGCCACAATGCCCTGGGCGATGACGTCGCAGCGCATGATGCCGCCGAAGATGTTGACCAGAAGTGCCTTCACATTCTTGTCGCTGGTGAGGATGCGGAACGCGTTGGTTACCATTTCCTCCGTGGCGGAGCCGCCCACGTCCAAGAAGTTGGCGGGTTCCCCGCCGTAGTATTTGATGATGTCCATCGTGGCCATGGCCAGCCCGGCGCCGTTTACCATGCAGCCGATGTTGCCGTCCAGGCCGATGTAGTTCAGGTCATATTTGCCGGCTTCCACTTCACGGGGGTCTTCTTCCGTTTCATCCCGCATTTCCATGATTTCAGGGTGGCGGTACAGGGCGTTGTCGTCAAAGTTGAATTTGGCGTCCAGGGCGCACACGCGGTCGTCCGTGGTGACCACGAGGGGGTTGATTTCCACCAGGGAGCAGTCCAGGGCGGTGAAGAGCTTGTAAACGTTGGTGATGAGCTTGGTGGCCTGGCGGAGCAGGGGGCCGGTCAGGCCCAGGGCCACGGCGATCTTGAGGGCCTGGAAGGGCAGGATGCCCAGGGCCGGGTCAATGTGTTCGCGGATGATGGCTTCCGGACGGGTGGCGGCCACTTCTTCAATGTCCATGCCGCCTTCCGTGCTGGCTACGATGACGGGCATTCACGGGCGCGGTCCTGAAGAATGGCGAAGTAGCATTCCTTTTTGAGATCCACGGCTTCCGCCACCATGATTTTGCTGACCAGCTTGCCGGTTTCCCCGGTTTGCTTGGTGACCAGAACCTGGTTGAGCATCTTGCCGGCTACATCTTCCACTTCCTCCACGGAGTCAACGACGTGCACGCCGCCCTTGAAGCCGTTTTTGAAGGTGCCTTTGCCACGGCCGCCAGCGTGTACCTGTGCCTTAACTACGTATTGGGAAACGCCCATGTTCCGGGCTATTTGTGCTGCTTCCTGAGCAGTGGCGGCGGCAATGCCCCTGGGGGTAGCCACGCCAAAGCGCTCAAAGAGTTGTTTTGCTTGATATTCGTGAATGTTCATGACAGTGGGCCGTTCGGCCAAATGTTTGCGAAAGAAAGGCTATGCCTGTTTTTTGTGCCGGTCAAGGGAGAATGGTTTGGTCTTTTGATTTTTTGTCCGGGAGATTCATGGAGTACCTTTGGAAATCAAAGAGGACAGAAGGCTTGACTGCATGCTTAAAGATTGTGAAACTTCCTTCTCATTTTTCCGTATTATATCTTTTATGAAAATTTACCGTCCTTCCGACACCTGCTTTGACGAAATGAAGAGCCGGATGAACCGCCGCGCTCTCCCGGAGGATTCCGTAAGGGATACCGTGAACGCTATTATCCAGGACGTTTCCGCGCGCGGGGACGAGGCCCTTTTTTGATTATGCCGCCAGGTTTGACAGGGTGCATCTGGATCCTTCCTCCCTGTTCGTGACGGAGGCGGAGCTGGCGGAGGCGGAAGCCGCCGTGGAGGATTCCGTGAAAGAGGCCATTGCCGTCTCCTAGCCAACATCCATTATTTTTCAGACCGCAGCCGCAGGCAGGACTGGTCCGGCGTGAACGCCCAGGGTGTGGAGGTGGCGGAACGCTTCCTTCCGTATGACCGCGTGGGCATTTATATTCCAGGCGGGAAGGCTCCCCTGGTGTCCACGTCCATCATGACGGGCGGTTTTGCCCAGGCCGCCGGCGTGCGGGAGATTGTGGCCGCTACGCCCTGCGGGCCGGACGGGCGGGTGAATCCCGCTCTTTTATATGCATTGAAGGCTTCCGGCGCTACGGAGATTGTCAAGATAGGCGGAGCGCAGGCGATTGCCGCCCTTGCGCTGGGAACGGAGAGCGTGAAGCCGGTTGAGAAGATTTTCGGCCCCGGCAACCGTTTTGTGGTGGAGGCCAAGCGCCAGCTGGTGGGAGCCGTCGCCATCGACCTGCTCCCCGGACCCAGTGAGGTGATGGTGCTGGCGGATGAGACCGCAGACGCGGAGTTCCTGGCCGCCGACCTGCTGGCGCAGGGGGAACACGGTCCGGACAGCGTGGTGGTGTTCGTTACCACGTCGGAGGCGTTATTGGAACAAGTGGAAGCGGAGGTGGAACGCCAGGCCGCCCTGCTGAGCCGCGGTTCCATCATCCGGGAGGTGTTGGACAAGCACGCTTACGGTTTTCTGGTTTCCTCCATCCAGGAGGGGGTGGACCTGGTGAACGCCTTCGCTCCGGAGCATCTGGTGCTCGTCACGCGGGATGAAGACGCCGTGCTGGACGGCATCCGCACGGCGGGCGCCATTTATGCCGGCGCTCTTTCCACGGTGGCCTGCGGGGATTTCCTGGCAGGTCCCAGCCACACCCTGCCGACCGGCGGGGCCGGCAAGTCGTTTTCCGGCCTGCGGGCGGACCAGTTCCAGCGGCGCACCAGCGTGGTGCGGATGAACCGGGACGCCGTGCTCAAGTCCGCCCCGTACGTGGCGGAGTTCGCCAGAGTGGAGGGGCTGGACGCCCACAACCACTCCCTCCAGGTCCGCGCCGCCCGCGTTGACCGGTAATTCCAAACTTCCCCCACCCCCATGAAACGACAGCAAGGAACCAAGGAACGATTGCTGGACGCGGCGGAGTGCCTGTTTGCCGAGCACGGCTATACGGGCACTTCCATGCGCATGATTTCCCAGCAGGCATCCGTCAACATCGCCTCCGCCAATTATTATTTCGGCGGCAAGGAAGGCCTCTGGAAGGCGGTCATGATGAAGTATGCGCCGCAGGCGCGGGATTTCCGGATTTCCATGATGAATGAGGCCATGGAGAAAGGCACGGTGCGGGCGCTGGCCCACGCCTATGTTTACCCTTCCTTCCACGGCCTCCTGCATGTGAAGCTGGAAGAACTGGGCAATTTCCCCATTACCTGCGCCTGCTGGGCATCTGCCACGTGCAGACTCCGGAGATAGCGGTGGAGTATATCAAGGAGGTGTATTCCCCCATCCGCCGCCGGTTGCATGACTGCATCCGCACCATGTTTCCGGGCGCTTCCACTTACCAGGTTTTCTGGACGGTGCTGGCTATTGAAAGCATCATGATCGGCCTGCTGACCCGTTTGCGGATGATTGTGGAGCTGATGGAGAACAACCGGGTTCCCAAGGGCAGCGTGCAGGATTTGTTTGAGCTGATTGTCCGCCAGGTGGACGGGCTGATCCATTTGTGCGGGCAGCCCTCATAACCGTTTTACTGCCGTCCGTACCCCATGTTCAAATCCCTCATCCGCACGTTTGCCATCGTGGCGGCTTTTATTGCGGGGTACATGATGCCCGGTCTGCACGTCTACAGCTGGACGTTCAAGTGGATGCTGATCGTGATGCTGTTTGTGACGTTCCTGGGCATCCGCTTTAAGCGGATGAAGCCGGAGCGCGCGCACTGGCTCCTGGTAGGGGCCAACCTGCTGATCGCCCTGGCCGCGTGGGGCGCGTGCCGCCTCGTTTTCGGAGACGGATACCTGGCGGAGGCCGCTTTCTTCGTGGGCATCATGCCCACGGCCACGGCGGCTCCCGTGGTGATGGGGCTGCTGGGCGGCAGTGTGGAGTTCATGCTGACGGCCCTCCTGCTGCTTAACGGCATTATTTGCGCTCTGCTGCCTTTCATTCTGCCGGCGGTCGTGGGGCAGGGCGGCTTTGAGATTTACCTGAACGTGGCCCAGAATATTTCCCTGGTGATGCTGCTGCCGCTGGTTCTGGCCCTGGCGGCGCGGCGTTTTTTATCCGCGGGCCATTGCATGGCCGCGGAAGCTGAAGGACGTCACCTTCGGCATCTGGGTGGTGATTCTGGTTTTGATCGCGGCGAACGCCTCTTATGATATTTCCTCCCGTGACGGCATTTCGGAGCGCGTGCTGGAACAGATCGGCGCAGTTTCCCTGCTGGTGTGCGGGATCAATTTTGGACTGGGGCATTTGCTGGGGGCGTACCCGTGCCGCGGAGTGCAGCCAGGCCCTGGGGCAGAAGAATACCACGCTGTCCATTTACCTGGCGCTGACGTATGCCAGCCCCATCGCCGCGCTGGGGCCTACGTTTTACGTGCTGTGGCATAATTTATGGAATGCCTGGCAGTTGTACCGGGCGTCCGAACGGAAGCGCAGGAACGGCTGACGTAAATTGCCGCGCATGGCCCGGAGAAAAGCGCCCGGCGGAAGGCGGAGAGAAGGGCCGGAAAGTGGGAAAAAGGCAGGAAAAAAGCTTTCCCGGGCCGGTCCCGGGACTGGCGGGGAAACGGTTGTCGTCGGCTGGTTTGGCCGGCTTCAGGTGCAGCGGAGATTGCCTCCCCATGCAAAAAGCTTGAAATTCAGGGAGCGCCGGGTAACGTTATGCACTTGTTATGCAGGCCCCTTCTCCTTTGAAACCCCTGTCTCCGCGCACCAAGTGGCTGATTGCCCTGTGCTTGTGCGCGCTCGTGATGCTGCTGGAGTTCCTGACGTACCATATGGCGTACCGCATCGGTTATGATGAAGGGATGCTGACCACACCGCCGGTGGTGGTGCAGAAGAGCGATGAAAAGGCCATGCAGAATTTATCCCGCTTCATGGCGGATGTTTTCGCTTCACGCGAGAGCCTGGCCGGCATTCTGGACAACCGGGAGGAACGCCTGGCATGGATCAGGGATCCGGAGTTGCGGACGGAGACGGCCTGGGGCCTCACCCGTGAGCTGATCAGCCGGGACGGCGTGGACCGCGCCCTTCCTGCGGCCAGGGAATTGATTGACGCCGGATATGCCGCCGGGCGCTACCGGGTGTGGGCCCCCCGCGCGGACGCCGTGGCCAAGGCCCTTCTGGCGGAGCACCAGTATTCCCCGGCCTACGGTTATTTGAAAACCGCCGTGGAGGGGTATGAGAAGGAGGGAATGGCCGAGCCGCTGGTGCGGGCCCTCCAGACCATGAGTTCCATTGACCAGATGCTGAACAGGAATGAGGAGGCGAACGTGCTGCTCCAGCGCGCGGTGGACGCCGCCGCCCATCTGGGGACGGACGCCCTCCCGGTCCGGTCCAGGCTTATGGCCGCCCAGGGCCGGCTGGCGCGCGCCACGGGGCGCATTCCGGAATCGCGCGCCTATTTCAAGAAGGCCCTGGCCCTGTGCCCCCAGCCGGACAAGACGACCGGTGACCTGGCCCTGGCGAGCATCAGCATGGGAGAAGCCATGCTGGAGGCCGGCAGGAAGGATGAGGCGCGGGAATTGTTTTTAAAGGGCCTTACCGGTTCGGAGAACGCCTCCTACTTGTTGAATGACTGCCTTAACGCCCTGCGCGGGCTGGCGCGCATTTCCACGGAGCAGGGGAATTATGAGGAAGCCCTGGCTTATCTTTACCAGGCGGAGGGCGCCGCTCGCGGCGTGCTGCCGGCGGACCATGCGTTCTGGGCCGGGCTGTACGATCAGAGGGGGTGGGTGAACATCATGCGCAAGGCCGCTCCGGAAGCCCGCGCGGATTTCCTGAAGGCGATTGCCAACAGCGCGGCTTCCCCCGTCATTTCCGCCCAGTCCCTGGAAGGGCTGGGCAAAGCGTGGCTGGATGCCGGGGAGGGGGACAAGGCCAGGGAAAACCTGCAAAAAGCCCTTCAACTGCGGGAATCCCACTTTGCCTCGGACGTCCTGTCCCTGGGCCGGGTTTATTATTCCCTGGGGCTCGCCAGCGATATGGCGGGGACCGGGAAAGCGCCCTGCACGCCTATGCCGGAGCAGTGGATTCCCTGCTGAAATGCGGGGAGGGGCCGGAGCGCAGAAGCCTGCTGGTGCAGTCCTATTTGTGCAAGGCATACGCCCTGTGCGACGGAGAGCAGTGGAAGGAGGCCGTGGAAACTTTTGAAGCGGTGCTTCCCATGCTGGAGGGGGAACAGCGGTCGGAGAATTACAAGCAGCTTGGCCGCTGTTACGATGAATTGGGAATGAAGGAGAAGGCGGATGCCTGCTGGAAGGAATCCGGTTTTCCCCGCGTGCGCATGGCCTCTCCCGGGCGCAGGCCGTCCGGGAACGCCAGATCCTCCCGGCGGTAGGCTTCGGGCGGTCCTCGTAAGACGTTGCGAGGTGTTTATTTTGCTTGATTTGTGCCGCCTTTTTGGCTCAATGCCTGCATGAGTTCCGAGCGCCATTTTTCCAACAAGCCCTACCGCCCCTCACGCAAGAAGAAGTCTTATTGGAAGCCGGTTCTCTTTCTGGTGCTGCTGGGTGGGCTCTGGTTCGGCTACATCCAGTACTGGCCCATGATTGAAGGGTGGTTCAAGCCGACCATTCACGAGGTGCACAGCCAGACGCAGGCCATGGGCCATTTGCAGGGCATGCTGGCCTCCTGGAACGGTTCCGACGCGGAGCTGGCGCAGATGGCTTCCTCCGTGGACAAGCAGGTGGAATGGATGAATTCCCCGGAAGCGCGGGATTCCTTTGCGTGGCTGCTGGCGGTGGAAATGGACAGGCGCGGCATGCTGAAGGAGTCCGAACCAATGCTGGCGGCCCTGCTGGAAAAGAAGCTGGCCGATTCCGCCTCCATGCCGGCGGAGGACAGGAACCGCCTGCTGGGCGTCAGCCTGAACTGGGCGCGGGAGTTTGCAGGCCGCAAGCATGACGCCACGGCGGAGAAGCTTTATGAAGTGATTTTGAAAAATACGCCGGAGGAGCAGGTATCCATCCGTCTGGCATGCCTGGAACCTGGCCCACTATGCGTATGACCAGGCCAGGTTTGAGCGTTTTTCCGCGTTGTGCAAGCAGGCCGCCTCCCCTGTCATGAGGAGCATGCTGAAAAAGCCGGAGGACGTGAAGAGCATGGTGAAGATTCTGCTGCTTCAGGATACTCTGCCGGACAAGACTACGGGGCAGCCCGGCGGCACAGGAAGCGCCATTGCCCGGGAACTGCTCACCAAATTCCGCCTGACCGCCAGTCCGGATATGGGCCGAATCATCCTGAACGAGCTGAATATGCCGCTCAATGCGCGCCGTAAGTATTCCCAGGCGGAGCTGAAAGCCATGGCCGACCAGTTGGAAGCCGCCCTGATCTGCTTTCGCGCCGCGGAAACGGAGATGGACTGCACGCCGGAAACGATGCTTGCCCTGGCGCGGGTAAGGATGCAGATGGGGGATTTGAAGGAGGCTTCCCGCCTGCTGTCCCGTGCGGAAGGGACAGCCATGACCCTGGGCGTGGATGCCCCGCGCATTCTGAGCGGTTCCAGCCTGAGCCAGGACATTGAGGCTCTGCGTTCCCAGCTTGAGAAGTACGGCCAGGCGGAGGCCCTGGTGAAACGGGCTTATGAGGACGTGAACATCGCCGCCGCCTTCCTGAAAGCGCGGGATTATGACCAGGCGATGAAATATCTGGACCAGGCGATGAAGGTGGCCCGTGAGAACACCACGTTTGTCCAGGCCCTCCAGCCGGTCATTCTGAATCTTCAGGCTGAGATAAGCGCGGGCAGAGAACAGTGGCCCCTGTCGGAAGCCCAGTATGGAAAGCTGGTTGAAGAATGGGATGCGCTGAGTCCGGAAGACAGGGCGAAGCTCCAGAATAATCTGGCCTCCATCCAGTCCGGAGACCTTTACAACAAAAATTCACCGGAGCTGGGCTGACGTGTGTCTCAAGCAGAACCGGACCACGGAGGCCCGGCGGGTGCTGGCGAAGATAGGGGAAGCCCCGGCGGAAGAACCGGAAAAGCCTGCTCGCGCCGCCGCCGCAGATAATTGAAGCCCTTTTCAGCAGGCTGACCCGCGCCCCCTCCGCGGGAAGCGCCGCGGGCGACAGACGGCGGAAGAATGCCTTGGCAGCGTGCCGCAGGCCTTTGATCGGCTTATCCGGCACAGCCGCATTAGTGCCGGAATTGCTTTGCCGGGCCGCTCTTGGCTTTCCCGGGCGCGGATGGCGGAAAGGGGGCGCTTTGGTACAGATTGCCGCTTTCTCCGCCGCGCATGCTGCGGTATTCCCGCTTTCCGGACGGAGAACGGCTTTTTGATGTGATAGGAGTATGCGCCACCTGTACCGGATGCAACGTTTCCGGTATGATTCAAGGCTCCGGGGAAGCTGAAAAAACAGCTTCCGCAGATTCCTCAGCTACGGACTTTGGCTTTCTGCCGCACGTGGCCGAGAGCCCTTTTTCCGTGGATCATTTTTTCACGGCGGTCAGCGGCGGACTGACGGCGGGAACGCACGGTATATTTTGCGAAAATTTGGCTAACCGTAAGGTTCCCCTGTTCAAAAAGTGTGAAAATGTTATCTCTCACTCTCATCGCTTCCTGAAGCGCCGCATCAGCGCCCCCGTATTGAGAATCGGAGAAATAACGAGTGAATAAGCGCTTGTTCTTACAGATCGCCAACCGATAGCCTTGAAAGGCTGTCGTTTCGTAAGTGTAGCGGGTGATGTTTTTACAAGGCATATGTACAGAAGTTATGGGACCGGGTAATAGGAGCAGTGACAGGCTTCTATTAGGATAGGTTCCACTTCCTGTAAAATCCAGAAAAACACACAATTTGTTAGATTGAGTGCAAAAATGCAATGCTAGGCTCTTGTGGACAGCCTATTGCGGTGTGTCATCCCTGACATAAAAACAACCGTCGGAGACACGGACTTTCAATTTTTCTCCTGCATGTACCTGGTTCGTTTGCCGTATGAGCTGCTTATTCTGGTTTTCCACCAGGGCGTATCCGCGGCGCAGCGTTTGCTCCGGGCTGTGAGCTTCCAGCCGGGCTTGAATAAGAGCCAGTTGTGAAGAGAAGTCCGCCATGCGCACGGCGGCCGCATGGGCCAGTCCGGCCTGGAGGGAGGCCAGAAGCTGCGCGCGCTCCCTGTTGCGGTGGGTGGGATGGCGCATTTGTAATTGATGTTCCAGTTTGTTGATATGGAGCGTGTTTTGAAAAATGCGCGTGGCCGCGACATTCAGCAGGGTTTCTTCCATGTCGTCCAGGCGCTGGGCGTAAGGGGAGAGCAGGGAATCCGCATCCAGCAGTTTTCCCCGCAGGTAAACATCCAGTTTCAACTTGGAACGCAACAGGGAATGCCGTGCGGAGGCGTGCAGGGCCTGTTCCATTCTAGCCAGTTTGCGGAGCCATTCCGGACCGTCCGGCGTAGCCAGCTCCGCGGCCGCGGTCGGGGTGGGCGCGCGCAGGTCCGCCACAAAGTCCGCAATGGTGAAGTCCGTATCGTGGCCTACCGCGGAAATCACGGGAACGGTGCATTCGTAAATCGCGCGCGCCACCGTTTCCTCATTGAAGTTCCACAGGTCTTCTATGGAGCCGCCCCCGCGGCCCACAATGAGCACGTCCACGGGCGGCAGGCCGTTGAGAGGGGCTGCGGACCAGGCGCGCACGGCAGCGGCTATTTCATGCTCCGCTCCCGCCCCCTGGACGCGCACGGGCAGCAGGTAGGCTTTCACCCACGGGGCGCGGCGTTCCAGCACATGGCGTATATCCTGGATGACGGCGCCGGTAGGGGAGGTGACGATGCCGATGGCGCGGGGAAAGGCGGGGAGGCCCTTTTTGCGTTCAGCGTCAAACAACCCCTCCCTTTGGAGTTTTTCCTTCAGTTCCAGAAAGCGCGCCTGCAGGTCTCCCTGGCCGGCGGCTTTCACCTGCCTGATGACCAGTTGAAGCTGGCCCCGGTCCGGGTATACGGTGGCGCTGCCCAGCACATGGACCTTCATCCCTTCCTGGAGCCGTACGGGGCATTTGGAAGCCGCAGCCTTGAAAAAGGCGCAGAAGATTTCCGCGCCCTGTTCCTTCAGGGTGAAGTAAACGTGGCCGCTGGTATGGTGCTTGACGTTGCTGAGCTCTCCCACCACCCACTGGGTCCCCACGGCAATGCTGACCGTATCCCTCAGGCGGTAAACGAGCTGTTTGACCGTGATGGGCCTGGGAGCGGCAGGCGTTTCCTCCGGGAATTCCATGGGTTATGGTTCAAAGGGAATGTTCAGCGCTTCATAAGCCAGCATCCTGCATTGCTTGATGTCCAGCTTGCCGGAGGGCAGCACCGGAATGTGCTCCACGGGAATGATTTCCTTGGGGCACCACAGGGCCGGGAGCCCCTGGTCAATCAGGCCGTGCCTGATGAGGGTGCGCGCCTGGTGCACGTAGTCCGTCACCAGGGTGGTGAGCAGGGCCACGGCCTCCCCCTTCACGGGGTCCGGAATGGTGACGACGGCTATCCGCCGTTCCTCGTCCGCCGGGTCCAGGTTCCAGATGTTCATGATAGCGGCTTCCAGGGCTTCATGGGGCACCATTTCCCCGCCTATCTTGGAGAAGCGGGAGATGCGGCCTTCAATTTTCAGGAAGCCGAATTCGTCCGCAGAACCGATGTCTCCGGTTTTCAGCCAGCCGTCCACGAAAATGTCGCGGTCGGCTTCCGGACCGCCCAGGTAGCCGGGGAAGATATTCGGCCCCTTCAGCCAGATCATGCCGGAGGTCGTCACGGGTACCACGCGGCCCGTATGCGGGCTGGTGATGCGTACGGCGATGCCGGGAAGCAGAGCGCCCACGGAGCCCTTTTTCATGCCGGGAATGAAGTCTCCGGCGGCGTTGGACGGGGCCGGGTCAATGAAGTTGACGGAGCAGACCGGGGAGGCTTCCGTCAGGCCGTAGCCTTCGCACGGAACGGTGCCGAACTTTTCCCGGAAGGCGGCGGAGAGCTCGTCCGGCAATTTTTCCGCTCCTACGATCAGGTAGCGCACGGTTTTGAAGGTGTCCGGCTCGCAGCGCTTCATGAAGCCGCGCAGGAAGGTGGGGGTGGTGACCACCAGGCTGATGCCGTACTGCTTGATGAGGGCGCCCAGGCGCTTGGCCTCCAGCGGGGAGGGGTAGGTGACCATGTCGTACCCGCCGATCATCGGGTACCACAGCCCGATCGTGATGCCGAAGCAGTGGAATACGGGGAGGCTGCCCAGGAACCTGCTTTGCGGCGCCAGCGTGATGCGGGAGGAACACTGGGAGATGTTGGAAAGGATGTTGTGGTGGGTCAGCGGCACGCCTTTCGGTTCTCCGGAGGAGCCGGAGGTGAACATCAGCACGGCTTCATCCGCGCCCGTGGGCGCATCCAGCCCCAGCTTTTTAATCATGAACCCCGCTGTAAGGAATTTGATGGCCACGCCCCAGCGTTTGGCGGAGCCCTTGAGCAGCGGAATCTCCCGCTCCATGAGGATCAGGTCCCGCTGGGGGGCCACGGGAAGTTCTGGAGCTTGCGCATGAAGGTATCCGCCGTGATGAACCAGTCCACGCCGGATTGCTTCACGGAGCTGGCAAAGGCCCCTTCCGAGGCGGAATAATTGAAATTCACCGGCGTTTTTCCGGCGAACAGGCAGCCCAGGTTGGCGATTGCCGCTCCCTTGCCGGGCGGCAGAATGATGCCTACGCGGCGGTTCGTGGTGATCTTTTTCAGCCGTTTGGCAAAGGCCACGGAGATGGCCAGAAGCTGGCCGTAGGTCAGCGTGGTATCGTCAATGCCGTCGATCACCCGGCAGTCGGAATGAAGCTTTAGGCTGCGGAACAGCAGGGCGGACAGGGAGCCGTGCAACTGCGGCAGCGTGGCATAGGCCTGGGCGGAGCATTCCAGCCACGCGGAGGTGAGGCGCGCCGCCATTTCCGCCCCGGGAGCCAGCTTGGGGAGAATGTGCACCTGGATATCCGCCTGGGCGTCCGTATCCGCCTCCGCGTCCAGCACGGAGCTGGTGTAAAAGCCCGTGCATACCGGCACGGGGGAAATATGGAGTGCTTCCAGGGCCTTGATCACCCGTGGGGGAATGTGGCTGATGGAGCCTTTCACGTGGGCTACGGGACCGGGCAGGAATACTACCCTTCTGCCCTCGTTGATGCGTTCCATGATGGCGGAACGCAGGGCAATGGGATCGCTGCCGCCGGCCTGGAACAGGATGCCGTCCGCCTTGGTGGATTCCAGATGGGCGGCGGTGGCCGCATCCGGGGGGAGGCTTTCTTCCACCAGGTACGTCATGCGGTCCCTGCCCAGTTCCTTTTCGAACATCAGCAGGGTTTTATGAGATACTTTGTTGAAAATCAGCAGGTCGCCGGAGTCGGATAGATTGGAGGAACCAAAAATGGCCATGGGAAAAGGGGAAAAACTTGCTTGACGTATTCTAGCAACTTGCCGGGCGGGGAGCAAGGAGGAAAGAATACATCCCGCGCTGCTTTTGCTCCCTCCGGACCGGTCCCGGATTTGTCCCTGGTTCCGGCATGCCTTTTATGGGAAGGATGTTGTTTTTCATGGGACTGACTGGATTTCACGCTTCTGCTCCCGCGGCGGAATTTCCGGAAACAAGCGGTTTCATGATGAAATCCTTAGGAGATTTTTTACTGTGCCCTTCATGGATGGCTTCCCGGCTGCCTGAAGGCCCTGCATGCAGGGAAAGAAAATGAACGGATTTGAAATCCGGAAAGAAGGTGTCAATCTGTGAGAGTGGTGGAAATTTAAATTATTTGTTTATGATCAGATGTTTATTTTAAATTAGGTTTTGTTTTTTTTGAAAAATGTGGCTAAAACCAATGAGGGCATGGAATAGAAAACATGGATCATAAACAAATAATTTAAAGCTTTGGAAACGGCACTTCCACGATTGACACCGGATTTCAAATCCGATATTTCATCTACCTAATAGCATGTCTCATTTCTGCTAAAAGACCACGTCTTTCTCAATATATTTATAATTAATTGTTTTCTTTATGAAGCTGCATTTGCCCCTCAATTTGTTGTCCGCTCTTCTTGCCTGCTGCGCTGCGTTGTCCGCCTCTGTTCAGGCTGATCCCCTCACCATTACGACCAACCAGACGTTTGATACGGACGTTACCTGGAATGAGGCTACGACCATCGGCGCCAACGACCTGACGCTGACCATTGAGGCCGGAAAGACGCTTACCCAGGCGGAGGGAGCGTTCAACGTCGGGGACAACAGCCTTACCATTACCGGCGGCGGCGTGTTCAAGATTGAAACGGCGGCTACCGTGAAAGCGGGGAATGGCTCCGGAACCAGGACCCTGACCATTGACAACGCCACGCTGGATTTGAGCTCTCCGGGAGCCAGCCTCAGCATGAAAGGGGATAATTATACGCGCTACAAGGTAACCGTCACCAACGGCGGCGTGCTGCGCGTGGGAGAATATGCCTATGACGGCGCGGGGCTGGGTTCCATGGCCGTCAATACGGGGTACTGGACCTTGAACAACGGGCGCCTGGAGATTACCAAGGAAAGCGACGGAACCTTCGGGAACGGCCTGACAGTCGCCGCGGGCGGCGGCGCCGTGGAGGTGGTGAATGCCGGCAGCACCATGTCCATCACTGCTGACGACACTCATAATATCCAGCTGAACGGCGCCCTGACCATTACCGGAGCAGGGAACATGATCACGGGCAGTGACAATGCATTCCGTGGAACCGGGCGTTTGATCAAGGACGGCTCCGGAACGCTGACCCTGGCCAATTCCTCTTCCTTCACGGGCGGCGTGGAACTGAAAGGGGGCACCCTCATTGTCAGCCATGCCTCCGGAATGGGAACGAACAAGAACCTTTCCGTAACGGGGAATGCGGCCATCGGCGGCATTTCCGCGGGGTACGGCGGGCTTTCCCTGTCCGCGGGAGCGGGCCTGGACGTCTCCGCCGTGGACAGCAATGCCGGCCTGTCCATGACCGGCGGCGTCCTGTCCCTTGGGGGGCAGAATACGATGACCGGCAACCTGAACCTGGGAGCGGCCGTGCGGATTGACGCCACTCACATGACGGTGAACGGCAATCCCCTGCTGGCCCTGAACGGCGCCCTGACGGTGAACGGCAGCCTGCTGCTGGAGAACAGCGACAGCGTGAGCTGGAGCGCGGGCACGTACAATCTGATTAATGCCACGGGCGGCATCACCGGGGATCTGGCCAATACCATTCTGCTGGGGACCGAATACATCGGCAACTGGAGCACGACGGACAATACCCTGAAATTCGTCGTGGCGCAGGTCACGTCCCTGACCTGGACGGGCGGCGGAGACAATACGTGGACGGTGGGAGGAACGGGGGATTCCCCCTGGAATGCGGGATTGTCTTTTGCCAACGGCAACGGAGTCGTTTTCGGTGACGTAGCAGGCAATGCGCCGCAGACCGTGAACATCGCCGGACAGGTGAATCCGGGCCTGATCGTCGTCAATGCTGACGCAACCGGTTATACGTGGACGGGGTCCGGTTCCCTGGTGGGAAGCTCCAAGCTGCAGAAGACCGGCAGCGGAACCTTGTCCATCGCCACGGACAACGCCGGTTTTTCCGGAGAAGTCCTGCTGGGCGGCGGCACGGTGGAAATGCAGCATGCCTCCGCGCTGGGCACCGGCAGCATCATCTTTAATGGAGGCGCGCTCAAGTACGGCACGGGCATTACGGCAGACGTCTCCGGCCAGATCAAGACGGATGCGCTGGCTTCCAACTCCATTCTGGTGGACACGAACGGGAATGCCGTAACGTGGGCTTCCCTGGCCGGCTGGACGGGGACCGTCACCCGTACGGGAAGCGGCAGCCTCCTGCTGGGGGCCGGCACTTATGGAGGCAAATTGACCAACAGCGGCCCCGGTTCCCTGGTCATTGGCGCGGGAGACTCCACCCTGAACGGAGGAATCAACGGCACCATCACCAAGACGGGTACGGGAACGTTAACGCTGGGCCTTAATTCCTTCAACGCTTCAGGAGGAGGAACGCTGGTTGTGGAACAGGGCACCGTGATGCTTGCGGACGAAACCGGAACATGGAGCTCCAACCTGAACATTACGCTGGGGGAAAATACCGTGATGGACGTAGCGGGCGCCAGAACCAAGGTGACGGGGACGGGTACTCTTACCATGGGGAATGGCTCCACCCTGCATTTGAGGAACGGAAATGCCGCCGGCGCGAATTTCGACATGAAAATCGTCCTGGATGCCGCAGGAGGATTTGCTTTCCTGAATGGAGCCATTTATGGAAATGCCACCGCGGTTTCATCCACCATCACCGGAACGGGCGGCCTTAAAATCATTTCCGATGCCGGGGGGAACGGGTGGGGTTTTAAAACGGGCTGGGTGAAGAATTCCTATGACGGGGATACGGAAATAGCCGGAACGGGCAACCTGGTCAATCTGACGTACAATATCGGGGACGCCTCCATCGTCTCCGGCCAGACCCTGACCCCGTGGGGGCAGGGGAATGTAACGCTGGGCGGCAGTGAGAAGAACGTCACCGTGACGTTCAGCAACTTGAATTCCAATACCGTCACGGGGGGAGTTTCCCTGGCCGGGGACATCACCCTGAAAGGGACGAATGCGGCTACGGCGCTGAGCATTTTTAACGGAGCCACCGTGAACGTGAACCTCAACGGCAAGGTATCCGTGGAAACGTCCGGCACGGGAACGGCGGCCATCGCGAGCGGGGACAGCCTCAAGATGCTCGGCGGCCTGGGCGGAACGGGCACGCTGGCTGTCAATACCCGCAACAATGCGGGAGCCCTGACGCTGGGCGGGGATGTCTCCGGTTTTTCCGGAACGCTGAACCTTTCCGGAGCCAACCTTTACCTGAATGCGGATACGGCGCTGGCCGGAACGCTGAACGCCTCCACCGCCAAGGTGACGGCGCTGCGGAAGCAGAACGTGACCGGAACGCTGAACGCCGCTTCACTGGCGGTTGACGGAAGCGCCCTGAGCGCGGACGGAGCGACGCTGACGGTGAGCAACCTGGCGCTGGGCGCGGATGCAGGCGTCAGCCTGGACATTAACGGGAATATCACCGCGGGGACTTATACGCTGGTTTCCTGGGACAACCTGACGGCAGGCAACTTCGCGGATGCGGGGACGATGACCCTGACCGGTACGCTGGCCAGCCTGTACCAGGGAACCTTCAACGTGAATACCGGCGACAAGACGGTGACCGTTTCCGTCAGCATGGCGGACGGCGTGGTGGTCTGGGACGGCAATCCGATCGGCGCCGTGGACAACACGACGACCTACCTGTTTGACGGAACGCATACGGGAGTGGCATCCCTGACGGGGGACGTGAATGCCAAGGCCATTTATTTCAACAACGGGGTAGGGCAGGACCTGGAGCTGACCAACAACGGAGGCAAGCTTTCCGGAAACGGCGCCATGACCAAGCTGGGTGAAGGAAAAGTGACCTTCAACAGCTCCAACAACGATTATTCCGGCGCGGTCAACATCAAGGAAGGAACCGTTGCCGTGAAGGCGAACATGGCCCTGGGAACCGGAACGGTGACCGTGGACAGGACGGGACGGCTGGAAATCGGCGTAACGGGCGGAATTGCGGATATTCTGGGAGCCACGATGCCGACGATCAACGGAGGCACGATCGCCTTTGCCTCCGGAGGGGCCAATACGCTCGGCAAACTGCTGACCGGCTCCGGCATCAATCTGGAAGTGTCGGGCGCCGAAACGGCCCTGACGGTTTCCACCACCCAGACGAAAACCGCGCTGACCACGGTGGGCGAGGGCGCGGTCCTGAACCTCGGCAAGAATGGAGACGGAGGAGAGTCCATCCTTTACGGCAATCTGATGGTGAACGGCGGCACGCTGAATACTACGGCGGGCGATCCGTTCGGCTACAATAATAGCGGGAACTTCGGCACGCTGACCCTGAACAACGGCACCTGGAATGTCGGCGGCGGCAATACGACCATGGCCAATACCAGAATGGTGTTCAACAACAGCCGGGTCATTCTGAATATATACCCGGCGGGGGATTAAACGGCTTCGACTTGTTCAGCGGCACCAATACCATTGTGACGCAGCAGTCCGCTACCGGAATGAGCGTCTTCTCTGTGGCGGAGGGAGCCCCCTCCACCGGTCAGGCGAATGCCCTGACCCTCCGCGGCGGCACGGCCATCTTTGACATAGCGCGCGGGAATTTTGCGCTGGACGATACTAATACGGCAGATTTGAAGCTGGATGTAATCGTAGCCAAGGAAGGCAACGGCGCCAACCTCGTAAAGCAGGGGAACGGCGTGCTTCAACTGACCAAGGCCAGCGATTATACCAACCAGACCCTGATCAAGGAAGGGACCATCCTGCTGACGGGAGCCGGCTCCCTGGGTTCCGGAGCGGTGACGCTCGGCGGCAATGGAGACGCTTTCCTGACCTATGCGGTGGATGCGGACCAGACGGTGGCCAACGTCATCGGCGGAACGGGTTCCATCACCCAGAAGGGTCCGGGCAAGGTGACGCTCAGCGGCGCCAATACCTATGCTGGCACGACCAATGCGGAAGCCGGAACGTTGGCGGCGGGAAGCGCTACGGCGTTCGGGACCAGCATGGTCTCCATCTCCTCCGGAGCGACGCTGGACATCGGCAATTATGCGGTGAATAACGCGGTCAACGTGAAAGCCGGCACGGCGGATGCGCTCTCCACGGGCGCCATCACCAGCAACGGCGGCTCCATCGGCAGCCTGACGCTGGGCAGCTACTCGCGCCTCAACGTCACCGGAGACATGGCCATGGCTGCGGGCTCCTCCTTCACCTTTGACATGACGGGACTGACGGCGGGAGGAAACGCCCTGGTGACGCTCACCGGCGGGCTGACGCTCACCGGAACGCACAACGTCACCCTCAACAACTACGACACGCTCACCGACGCGGGAGACTACTCCCTGCTGACGGTGAGAAGCGGAACGCTCACGCTCGGCTCCTTCAACATCGGGGACCTCATCAATGACGCCCACCCGGAACTGACCTACACGCTGGGACTTTCCGCGGACGGCAAAACGCTTCAGCTCAAGATTGAGTCCTCCGCGAACATGCTCACCTGGAACGGAACAGCGGACGCCGGAACATGGAGCGCGGGCGACGTGAGCAACTGGACCTACGGCGGAAGCGGCTCCGCGCCGGCGACCACGGACGGCCAGCCCCTGCTCTTTGACAACACGGCAGCCAACAAAACCGTGACGATCACGGGAGATGTGGCTCCCTCCTCCATCGTCGTCAGCAACAGCGGGAACAACACCTACACCTTCCAGGGGGACGGCCATATCACGGGCGCCACGACCATCCTGACCAAGAGGGGGGACGGCACCCTGCAAATCCGCAATACGAACACCTACGGGGGCTCTACGTCCCTGGAAGGGGGCATTGTGGACATCAACGGAGACGGAGCGCTGGGAACGGGTTCCATCATCTTCGGCGGCGGCATCCTGCAGGCCTCCGGGAACGTGACGCTGACGCAGACCATGGTGCAGAAGAACGCCGGGGACGCGGTCAAGCTGGCCGCCTCCGGAGCCGGCACCACACTGACGGTGAATACGGCCGGGCAGGACAGCTTCCTGTCCCTCAACTGGAACATCTCCGGGAATGGAGCCGTGGCGCTGGGGAACATCGCTAATACCAAGGTCCTCTCCGGAACCGTGACGGTGGCCAGCGGCTCCACCCTCAAGCTCTCCGGCGGCAATGAAATCGCCCTTTCCGGCGTGCTCAAGAACATCAGCGGCACCCTGGCTAAGACGGACGGAGGCTCCCTGCTCGTCAAGGCGGCCAACGGCAATGACGCGCTTAACGGCACGCTCAGCAATGCCGGAGGCAGCATCGTTCTTTCCGGCTACGGAGCGGCTACGGCCAACCGTACCATCACGATGAACGGCACGCTGAATGCCGACCTCATTGACGTCACGTACGGCGTGACGCTGGACTTGAAGAAAGACCTTGATATCGCCACGTTGCAAATAGGCGGCGGCACGATGGGCAGCAACACGCAGGCTTCCGCGGTCAACGTGGGGACGGGCGTCACGCTCACCTCCACCACCGGCGTCAATTTGGGCGGCGCCAACGGGCAGGGAGCCCTGGCAGGCAATCTCAACATCAACGGCGGCACTGCCGTGCTGGCGGCCGCCTCCTTCCTGGATGGCTCCGACTCCGGCATCACCCTCAGCGGCGGCGGTACGCTCACGATGGGCGGCGATATCACCGGCACGTCCGGAACCCTCACGCTGGGAGAAGGCACGCTCAACTCCTCCGCTGCCTGGACAACTTCTGTCGGAGTCGCCCTCAACGCCGCTTCCGGCAAGACCGCCACGGTGGATACCACGGGGGGGGGGACATCACCCTCAACGGCGCCTTCACCGGTTCAGGCAACCTTCTGAAAACCGGTACGGGCACTCTGAGCATAGGGGCCGCCAGTGCGGGTTACACGGGTACCGTGACGCTTGCTTCCGGAACGCTTTCCTTCCAGGACACCGCCGATGGCTATAAAGCCGGGCTCAACATCACCGGAGGCAACGTGACGGGCGGCCAGAATTACAAGGGCGTCAAGAACGTCTCCGTCAATGCGGCCTCCGGCGTCAGCGCCATTTCCCTGGGCGGCCTTTCCGGTTCCGCGCTCAAGACCGTCAACATGACGGACGCCGGAACGGTCATCAGCGGCATCAACGGCGCCGCCAGCCTGGACAGTGCCAGCCTGGTGGTGGGAACGGGCAACGTCTCCAAAACACAGGACCTGGCCGGAAGCACCTCCATGATCCAATTTGACGCGGACGGCACCCAGCTGGAAATTGAAACCCTCACCCTCACCCTCTCCGCCGACCTCATCAATGCCATGCAGGGCTGGGGAGCGGGCGACCGCACCGCGTGGCTCAACCTCACGAACGGAGCGCTGGGCTACGGCACGGCCGTCTTCAACCCGCTGCTGGAAACCCTCGGCTTTGCCGTCACGGGCATCAACGGCGGCTCCATCGGCATCACCGGTGACGCCACGCAAATCTACGCGGTAGGCAGTGAAGACAAAACCGTCTCCAGCAACTCCGAACTCGACCCGTACCGCGCGGTCATCGTGGACGGCAACCTCGCACTCAACCTCCCGGGCGTGGACGATACGGCTGACGGCCTGACGATTAACAACCTCTCCGGCGCGGCCTCCGGCGTCATCAACATCACCAGCACGAACGACAAGACGGCATCCGTCATCCTGAACAACGAGCTGCTGGGAACAGATCCGAATACGTCCGGTCCCGATACGAAGTACTCCGGAACCATCAACGGCGGCACGGCCAACATTACCAAAACGGGAGAAGGCTCCCTGGAACTCGCCGGAACCCTGAACACCAGCGGCACGCTGGACATGCAGGACGGCAGCCTTATCCTCTCCGGCACGGCGGACCTGGGCTCCATCAGGCTCAACTCCACCAACTCCGGAGACCTTTCCTCCCTGGACATCACTGGAAAAACGCAAGCGGGAACGCTCACGGATGAAGGCAACGGCGGCAACCTCGCCATCGGTAAAAACGGCACGCTCACGCTTACGGGAGCCGGCTCCGAACTCTCCAACAGCACCATTTCCGGAACCGGCGTGCTCCATGTGGCGGACACCGCCTCCCTCGCGCTCAACGGCACCTCCAAGCTTGACGGCGTGCAGGTGGACCTGGACGGCAGCGGAATGCTGGAACTCGGCAACGCGGCCAACACCATCTCCGGCCTGACGGGAATCGGCGCGCTGAACAACGGGTCTGCCCTGGAAATCACCACCGCCGGGAATGCCCTGTATGAAGGCACCCTCAGCGGGGAAGGCAGCATCACCATGAACGGCACCGGCACGCAGGTCCTGAAGGGGAACGGCGCGATCGGGCAGGCCCTCAGCGTCACCAAGGGCACGCTGGAACTGACGGGAGCGGAAGGCGGCAACGGCTCCGTCACCTACAAGAGCCTCACGGCGGCAAGCGGCGCCCATGTGCGCCTGAGTCCGGTAGGGGAGGGAACCGGAGCGGTCAACACGACGCTCACCGTCGCCAACGGACTCAACCTGCAAAACTCCCATCTGGACCTGGTCATCAACACCAACCGTGACGACCTCTTCTCCAGCCCGGTCATCACCGTGCAGGCCGGAGACGTCAATCTGGACGGAACTACCGTTTCCCTGGGAAGCCTGGGGGACTACGACGATCCGGCGGACCCGACGGCCAACCTCAACTTCACGCTGGTGGACGCGACGGGAGCCGGAACGGTTTCGGCCAACGGAGCCACGGTGGACGCCTCCGGCTACTTTGACTTCTACTACCAGGAATTCGGCATCCGGACGGAAGGCGGCAAGATTGTGGTGACGGGCATGGTCAAGACGGAGAACGCCTTTATGGACGCGGCCAACACGGCCAACTCGGAAGCGGGGGCCAACCTGCTCTGGAACAACCGCGGCAACGCGCCGAAAGGCACGCAGCTCGGTGACCTGAGGGAAGCCGTCAGAAACGACATCCAGTCCGGCAACACCTCCCGGGCGGCACGTTCCATGGCAGCCGCGGCAGGCAGCACGGTCAACGCGCTGGGAACGGCCCAGAAGGACGCCCTGCGCGACCAGATGGGATGGATCCGCAACCGCACCACCCTCATGGGCGTCAACCCCGCCTACGTCAACGAAGACCTCCCCTACTTCCACATGTGGATGGAAGGCACGGGCTCCTACGCCAAACTGGACACCAAGGGAGATGAAAGCGGCTACCAGCTCACCACCTGGGGCGGCACCGTGGGCATGGACGTGGACCTCAGCGACCATTTTACCATGGGAGCGGCCTTCACGGCCAACTACGGCGACCTGACGGCCAGCGCGGCGGACAGTGCGGACGGCCACCTGGACAGCTACTACGCCAACCTCTTCGGCCGCTACCAGAGCAAGCGGTGGGCGCACACGCTCATCCTGACGGGTGGGTGGAACGACGCGAAGCTCAACCGCACGGTCAACTATGGGGAAGGCAGCTACAGGACGCAGGGCAACACCAACGGGTGGGGCTTTGGAGCGATGTATGAACTGACCTACGACGTGTACCTCAACGAAGACAGGAGCAGCATCCTGCAGCCCCTGGTCAACGCCTCGGTAGTAACCACGAGAATGGACGGCTACACGGAAACGGGAGCGGGGAACGCGGGCCTGAACGTAGGCAAGCAGGAATGGACGACGGGAACGGTTGCGCTGGGCGGCCGGTGGATGGGGCTCATTGGCAGCAACATCTTCGGGCGAGAAGCGCTGGCTGAGTTCCGAGTAAACGCGGCCCAGGACATGGGCGACCACCGCGGCAAGACGGGCGTAGGCTTCCTGGCCAATCCCGGCTATACGCAGACGGTCAGAGGAGCGAAGGTTGGAACGACGGCGCTGCAAATCGGAGCGGGGCTGAGCGTACCGGTAGGAACGCAGGGAACGGTCTTCATCAACGGGAACGCGGACTTCCGTGACGGAGCCAACTCGGTGAACGGAAGCGTAGGCTGGTATGACTTCTAAGGAGAGTTGAAGTTTGAGAGTGGAGAGTTGAGCGGAGACGCTCTGCTCTCCGGACTTCCAGGGCCGTTCCGGCATTGTCCGGAACGGCCCTGCTGCGTCACGGAACATTGCATGCTGTGCGGCGCTTCTGCCGGCATGGTGCAGTAGCGCAGTTGATATCATATAGTGGAATAAATGATGTTAAAATGGATTATTGATTCCATCCGGAATGATTCGCAAGGCGGATTAAAAATCCGCTAGGGAACGGAAAAAGCCGCCAATATACCAGAATGAACCTGCTTGCATGTTTATACTGATAAGGATACCACCACGAACATACCTGATTGCGGACCAGATATAGCATGAAAACGGTCTTCCAGGAGAGTTGCAACGCCTACGGAATCAACGTTTAAGCTTGTAGGAGGATTTTTAATCCGTTAATGATGATAAAAAGCCTCCTGTCAGGTTCAGGAGGTATTTTCACGTTCATTTTCATTAAAAATTATGAAGCTGCACCTTCCCTTGGGTCTCCTGTCCTCTCTGATTGCCTGCATGGCCGCCGTTTCCTCACCGCATGCCTTGGCGGAAACCTATACATGGCTTGGCGGAACGGATGGCTGGATCCATACAAATGCCAACTGGAATCCGGCGCCGACCAATTATGCAAACGTGTGGGCCGGAACCAGTGCCAATATTATGCAATTCAGCGGACCATATGGAGATAATGTTCAAAAGGCCGTCAAGGCCCAGTTCAATAGCTTGTCGCTGGGTGGCATTAATGTGGCGGCGGGTGCTTCAGGATTCAGTGTATCCTCCAGCGACGGCGGTTCCCGCGTCGTCAATTTCCGTGCTCCGGGAGAAGGGCAGGCGACGGTTTTCAACATCGGGGAGGATTTTTCGTTAGGATCAACGGGTACGGCCTGGGAGGGTGTTTCATTTTATGCGAATACCTTGTTCCAGATCGCTGCAGGCAAGACCATGAACGTTTATGGAGCGCTTGCGGTTGGGGAAGGGATTACTGATCCCCCCACAATTACTGTGGGAGGTGTGGGGTATTCTGGTACGCTGATTTTGAATTCGGCCGCACAGACGACGAATGTAACTGATCAATCCGTCAACAGGAACCGTCAGGCCATGACAGCGAACTGGATGGTTACGGGAGGGGCAACATTGCAGTTGAATAATGCTACTGCTCTGGGTTCGGGAATGGTGAACCTGAATGGAGGCAATTTGAAAGCGCAGCATGATGCTACCTACAATAATACGCTGACCGTGAGTGGTTCATCTGGCCTGACGGTAAACGCCGCCACGCAGTTTTCCAATGTGACTCTTGCCGCCGCGGGTTCCCTGAACATGAATGGTGGAACTCTTGGTATTGCCGCTGCTGGCAGTCTGACGCTGGGCGCGTCCGGCACGATTACGGGAAACCTGACGCTGGGAAACTCGTCCCTCCTGAATTTCTCCGCTCTTCCGGCTTCCGGCGCGTCTCTGCTTAATGTGACCGGAACGCTGACCGTGAACAGCGAACTGCTTCTGGGGCAGGGAACGATAGACGGCGTGGCCTGGACGGAGGGTTCCTATGACCTGATCAGCGCGGGCACCGTCACCGGAGTTCCTGCCAGTTCCTTTGTCCTGGGCGACAATCTTCTGGGTTCCTGGAGCACGGGGAACGGCAAGCTTACCCTGGTGGTGGCGCAGGTGGCTTTGCTTGAATGGAAGGGGGGCGACGGAATCTGGTCCGTCACTGCTCCCGCCGCTTCCCCGTGGAAGGACGACGGCGTTTACAATGATAATTCCGGAGTCGTCATGGGAGACATTGGCGGCAGCGCCCCGCAGACGGTGACCATTGATGGCGCCGTCTCTCCCACGATTATCATGGTGCAGGCGGATACGACGGATTATGTATGGGATGCCGCGGCAGGGGGCGGCTCTCTGGAAGGCAACGGTAATCTGGAAAAGACCGGCAACGCCAAGCTGACCATCAATACGGCCAATACCAACTATACCGGAAAGGTGATCCTGGGCGGTGGCACGCTTGAAATGGGAGATGACGCCGCCCTCGGCGCCGGCAGTCTGTCGTTTGACGGCGGTATCCTCCAGTATGGCGCTGGCGTGACGGCGGATATTTCCGGACAGATTTCCTCCACGAGCAAGAACTCCATTAAAGTGGATACCAACGGGAACGCCGTAACGTGGGCTTCCGTGGATAATTACAAGGCGATGGCCATGGAAAAATCCGGAGACGGCACCTTGAATCTTGGCGCCGCCGTGTATGCGGGCGCTCTGACGGTGGACGGAGGTTCCGTGTCCATTGCCTCCGGAAGTGTTCAAACGAGGTTTTCCGCGGGAGTCACGGTGAATGCGGGGGGAACCCTCGCCATTTCCAGCGCCATCGATGGAATGCCTTCCGGAAACAGCGCCAACATCGTCATCAACGGCATGAGCGGAGCGGGCCGGATTGAGCTGGACAACCAGGCTGCCAAATCCCGTTTTTACATTTCAGGAGACAATTCATCCTTTACCGGGGAACTGGTCGCATCCGGGTTGAATAATAATCCGGGCAGTACAAATGATGCCCGCGACCTCCAGTTTGCCACCGCCGCCAGCATGGGGAGGGGACGTTAACCCTGAATGGACGCGGTTTCTGGATGGATGCCGTCAACACGGCGGATACCGCCGTCATGGCAACGATCAATGTGCTGGAGAAAGGAACCTACCTGAACGGAGGGGGAGCGGCAAGTCCTATTACTTTGGCGGGGCATTCACCGGTTCAGGTACGGTGACCACCGCACTGGGGGATGCCTTCGCCTACTTGACGGGAGACATGACCGGGTTCCACGGGGCGTTCACCCGCACTGGCAATGCCCTGTTTACCTGGGCATTCGGCAACAATACGGCGGCGACCCTGAATGATGGCAAGCTTTTCGGGGATGGTGTGGTGTTAAAGGCTGACGGCGGAACAAGCTTGTTCAAATTCTCCTACACCAATGACCTCGTTCTGATGAACGCCACCGTAGGAGCGGAAGGCGCCCTGAACGCCAGGGTGGAACAGGCCGGAACCGGAACGCTGGTGCTGACGCAGGACAATACCGCTACGGGGACGCTCACCATTACCAGCGGCACGGTCCAGCTGGGCAATGGAGAAGCCACGGGCTCCTGGGTAGGTCAGATCACCGGGGCAGGGTCCCTGGTAGTGAACAGGGCCGGAGGCTCTCCGGTCCTGGAACTGAACGCCACCAACAATTACCAGGGGGAACCACTCTGAACGGCGGCACGGTGAAGGCGCTGGGCGCCGGTTCCCTGGGGACCGGGAATGTTTCCGTTAACGGCGGTTCCGTTCTGGACATGAACAACCAGGCGATTGCCAACAACATCACCATTACCAAGGGAGGGCTGCAACATGCAGGAGCCTACGCCACTGCCGGCGGCGTAACCGTGAATGCGGAGGCCAATTCCGGGGATATTGACCTGGGCGGCCTGTCCGGGGACAAGGTGGGCGGCATCAATACCACCACGGCGGGAACGGCCATTACCGGCCTGACGGGAAATCTGACGCTGACGGGGAATAATTCCCTGCATGTGGGTGCGAACAATACCACGTATGCCGCTGCCGGGGACCAGAAGAGCCTGCTCCAGTTCAATGACACGGCCACGGGCACCGTTTCCTTCGGCGGGGACGCTTCCGACCTCACGCTGCACATGGACATTGATACGGATATCCTGATCGCCATGCGCGAACTGGAATCCGTAGGCATTCTGCTGACCGACGGAACGATCACCGGCCTGCCTTCCAGCGACCTGGTGGCGTGGCTCAACCAGCACCTTACGTTCAATGCCACGCTGGAAAGCCTGGGATTCGGCATCAAGGGGGTGGAAGGCGGCAGCATCATCATTTCCGGCAGAACGGACCAGATTTACATTTCGTCCGTGGACGGTTCCACGGTGACGGAAATTCCGGCCCTTAATTCCTATGCGCAGGTGATTGTGGACACAAACCTCACCCTGAATTTTGACGTGCCCGCGGCCAATACGGACAAGACCATCATCCGGCATCTTTCCTCCGGCACCGGCAGCACGGGCAACCTGGTGGTGAATGCCGCCGGGGACGGTTCGCTGGATATCGAACTTGCGAACGATCTGGACGACTCCGTGTTCAACGGCAATCTTACCGTGAACGGTGACGGCGCGGACCTGATCAAGACGGGAGAAAAGACCCTGGTGCTGAATGGCAATGTCAATACCTCCAATGCGGTGGTTGCCAGGGAAGGCACGCTGGCCCTGAACGGGAGCGCCAATAATATCGGCACGCTGACTTTGTCCTCCGCCTCTGCGGATGAACCCGTCCGCGTCGTGATCGGAGGGACCACGACGGCCACCCTGGCAGATGACGCGGAGGGCGGCTCCCTGCAAATCTCTGCGGGCGGAACGCTCAAGACTGCCGGGGATTCCACCCTGGACCAGGCGACCACCATTTCCGGAGCAGGCCGCCTGAACGTTCAGGAAGGTTCTTCCCTCACCCTGGCAGGGGAAGCCGGCCTGTTCGGAACCTCCGTGACGCTGAACGGAACGCTGAGCCTGTCCGGGACCGGGGAGAAGTCCATTCTGGCCCTCTCCGGCGCTGGAACGCTGGCCCTGAATGGCAATGCACTGTCCGTCACCTCCGCATCCGCCGTGAACGGCTCTTTCTCCGGCACACTGGACGGGGAAGGGAGCATTGACGTCTCCGGCAAGGTAACCCAGGTGATGCAGACCGGAAGCTCCACGTATGACCTGGGCGTGCGCGGAGGGGGCACCCTGGTGCTGAAAGGCACGTCCGCCGCTCCCGCGCTTGACTACCGCAACGTTACGGTAGGCGCTTCCGGCACCCTGCGCATTGAGGCCATCGGGAATGGAGCAGGGGACCCCAATACCACCTTGAACGTCGGCAGCGTTGACTTCCAGAGCGGTTCCATGACGGAATTCGTGTATAACCTGAGCGCGGCCGATCCTTTCGGCTCCGCCATGCTGACGGCGGATTCCATTACCATCGGGAACGGCGCCGGCTTTACGCTTGCCAACATGACCGGCAACACGGGCCTGGGAACGTATGACAACCTGGACGGAGTGGTGCTGATGACCGCGGACGCGATTGACGGCATGGCGGAAGGGGAATCCATGTCCGTGGGTACTTCCGGACTCTTTGCCGTGTATTACAAGGATGCGACCATGGTCCGGGAAGGAAACAATATTGTGCTGAACGCCACGGTACAGCAGGATAATATTTTTAAGCCTGCGGTGAATTCCCCATAATTCCGGAGCAGGTTCCGAACTTCTGTGGGGAGCCAGGAACAACCTGGACGCCACTTCCCAGCTCGGGCAGGTCATGAATGCCATCAGCACCATGGTTACGGGGAGCAATCCTGATTTGGCGGGAGCATCCAGGGCATTGGCAGCCGTAGCGGGAAGCACGGTCAACGCGCTGGGAACGGCCCAGAAGGACGCCCTGCGCGACCAGATGGGCTGGATCAGGAACCGCACTACCCTCATGGGCGTCAACCCCGCCTACGTCAACGAAGACCTCCCCTACTTCCACATGTGGATGGAAGGCACGGGCTCCTACGCCAAGCTGGATACCAAGGGGGATGAAAGCGGCTACCAGCTCACCACCTGGGGCGGTACCGTGGGCATGGACGTGGACCTCAGCGACCACTTCACGATGGGAGCTGCCTTCACGGCCAACTATGGCGACCTGACGGCCAGTGCCGCGGACACGGCGGACGGTCACCTGGACAGCTACTACGCCAACCTCTTCGGGCGCTACCAGAGCAAGAGATGGGCCCACACGCTCATCCTGACAGGTGGGTGGAACGACGCGAAGCTCAACCGCACGGTCAACTACGGGGAAGGCAGCTACAGGACGCAGGGCAACACCAACGGGTGGGGCTTTGGAGCGATGTATGAACTGACCTACGACGTGTACCTCAACGAAGACAGGAGCAGCATCCTGCAGCCCCTGGCCAACGCCTCGGTAGTGACGACGCACATGGACGGCTACACGGAAACGGGAGCGGGGAACGCGGGCCTGAACGTAGGCAAGCAGGAATGGACGACGGGAACGGTTGCGCTGGGCGGCCGCTGGATGGGGCTCATTGGCAGCAACATCTTCGGTCGAGAAGCGCCGGCTGAGTTCCGGGTGAACGCGGCCCAGGACATGGGAGACCGCCGCGGAGAAACCAATGTGGCGCTGCTGGGCAACCCCGGCTTCATGCAGAGCGTGCGTGGGACCAAGGTGGGAACGACGGCTCTGCAAATCGGAGCGGGGCTGAGCGTGCCGGTGGGAACGCAGGGAACGGTCTTCATCAACGGGAACGCGGACTTCCGGGACGGAGCCAACTCGGTGAACGGAAGTATCGGCTACCGGTATGACTTTTAAGGAGAGTTGAAAGTTGAGAGTGGAGCGGAGACGCTCTGCTCTCCGGACTTCCAGGGCCGTTGCGGACAAGAGCCGGAACGGCCCTGCTTGTAAGGAAATAGCGTCCTCCGGAGTAATAGGCCGTGTGGGCTGAAAGGACAGAGTAGAAAAAAAGAAGATGGTGTCCATCCTGTCCATCAAGTCCATTTTGTCTACTACTCTCCCCGCGCCGCTCGCCGCCCTTCCACACGGCACGCCCCTTCCGATTCTATAAAACCGCGCAGAATACTCTTGCATGCCCTCGTCCGCTGTCTGATGTCAGAAAAATCCGGAAGGCGTGGAATAGGGCCTTTTTATGCGATTGCGGCGGCTTTCCATTCCAGCACTGCTTCCGCCCGCAGTTCGTCTCCGTGCATGATGTGGTGGGAGGTGAGGGAGTCCTGGCGGAACAGCAGGGATTTCATGGATTCTCCCGCATGAGTTTCCTTCTTGAAATGCAGGTGGATTCCCGTCAATTCATGGTTCTCCAGCCAGGAATCCGGCAGGGATTCCAGCGCCCAGACCAGGTAGGCGGCATTGTTGATGTGGCGGTTGAAGTCCGTATCGCGGCGTTCCGCCATCCATTCCCGGATGGTCGGCAGAAGGCCCGAGGTATCCATGGCTGCCGGAGCCACCGTTTCTTCACACGGAGTATCCCGGAAGGCATCAATGTGCCTGTTCAACGGCACCGGGCGTCTGCGGCGTACGTCAATGACGGCCCACAGGCAGCTTGCCGTGACGATTTGGTTTCCCAGGGCGTCCCTTATTTCCAGATTGCGGCGCGCCAGCAGCGGCGTTTCCTGCGCGGTCCAGGTGCGGAGTTCCACCGTTTCCTTCCACCGGGGGAGGCGGCTGATGGCCGTGTTCAGGCGCACTTCCACCCAGGCCAGGCCGCGGGACATCACAAAGTCATAGCCGAAGCCGAGGGAGGAGGCGTGGGCCTCCGCTATTTCCTGAAACCAGTGCAGAACCGTTTCCGGTTTCATGAGGCCGTCCGCACCGCTTTCATAAGTGCGGACAGTGGCTTGAGTGGAATAGATTCCGTGGGCGTCGGCATGTTTCATAACAATTCATTTTAGCCGAACCGTTTTACCGCACCAGCCAAAAACGGGTAATGAGCCGCTCGGCATGCCGGAGTTCATGGACCGCATGGGAAGCTTCCCGGAATTTCCGGATTGCTTCCTTGGAGCGCCGTTTGCCTATGCGGCAACCGAAAGGAACGCGGCTGTAAGCCACGCCTTTTAATGAAATCAGTTCGCCAATAATGATTAAGTTGCCGCATAAGCATGCGGCGCCTCGGAAACGCTACAGAATGCTCCGGAAGTAGGCGATGGTTTTTTCAAGGCCTTTTTCCAGCGGAATATTGGGCTTCCAACCCAGTTTTTCTCCCGCCAGCCGGATGTCCGGCTTGCGCTGGGCCGGGTCGTCCAGGGGCAGGGGACGGAAGACCGTTTTGGAAGAAGAACCCGTCATTTCAATGACTTTTTCCGCCAGTTCCAGCATGGTGAATTCCCACGGGATTTCCCAGGTTCACAGGGCCTGAAAAGCCTTCCGTGTTCATCATGCGGACCATGCCTTCCACCAGGTCGTCCACGTACTGGAAACTGCGGGTCTGCCTGCCCGTTCCGTAAATGGTGATGTCTTCCCCTTTCAGCGCCTGCACGATGAAGTTGGAGACCACGCGGCCGTCGTTCGGGTTCATGCGCGGTCCGTAGGTGTTGAAGATGCGGATGATGCGGATGTCCACCCCGTTCATGCGGCGGTAGTCCATGAACAGGGTTTCCGCGCATCTTTTGCCTTCATCGTAACAGGAGCGGACGCCCACGGGATTGACGTTGCCCCAGTAGGTTTCCGGCTGGGGATGGACCATGGGGTCGCCGTATACCTCGCTGGTGGAAGCCTGGAGGATTCTGGCCTTGCACCGTTTGGCGAGGCCCAGCATGTTCAGCGCGCCCAGCACGGAGGTTTTAACCGTGTGGATGGGGTCAAACTGGTAATGGGGAGGGGAGGCGGGGCAGGCCAGGTTGTAGATTTGGTCCACTTCCATCACGCAGGGAACGGTGACGTCATGGCGGATTATTTCAAATCCGGGATAGTCCGCCAGGTGAAGGAGGTTTTGCTTGCTGCCCGTGAAGAAGTTGTCCATGCAGATGACTTCATGGCCTTCTTTCAGAAGCCGTTCGCTGAGGTGGGAGCCGATGAAGCCGGCTCCTCCGGTGATCAAAATCCTTTTACTCATGATAGCATGTCCATGCGTTTTGCGCTCCGCCGCGCCGGAAGGGAAGGCGGATATTCCTGCGTGGAACGGGGAATTTTTTCGTCCCGCCGTGCGTTGCGGTTCAATGTCACATATCCGTCACGTGAAGGCAAGCGCATAGCATGCCGGACGGGATTTTCCCGGGCCGGATGTTTTGTGGAACAGCCGGGCAAGGGAAGGGGATGCGATGGAAGAGGAAAGATGGTTCCGTGCGGGCCGGGAAGCAGATGGAGGCGTGCAGGCCCCTTGGCGGGGTCAGGATTTGGGAAGTGTCAGCAGGAAGCTGGCTCCCCCAAGGTGCCGAATTCCAGTTTCAGGTCCCCCCCCCAGGGGCGCGTGCCGTATCCTTGGCCAGCGCCAGCCCCAGGCCTACGCCGGGCTTGCGGCTGTCGGAGGCGTCCTTCGTGCGCCGGAAGGGCTTGAACACCAGCTTGCGGTTTTTCGGGGAGATGCCCGGGCCGTTATCCCGGAAGCGGATGACGATGTTGTGGCGGTCCGCCTGGACGGTGAGCTGGACTTTGGCGTTTTCCCCCTGGCGTATTTAATGGCGTTGGAGGTCAAGTTGTCCATGATCTGCTCCACGGAGACGGCATCCGTATGAATGGGCAGGATGCGGATGGGCTGCGCCAGGGCAAAGGAGAAGCTGATGCCCGCCTCCCGGAGCCGTCGGTCTATTTTTTCCGCAATGGGTTCAAAGAGTTCCTGGCAGGTGAGCGTATCCCGCGTGCGGCGGATGGCGTTCCGCTGGAGCCGGGAGTAGGAGAGCACGTTTTCAATCAGGTGTTCCAGGCGGCGGCATTCCCGCTGCATGTTGGCGTAGTATTCCGGCTTTTTCTGCTCCGGCACCATGCCGTCCTCCAGCATTTCCGTATACAGGGAGAAGGAGGTGAGCGGCGTCCTGAGTTCATGGGTGACGGCGGAGACGAAGTCCCCGCGGCGCTGCTCCAGGCGGAAGGTGCCCAGCATGAGCCAGATGACGCCTGCCGCGCCCAGCAGTACCATGCTCCAGATGAGCGTGAGCGTCCAGGTCAGCATTTTCTTGTGGTCCTGGAGGGGACGGCTCCGGTGTCTCCCGGCAGAAAGACCAGGGGGCGTTGGCAAAGGGGAGCGTGCCCGTTTGCCGCGCTTCTGCGGGAGGCGGGGCGGAGGGATCGAAGGTAGCCAGGCGGCTGTGGGGAAGCAACAGCTTTACCTGGCCGGGCAGCCGCCGGTTCAGGTTGTCCATGTTCATCAGGGCCCCCTGCAAATAGACGCCGCGGCTGGTGTGCACCTGGCGCAGGATAGAGGTGACGGTTTCCACCTGGGCCGGCGTGCCGGATGCTGTCGGCTCAGGTTCCGGGGCTTCATGCAGGATTTCATTCCGGATGTCCGTCCAGAGGTTGCCGCTGGACGGCACGGAGGTGAGGGCGGAGACCTTGCCGTTCAGCCGCTGGTAGAGGTCCTTCTGCTCATTCAGATGTTCGGCAAGCTGCGGGTCCAGCGCGGGTCCGGTTACATGGCCGGAGGGGGGAAATCTGGATATAGGCCGTGACGTAGTCCGGCAGGTAGGAGGGGAGGGTTGGAGCCGCGGGCGGCCTCTCCGGGTTCCGGGAGCCCATGCGCTGGTCATAAGGGGCGCTTGTAGGCGTAAAAGGGCTGGTATTCAAAGTAGCCGCGGGCCTGTTCAAAGGTGATGAAGAAGGAGGTCAGGAGGCGGTCCATTTCCGCTTGGCTTCATGAGCCAGGGCCTCCACCCTGATGCGCTGTTCGGAGCGGCCCGTTTCCTCCGCCTGCACCAGCAGAACGTGGGTGAGCCATCCGAGCGTGCCGATGACCAGCAGCAGGCTGATTGCCAGCAGAGTGATGCGTATGCGCCGGTTCACGGGTCAGGAGACGAAGGATGAGTTCCAGCGGTAGCCCTGGCTCCGTCCTCGACGGTCCCCAAGGCGCATGACGGTCAGGCGGTTGGGCGCGGGTCCACGTCCCAGGGATGCCCGCCGCGGGATGTACGTGAGGAATTCCCGGCGGTCAGCTGGCGCGGCGGTTGGCGTGTCCAGGGGATCTGCGCAGCACGGCCTCGATGCGGGCGAGCAGCTCCCCGGATGGGGGCGCTCCGCAGACATGACCTGGAGCACCCGGAAGCCGTCAGCTCCCGGCATGGCTACGTCCAGCAGGGCCAGGTCAAAGTTGCGTTCCCGCACGGCGCGGATGGCGGCCAGGCCCTCTTCCAGCGCCAGCACCTCGTAGCCGGATGCGGTCAGCACGTCCGTCAGGGCGTGCCTGATGCTGTCGTCATCCTCCGCAATCAGAATGGTATAGGCTGAATCACTCATCGTTTGATTCTATAAAACCACAATGTTTCCCCGTTTGTATAGAGAAACCTGCGCCCTTTCAGTAACAATGCCATAACAGGACGGTTCCCGGTCCGGAGGTTTTTTTTTTTTTCCGGAGCAGCCCGGTCAGTTCTGCTGGAGCGCCTGGAACTGGGGCGGAAGGCTCCCGGAGGGAATTTCTATGGCTTCCATGGGGCCGGGGACGATGCCTTCAAAGAACGGCGTGCCCTTGTAGGAAAGGATGATCTTGGAATGGACCATGTTCCCCGTGGTCTGGCGCAGGAAGTCCGTATCCCGGAAGACCAGGAGCGTCTTCCCGTTTTCCGCGGCCACCGGGCGGCACTGGAAGTTGCCCAGCGGGGCGCCGTCCGCCGTCGTCATCTGTACGGGCAGTACGTAGGCTTCCGAGAAGGTGGGGGCATAGACGCCCCAGAGGGAGGTGAGCGCCATGACGACGACGATCACGATGCCGACAAATATTTTTGTGGAGGTAGACATGCGGAGAGCGGTATTCTGGACCGTACGTCCGCCTCCTGTGCGGAGGCCGTGCGGCGTCAGCGTTGTTTAAGCCATTCGGCGGCCTGGGGGGCGTAATACGTGAGGATCATGTCCGCCCCGGCGCGCCGGATGGAGGTTAGAGTCTCCAGAACGGTTTCCCGTTCATCCAGCCAGCCGGAAGCCACGGCGGATTTGATCATCAGGTATTCCCCGCTGACGTGGTAGGCGGCTATCGGCAGCGTCACGTGCTTCCGCATGGCGGCCATTACGTCCAGATACAGCGTGGCGGGTTTCACCATCAGGATGTCCGCGCCTTCCGCTTCATCCAGCTGCGCTTCCCTCAGGGCTTCCCGGATGTTGCCGGGGTCCATCTGGTACGTTTTCTTGTCCCCCTCCTTCGGCGCGCTTTCCAGCGCGCCGCGGAACGGCCCGTACAGGGCGCTGGCGTACTTGGCGGTATAGGCCATGATGGAGACGTCGTCCAGGGCCTCGGAATCCAGGGTGGCGCGGATGGCGGCCACGCGGCCGTCCATCATGTCGCTGGGGGAGACGATGTCCGCCCCGGCGTCCGCGTGGCACAGAGCCTGGCGGCAGAGAACCTCCACGGAGTCGTCATTGAGGATTTCCATCGTGCCGTCGGAGCGGAATTCCACCAGGCCGTCGTGACCGTCTGAATTGTAGGGGTCCAGCGCCACGTCCGTCATGACGGTGATGCCGGGCACCTCGCTCTTGAGCGCGTAAATGGTGCGAGGAATGAGGCCGTCAGGGTTGCAGGCCTCACAGGCGTCCGGGGTTTTCTTCCCGTCCGGGATGGCCGGGAAAAGGTCCAGCGTGCGGATGCCCAGGTCCATCAGGCGCTTGGCTTCCTCCACCAGGCCCTTGACGCTCCAGCGCGTGCAGCCGGGCAGGGAGGAAATGGGCTGGTTCCCGGTTCCTTCATGGACGAAGACCGGGTAAATGAGGTGTTCCGGGGAGAGGGAGGTTTCCCGGATGAGGCCCCGGATGTTGGCGGATTTTCTGTTGCGGCGCGGCCGTATCGGTAGATTCATCATGGTTTGATAATGGAAAAGGTTGTGTGATAGAGGGGCGGGCGTTCCCCGGGCGGTTTTCAGGTTTTTTTGTTCGTCCAGCGCCAGCGGGTTCTCCACATCAGCCCCGGTGACCATCCAGCCGCTGTCGGGCCGCACGCCGATGGTGGCCTTGATGCCCGGGGGCGCCGTCCCTGGTGACGGGAACGTAGGCAGCCTTGACGACGGGTCCGGGGGGCGGGAGCCCATGACCGTTTTCCTTCACCGTCGGTCCGGGGGCGGGCCAGCATCCTGCCCATGACCGTTTCGCCAGGGCGCCCGGCGGCGGTCAACTGGGAGAGCGCGGGGGTAGGTCCGGTGGAAATCCGCCATGATGCGGGCGGTGGTGGATTCGTCCGCTTCACCATGGAAGGCGTCCGTCAATTTTTGGCCGGAGCCATCCGCATTTTCTCCAGCGTATCGGTAAATGGCCAGGCTTGTCCCCGGCATGCTCATGCGCGGGGGGCAGGATGGTCATGGCCGGCTGTGGATATCCTTGCCGCTTTTCTTCGCGTTGTTTTTATTGGCCTCCTCCTGCTGGTCCTCATCCCGTTTGTTCGGGTCTGTCTGGTCATCCGGATGGGGGCGCAGGGGAAACAGGATGGTGTTCGGAAGGTCATGAAGCTGAGGTTGGTGGGCTGGATGTAGCGGCTTTCCTCCCTCCTGTCCTGAAGGCGCATGGCCTTGACCACGGGGGTGAGCCGGGCGCTCTGGGTGATGGCGGATTCCATGTAGTACGGGGAAACGAGCAGGGCGGCAATGCGTGCCGGGTCATCCCCTTTCACGGTGCGGATGAGCAGGGTCTTGAGTTCGTCGTCCGATTTCCCCTTTACGGCTTCCACACGGAACCGCTTGATGTGCTCCAGGGCGGCTTTGACGGCGGCCACGGAGTACTGGTGGGCGAGGCCGAAGATTTTCTTCTTGGCTTCCGCTGATATTTTTTTCGCTTCCTCCCGGATTTGGTCGTCAAAGGGAAGGAACGTATTGTCAAAGACTCCCTGGGGTCAGGGAGGCCTTCCACTGGCCGCCCTTTTTCACCAGGGCCACCGCAGTGGCTGCATAGACGTACGGATTTGTCTTGTCCGGCAGCAGGATGTAGGCCATCGCCAGGTCTCCCTGGGTGATGATGGAGGCTTCATCCACAAAGGGGGGCGTTCCGGGGCCGCTCCGGTTACATACGCCTGGACCGCCTCCATGCGGGAAAGGATGCTTTTCAGCTTGAGCTGGCCTACAAAGGGGGAGGTGGCGGGCAGGGATTTGTACGGTTCGTTTTTCCAGTCAGTTTTTTCCTGAAGGGCGCGGAGCAGCAGCCTGGCCGCATTGAACGGCGTGCTCTGGTCCGGAACAGGGTCCGGTTCCGGAGCCTTGTGTTCCGCGGCCTGGTCCATGCTGATCTGGAAGCGGACGGGGAGCCGTCCGGCGGCTGGTCGCCCCGGGAGAGGCCGCAGGGCAGGCAGAGGCAGAGAAGGGAGAGGGGGGAGGATTTTCATAACCGCTGGCCGCCACTATGGCATAAACGGCCGCAGGTGTAAATCACTCGTTGAGGGAGGGATAGCGGATGGAAGGTAAATGGTTGCATTCCGTTTTTTCCAGTTCTCCCCGCGATGGTGCAAAATGAGAAAATGCTTATGGGGAACGACGAAAAAGAAACTTGAAGAATTGTTTAACCAGATGGACGCTGTACAGGATGACACCGGAATCCGGAAGGATGGGAAGCCATCGGATGCCCATTTCTCGGGTAGGAGGAAGAAGCCGGAGAGCGGCGCAACCGAGGATTCCTCCTGCGAATGGTGTGAAGGAAAAGCTGTTCCATCGTTCAGACTTGGTGAAATGAAGGGAGATGAAAACGTACCAGTCTGGCAGAATGATCCATATGCCAAGCAGAAGAAGAGCGGCTGCCAAGGTATGGCAGATGACATTCAGCATGAATTTCTTGTTATACCGGATTTTCCGGTGCGGAACCGTAAAGAAGAAAAAGGGGAGAGTGTTCGTTCTCTTCCGGAAAGTCTCCGCGGCGTTCATGCCTTGAATTTTTGGAGAGGAGGGTTTTTTGCATTTGCCAACAGTGCCTGGGGGAGGTTAACTAATGCGCGTATGTCCGAACACAAGGAAAGAAAGACTCTTGAAGAACGCCATCAGATGTCTGATCTGGAACGGCTGCGCCACTCCTGCGCGCACGTTCTGGCTACGGCCATTTGCCGCCTCTGGCCGGACGCCCAGCTGGCTGGCGGCCCTGCCGTGGATAACGGTTTTTATTACGACGTGGAGCTGGACCACCGCATCAGCACAGAGGATTTTGAGCGCATTGAGGAGGAGATGAAGAAGGTGGTGAAGGAAAACCAGCCTTTCCAGAAGGAAGTTATTTCCCGCGCGGAGGCCATGAAGATGGCGGAATCCGGGGAATTGGGCGCCATTCGACCGCGCAATACGCCTTCCCAGTTTAAAACTGACCTGCTGAACAACATTCCGGAAGACGAGGAGATTTCCCTGTACCGCAACGGAGATTTTACGGACCTGTGCGCCGGCCCGCACGTGGGCCGTACGGGCAACTGCAAGGCGTTCAAGGTCATGAGCGTGGCGAGCGCCTTCTACAAGGGGGGGACAAGAACCGCCCCATGCTCCAGCGCATTTACGGCACCTGCTTCCCGAACCGCACCCAGCTTGACGAGCACCTGGAACGGCTGGAGGAAGCGCGCCGCCGGGACCACCGCAAGCTGGGCCGTGAACTGGGTCTCTTCTGCATTGACGAGGCCGTGGGCCAGGGCCTGATCCTCTGGAAGCCCAAAGGGGCTCTCATCCGCCGCTCCCTTCAGGATTTCATCACGCAGGAGCTGGACAAGCTGGGCTATTCCCAGGTGTACACCCCCAACATCGGCAAGCTGGACCTGTACCGCACGTCCGGCCACTTCCCGTATTATCAGGAAAGCCAGTACGCGCCCATCCCGGAACGGGACGCCATGGAAAAGCTGAGCCAGGAAGGAGCTTCCTGCGCGGAACTGTTCAACGGGCTGGCTGACGGCACCATTGAGGGCTACATGCTCAAGCCGATGAACTGCCCGCACCACATCAAGATTTACGCGAATGACGCCCATTCCTACCGGGACCTGCCCGTGAGGCTGGCGGAATCGGAACCGTGTACCGCTGGGAACAGAGCGGTGAGCTGGGCGGCATGACCCGCGTGCGCGGCTTTACGCAGGACGACGCCCACATTTTCTGCACGCCTGACCAGCTTGCCGGGGAAATCCGCCAGTGCCTCGGCATCGTGAAGACCATCTTCGGCACGCTGGGCATGACGGACTACCGCGTGCGCCTTTCCATGCGCGACCCGGAAAGCGACAAGTACGTGGGTTCTCCGGAAAACTGGGACAAGGCGGAACAGGCCCTGAGGGAAGCCGCGGAATGGCTGGGCGCGGACTATAGCGAGGAAGCCGGGGAAGCCGCCTTTTACGGCCCCAAGATCGACTTCATCGTGCGCGACGCCATCGGGCGCGAATGGCAGCTGGGCACCGTGCAGGTGGACTACAACCTGCCGGAACGGTTTGACCTACATTACACCGGAGCGGACAACAAGCCGCACCGCCCCGTGATGGTGCACCGCGCGCCGTTCGGCTCCATGGAGCGTTTCACGGGCCTGCTGATTGAGCATTTTGAAGGGAAATTCCCCACCTGGCTTTCACCGGAACAGGTGCGCGTGCTCCCCATCTCCGACAAGGTGATGGACGTGGCCGCCGCGCACCGCGCCGCCCTGGCCGCCAGGGGAGTGCGCGTGACGGTGGATGAAACGCCGGACAAGATCGGCGCGAAGATCCGCAACGCCCGCCTGGACCGCGTTCCCTACATGCTGGTGCTGGGCCAGCGTGAGGCGGAGGAAGGCACCGTTTCCGTCCGCCACCGGGACAAAGGGAGACCTGGGGGCGATGCCCTTTGAACAGTTTGCGGACGTTGTGGTCAGGGAAATTGCGGAGCGTCATATTTCCCCCATGATTTGAGTTGCCAAGTTATTTTATTTAGTTTAGTAATATCCGGACGTGCCAATCAAGCCAACGAAGAATAATGATGGTAATCGCCGCCGTGAGCGCGGTGATCAAACCCGTGTGAATGAACGCATCCGCGCCCCCCGCGTGCGCGTGGTGACCGCCAACGGCGACCAGCTCGGCGTCATGAATACGCGCGACGCGCTGGAAAAGGCCAAGGCCCTGGGCCTGGACCTGGTGGAAGTGGCGGGCAATGCCGATCCGCCCGTGTGCCGCGTGGTGGACTATGGACGGTACAAGTACCAGCAGTCCAAGCTCCAGAAAAACAACAAGAGCCGCACGATCAAGCTTAAGGAAGTCAAGCTCCGCATCGGGACGGACACGAACGACTACAACGTGAAGCTGGCCCGTGCGGAAAGCTTCCTGGACCACGGCCACAAGGTCCGTTTCCAGCTCCGCTTCCGCGGCCGTGAGAACGCCCACCAGGAACTTGGCTATGACATGTTCAACAAGGTCATTGCGGACTTGAAGACCATGGCGCAGGTGGACCAGGCTCCGCGCCTGGCCGGCAACACCATGCACATGGTGCTCTCCCCGCTTCCCGTCCAGCAGCGCGTGAAGAAATTCACCGCCCACTTGGATGAGGACTTTGATTCGGAAGATTCCGCCTTTGACGCGGAAGACGACGAGTGAAGCGCTTTTCCCTCTTTTTTCAGGCTTTCCGCCCTGCAGGGCGGAAAGCCTTTTTTACGGACAAATGCCTTTTTCCATGGTTCTTTCCTACACTGACACCAAAGAATTTTCCCCGGCGGCGCTGGAGGAATTGTTCCTTTCCGTCCAATGGGAATCCGGGCGGCATCCGGAACGCCTGGCGGAAGCATTGCTCCATTACGGGACCGTGTTTTCCGCCTGGGACGGCGGCAGGCTGGCGGGACTGATCGCCGCCATGGATGACGGAACCATGACGGCGTATGTCCATTACCTGCTGGTGCATCCGCTGTACCAGGGGTGCGGCGTCGGCTCCCGCCTGCTGGAGCTGTGCAAAAAGCGCTATGCCGGGTATTTGAACGTGGTGCTCACCTCCTACCGCGAAGGAGTGCCTTTTTACGAAAGGAACGGCTTTATCGCGGACCGGACGCAGGAGGCCATGCGCTTTATTCCCCCTTCTTCCGGGGAAACCGGGCTTTGACAGACGCAGGGAGGAAGAAGGGCCGCCCTTCCTATGGCATGCGCTTGCGGAACGGCTGCATGCGGCACATGGTGGCGGTGCGCCACAGCCATTCCAGGGGCCGTACAGGAAGAGGGCTAGCCAGAGGCGGCACGCCCAGGCTTGAAGCAGGAAGACGGCTACCGCCGCACAGAGGCACGCCCACGGCCCCATGCCTTGCGCCAGCCCCAGGCCCCACCCGAAGAACAGGAACGTGAATACCAGCGTTTGGGAGACGTAGCACGTCAGCGTGCATTTTCCGGTGCTGCTGAGCAGCCTGGATGGCAGGGGCAGGCCGGGATGGGTGAACAGCAGGACGGCGGCGGAGACGAAGGCCGCGGTATAGGCGAGGTTTTCCCATTGGTGCAGAAGGTGTCCAGCGTCCGTTCCCAGCGCGGAGTCCAGCCGGGAGGTGAGGAGCAGGCGCGCTGCCAGGAGAGCCAGAAACAGGGTTCCGGAGATTCCAAGCATCCGCAGAAACAGGCGGCGCTTGTTCGGAGCGTCCACAAAGACCTGCCATCTCCCCGCCAGCATGCCCAGGATGAAGAGGCCCAGCGTCTGCCAGATGCGGCCGCTGAGCAGGAAGAACTGCCATTTGCCCGCCTGGCCCTGCGTCAGGTTCCACAGGGCCGCTTCCTCCCAGCTGCCGTGGGCGTACAGGAATTCACGCGAAGGGCCTGCCGCCGGGGAGGCCGGGTGGAACCAGCCGGAGGAATGCGGCCACAGGTCCGCCAGTCCGGCGCGGGACAGCGTGTCCATGAAGGCGACGGGCTGCATCAGGCACAGCAGGCAGAGGATGACGAGAAGAGGCGTGCCGCGTTTGTACAGGGCCACCAGGGCAAAACCCAGCACGCCGAAGATGGTGAGGATGTCCCCGTCATAAAAAAGGGTGTGCGCCAGCCCAAGCAGGAACAGGAGCGCCAGCCGCCACATGAAGCGCTTCCGGAAGTCGACGCCTTTCTGTTCCTGCTTGTCCAGCTGGATGAAGAAGCTGAGGCCAAACAGGAAGGAGAAGAGAAGGAAGGATTTGCTGACGAAAAGGTGTTCGTAGGCCCAGTCCGCCGCGCTGTTGGCCGCGGCCTGCCATCCCTCCGCCGGGGGCATGGGGAGGTACAGGTTGAAGTGGTCGTGCGCGTGGACGATGACGATGCCCAGCAGGGCCAGCGCCCGGAGGATGTCCAGGATGGTGATGCGCGCCGCCCGGGGCGCTCCGGCGGGAGTCCGGGCGGTCATGGCGTCAGGAAGGGCGGGAAAGGGAAGGAATCAGTTCCGCCGCGCGTCGCCTGGCCCACTGGTCCGCTTCCAGGATGGGGGCCAGCTCTCCGCGGGGATCTGCCGGGGTGTGGTCGTTCATGACGGCTTCCACCAGTTTCCAGATGCCGGGGAAGGTGAGTTTTCCCTGAATGAAGGCGTCCACCGCCACTTCATTGGCGGCGTTGTAGACGGCGGCTAGGGTGCTGCTGCTGGCGCCGGCCCTGCGCGCCAGGTCCAGGGCGGGGAAGGCGTCCGGACGGGGCGCCTCGAACACCAGCTGGCCTATCTCCGCAAAGTTGAGCTGCCTGAGGGAGTTGGGAACGCGGTCCGGCCACGTGACGGCGTACTGGATGGGGAAGCACATGTCCGAGCTGCTCATCTGGGCCAGCACCGTGCCGTCCCGGTATTCTACCATGGAATGCACGATGCTCTGCGGGTGGACGATGACGTCCACCTTTTCCATGGGAACGTCAAACAGCCAGCGGGCCTCAATCATTTCCAGCCCCTTGTTGAACAGGGTGGCGGAGTCTATGGTGATTTTCCGGCCCATGCTCCAGGTGGGGTGCTTGAGGGCCTGTTCCAGCGTGACGTGCTCCAGGTCTTCCTTCTTCCAAGTGCGGAAGGGGCCGCCGGACGCCGTCAGAATCAGGCGGGAGACGGCATCCGGCCCTCCGTGGCTGCCGTTCAGGCACTGGAAGATGGCGTTATGTTCGCTGTCCACCGGAAGCACCTGCACACCTGCTTGGCGCGCCTTTTCCATGACAATCTGGCCGGCCATGACCAGAATTTCCTTGCTGGCGATGGCGAGGTCCTTGCCTGCTTCAATGGCGGCCAGTGCGGGCTTGAGGCCGGCAGTCCCCACGATCGAGATCAGCACCATGTCCGCCTCCGGAAGTTGCGCCAGGCGGCACAGGCCTTCCTCGCCCGTTTCCACCTGGGCGCCGGGAAGGGCGCGCGCCAGCTTGTCCGCCCCGGACGGGTCAAAAATGCATACGTTGCGGACGTTGAATTCGCACGCCTGGCGGGCCAGGGCCTCCACGCTGGTTCCGGCGGCCAGCCCCACGATTTCCATTCTGTCCGGAATGTCCCGGGCGACTTTCAGGGCGCTGGTTCCGATGGAACCGGTGGAGCCCAGGATGACGACGCGTCGTTTCTGCATAACGGAGAAGCATGATGCAAAAAATACGGCTCCTTGACAAGCCGGGGAGATGAAAATCTTCCCCGCGCCGCAGGGACTGGCCCCTCCGTCAGTTCGGCCTCATTCCGGTGGGCCGGGAGGAAGGACGCCACGCATCCGTGCCGTAGGTGGCTTGTGCCGTGGGTTCGGGAAGCTGCCGGAACTGCATCCTCTGCCGGTCCCGTCTCCATTTCCGCAGGTTGCGGGAACGCCAGTTCCAAATGCGGCTTTCGGCATGGAGGGCTTCCCGGGTCATGGCGTAAACGTTGGCTCCGGCTTCCGTATCCCCTCCCAGCCGGCGGTAGACGGCCATGGCGAAGGGGATGTTGTCCCGGAGTTCAAAGCGCGGCAGGTCTCCATCGCTGAAATACCAGTCCGACTGTCTGTCCATCGTCATCAGGTTCAGGTCGCCGCTCAGTTGGGACGGACTGCGGAGCCCGGTCAGGGCCAGGAAAACAAGGGCTATGGCGCCGCAGAGTTTTCCATAACGCAGCCAGTTTCCATGGCCGGCCATGTAGCGGAAGAGAAGGTACAGGAAGCAGGCTCCCATCAGCAAATAGATGCCGGCCGTGACGCGGTTGGGAGAGAAGCCGAAATCTTTTATCTGGAAATACAGCCTCATGCCCACGCTGGCGGCGAGCAGTCCCGTCTGCGCCGCCGCCAGGATGAAGCCCAGGACGATTCCCGTTTTTTGACGCCCGCACGGAGCCTTCCGGACGGAACAGGACCAGCAGCACCAGGGCGGAAAGAAAGGCCGCCAGCATGATGGAGTCCGCCCCGTCGTGCAGATAGGCGGTCTGGGAGATGCCGTCAGGAACGCTCCCCCCGCCATAAAAACGCCACGTCCGTGCCGTTGTTGACCAGAAAGGCCAGGTTGATGAACAGCAGGGAAACGGCGGGGAGGTGCGGGAGCCAGGGGCTGCCCGGACGCACGGGGTGTTGTTCCGGGAAGGAAGAGCGGGAGCGCGGCATGGCTGCAATGCCGAATGCCAGGGCTCCCAGGCACCACAGGAGGATGTCCGCTACCGTTCCCATATCCGGAACCAGCCAGGAGCAATAGCTCCAGAACCATTTGTTCATGGCTGTTCTGACGGCGGCGACCACAGGGTTCCCGTCCGCAAAGATGGACAGGAAGACCAGGAACAGAATGACTCCGATGGCGACGCTGCCTGCAAGCGGAATTTTCCCCCAGGACGTTTGCGGCCGCCTCTTGTGCCTGGGTCATCCGGAAAAATTATAGCCCCACCAGGTGACGTACCGTTTGTCAGGATCAAAGCTGTTGCCCTCTTTCCGCGGCAGGAACGTTATCACCACGGGAAGCCCCAGGCCGATGAGCAGATTGAACTGGGTAAAGGAAGTCAGGTTGGCGCCTGCCGCAGCAGCGTTCAGCACGGCCATGAAGACGAGGAACACCTGCTCCTTCCGGCTGAGGTCCGTTCTCAGTGCCAGAAAGGCCGCCGTGTACAGCAGAAGGCCCAGCGCAGTGCCGATGCCCAGGCCCTCCAATGTACCGAACATGAAATCCGCGGCAAAGCCGCTGGCAATCAGGACAAGCAGCGGGATGTGCCCATGCCTCCACCAGGAAGGGGAAAGCAGGGACTGCGGATCTCTGCGGACGGAGGTGGGGCAGGAAGGCAGAAGGGATGGACGCTCCGGAAAGGAAGAGGAAGGTTCTGTCATGGGAGAAAGGTCGGATAGTTGCGGAACAGCCGCCCGCACGCGGGGAGTGAGGCGCTGTCCGTTAATGTTTAGCCGTTATTGCAGGAGTGTCAAGCAGGGATGTCCGGAAAAGAGCGGGCCTGAATGGAGAGGGCCTGAATGGAGAGGGCGGTTCCGCCGCATGGAAAAGGATTGTATTTTCCGCAGGAGGGCGTATAGCATGGCACGAATGAAGCGCATCGCCGTGTATGCCGGTAGTTTTGACCCTCTGACCAATGGTCACTTATGGATGATCAAGCAGGGGGCGAGGATGTTTGATGAGCTGATTGTGGCCATAGGCGACAATCCGGACAAGCACTACACGTTTTCCCATGAGGAACGCATGACCATGCTGCGGGTGGCGCTTTCCGACATGCCGGACGTGCGCATTGCCGAGTTCCACAACCGCTTTCTGGTGGATTTTGCCAACGAACACGGGGCCACGTTCATGCTGCGCGGCATCCGTTCCACGCAGGATTATGAATATGAACGCGTGATGCGCCATATTAATGCGGACATGGCTCCCAAGGTCTGCACGGTGTTCCTGATGCCTCCGCGGGATACGGCGGAACTGTCCTCCAGCATGATCAAGGGGCTGATTGGCCCGGAAGGCTGGGAAAGCCAGGTGAGCCGCTATGTCCCCCACAATGTATTTGCCATGCTGAAGGAGAAGTACCGGGAGGTTTTCCCGCGTTCCTAGCGGCTTTTGGAGCCGTTATTCGTTGTCCGGAGAGAGAGCCGGAGGACTGGAACGCCTGCGTCTTCTACGGTCCTTCTGCCGGCGCATGCGCTGGATGACGCGGGCTCTCGCGGCGCATCGGCCCGTTTGCATTTGTTCCACCGCGTCGCACAGTTCCCTGCGCGCCAGAAAGCGGTTGAGCTCGCGGGACCTGTCCACGTGGCATTTGACGGCGATTCCCGTGGGGATGTGTTTGAGATAAACGCAGTTGTTGGTTTTATTCACCTTCTGGCCGCCGCGCCGCTTCCGCGGACAAAGCTTTCCTCCAGATCCTGTTCACGGATGCCCAGGGCTTCCATCCGCTCCTTGAGAGCGGCCAGTTTTTCAGGCCTTACCATAACCGGAGCATTGCAGGGTGTTGACGCGCTGCCGGACCGCATGGACCAGCATTTCCCGGCTGGCGGCTGTCATGGAGCGCAGGCTGACCACGACGGTTGAGCCGTCCGTCAGGCGGAGGTTCAGGCGTCCGCCTTTCCGGTCCGCAGAACGTATCTGCTGCCAGAAGCACCATTGCATGGCGCGGCGCGCCCGCAGAAAGGGCAGGATTTCCACGCCCACCGGGGTGACGATGACGGCCGCGTGCTTCAGGCAGCGGCTCCCCGCAATCAGGCAGAGGACGGCGGGAACAAGCGCCGCAGCCTGCATGGCCCACAGGGGGGCGGGCAGGTACGGGGTGATCGTATCGTAACCCGTGAGCTGGAGGAAGGCGGCGATGGCGATCAGCAGGAATCCCGCCGCCAGCAGGACGGAGCCCGCTCGGTTGCGGGTGAAGCGCAGCTCCCTTTCCCGGGCGGGAATGTGCCGGATGTCCTCCACGCCCAGCCCGGCTTTGACCGGGCGGGGGGCGGAGGCGGAAGAATGGAGTTCAGGCTCCGGCATAAACGCCCGGGAGGATTTCCTTCGTTTCTTCGGAATCGTTTTCCATCAGCAGCGTGCCCTGGAGAACGGCTCCGTCCTGGAAGTGGAAGCGGCCGCGCAGGGTCAGCTTGTCCAGCCCGATCAGGGAAGGCAGGCCCAGGCTGTCCAGGGAGTCCACCAGCTTGTACAGCTTGGAGTCCAGGTCCACAACGGGAGTTTTTCCTTCCCGTTCCGGAGCCAGGGCCACCTTGCCGTCTTCATCCACGGCGATGGCGTCCGAACGCAGCAGGAGCAGGTCGGACGTGGTCTTGACGGGGAAGAACCGGGAACGCGGAACGTTGACGGCCCTTGCGCCGGGGAAGCACTCGATGCCCGCGCCCATGGCCGTTTCCAGCTGGTACACCGGGGCGGATTCCGGGTCGCGGGGGTTGAGCGTCTTGCTGTTCCGGATCATGGGCAGAGGGAGCACGCCGCCGTTGGCGTCCAGGATTTTCTTGAGGGCGTCCAGGCGTATCCAGAGCGTGTTGGTATTGAAATAGCGGTGCTTGGAGATGTTCTGGAATTCGGGAATGTCCGCATCCGGGCACTGGGCAACTTCCCGCAGGATCAAGTGGCCGTCCGCCTTCCTGACGGCCAGGTGGCCGCCTTTCTTGTCCGCCTCCGTGCGGCGGGTGACTTCCATGACGAAGGGGGCGCCGCTTTCCGCAAACCAGCGCAGGAAGTTCATGTCAAGCTGTGCGCCCAGATTGTCGGAGTTGGAGACGAAGACGTATTTGACGCCGTCCGCCAGCAGGCGGTCCAGCCAGCCGGAACCCAGCAGGGCCGGGTACAGGTCACCGTGGCCGGGCGGGCACCATTCCAGTTCCGGCTGTTCCGGGCAACTGGCCGGGGCGAGCCCGTCCGCCAGGATTTTGGGAACGCGGTTCTGCATCAGCTCCACCTGGGCGGGGTCCGCAAAGCCGTCAGACGCGTATTTCTCCAGGTAGGCCAGCGTATCCGCGCTGGTGGAGAAGGAGTTCATCAGCAGAAGGCGCACGGGCGTGCCGGAGATGGAGCGCAGGTGCTTCACCTGCCGGACGATCAAGTCCAGGAACGTATCCTCACCCTTTACCTTCAGCAGGCTTTTCGCCTTCTGGAGGCCCATGCTCGTGCCGAGGCCGCCGTTGAGCTTGATGCACACGCACTGGGAGATCAGGTCCTTGTCCGCCGCGGGGGTGGAGGCCGTGATGCCCTGCCAGTCCTCCACCTGGTCGGCGGGCAGGATGTCCGTTTCCGGAATCATGCCGGAGTGGTTGGAGACGAGAGCTTCGTAACAGCGGGAGAAAGCTTTGACGGCTGCGGCCGGAACGCCGGCGGACTCCATCTTTTCTTCAAAAGGAGTGAACGTACTCATTGGCGGCTTTTGTACAAAATGCCCGTTGGAGGCTCAAGCATTATCAGCGTATCCGGCACGCCCGCGCGCCTTTCCCCCTGTGGGGGCCTTCGGCTTGTTTGGAAGCGATCACCCGGATGCGCCGGTAGTCCGCCACCCATTGGGTGCCGTCCCACAGCTCGTCCCGCAGGGCCTTTTCCATTTCCTCGAAAATCCGGACGCGCCGTTTTTCGTGGAGGCACTTCAGGTCCGCCCAGAAGAACTGGCGCGCCCAGTTGCGCAAGCCGTCCGGCCCGTCTTTCAGCGGCGTGGGGCGGTCAAAGTCCATCACCACTTCCGGGCGCAGTCCTGCCTGTTCCAGCATGCTGCGGTATTCTTCCACGGTGGGGAAGTAAAAACGTGTCTTGTACGGGAGGTTCATCCGCTCCAGGCTGGGCCGGAAGGCCTCCCTGATGCGGAGGATGTTGCGGTGGGCCCCAAATTCGCAGATCAGTTTTCCCTGCGGTTTCAGGACGCGGGAGACGGCTTTCAAAAGAGCCCCGTGGTCCGGTATCCAATGGAAGGCGGCATTGGAAAAAATGACGTCAAACCAGTTGTTCCAGGGCATGAGGCAGGCGTCCAGCACGCGGAAGTCCATGCCGGGATAAAGCTGCCGTGCCTTTCCAATCATTTCCGGGGAGGCGTCCAGCCCGACGACGGAGGTCGATTTTTCCAGCAGGGCGTGCGTCAGCGTGCCGGTTCCGCAGCCCAGGTCCAGAATGGCCTGGCCGGGGTTTTCCGGCACGTGGGAGAGCAGGTCCCTGCCATATTCCGCGACAAAATCATGCTTGTTTTCATACAAATCAGCGTTCCAGTCCATCACTGCCCCATCATAGGAGGAAAGGGATTCTTTACAAGAAAGGCCCTGTCTTTTTTTCAAGGGATTTTTCCGCTGCTGCCGCCAAGGTCCGTTTCTCCGTGCCGTTCCGGGATTCTGCTTGCGTTGGCGGGGTTGAAATGATTAAGATAAGCTTACTATGAAAGCAACAGCCCTGTTCATGGCGGCCTCAGCCCTGGCCGCGGTTTCCGCCGGCGCCTATGACGGATATGGTTATGACCCCCGTCCCGCAAGTTCCTACAATGATACGGTCAGCGGCGCGGCCCACATCGGTTATGATTCCCGGTATGCCTACAAGGACGTGGTGGCATCCTCCCTGCTGAACCGCAGCGGCGTGTTCAACATCGGCGGTGAGCTGAATCTCAACCTGGCCCGGGACTGGAAGCAGGAAATCGGCGCGGAATACATGGCCTTCTGCGACGGCCTGCTGAGCGACAAGGATGCCTTTGACGCCAACTGGAAGGCCGTCAAGGAGCTGTTCCCCAACCTGTCTTTCCGGGGGGGGTACGAATTCAATTACGGCGGCCTGCCGGGCTATTTGAGCAAGTACATGGGGAAGGCCCCCATTCCGTGGCCCAGTCCGTGACGGCAGGCCTGGCGTATGACGATCCGGGCCACGGCTATTTTGGCTCCCTGGACGTGCAGTACGGCTTTTACGGCATGATTGGCTGGCGTATCGACCTGAACGCGGGCAACCGCTGGAGCGGCCTGATTCATGAGAAGGTGGACCTGGAATTGAGCGCCGGAACCGGCTATTCTTCCAGCTACTGGGGCTCCGGCGTGGCCGGATTTGACCAGGTGAACATCAAGCTGGCGGCTCCCGTGCGCGTAACGGGCGTGGATGCCAGCCGCGGGTTCCGCGTCATTCCCTTCATCCAGCTGGACTGGGCCGGAAACACCCGTTCCGAAATCCGCCGCTACACCGGCATGAGCACGATTGAGGACTTCCGCATCCGCGTGGGCGTGGAAGCCGTTTACCGCTTTTAAACGGAAGCCTCCGCGGCCCTTTCCTCCGGGCGGGGCCGCGGAGGCGTTCCTTTTTCTCCGGAGCCGCCCGGACAGCCTCTAACTCCCTTGAACAATCCCGCCATGTTGAAAATGATTCTGTTGCTGGCCCGGCGCACGTTTATACGGCTGCTGCTGGTGCTGCTTCCCCTGGGCCTCTTTGCGTTCCTGGCGCAGGCCATTCCCCTTTCCCCGCTGCAATCCCTGGTCGTCCTGATTCCGGTGATTGCCTTTGAAGTGTGGCTCGTGGTCAAGTACCTGCTGCCCGTGATGGGCGATCTGGTGACCAAGACGCTGTATTCCTCCAACATCACCACGGATGAGGAAGTGCTGGTGGACGCCGCCCGGCGCATGCTGAATTCCGGGGATCCGCAGGGAGCCCTGGAACTGCTGGAGCGCTACCGGAAGGAGAATCCGGGGCTGGTGCGTTCCTGGCTCATGGAATCCAGCCTGCTGAACGATATGCGCCGGTATGCGGATTCCGTTGAAGTCCTTCAGGAAGGCCTGGAGTCCAGAAGATGGCGCAAGGAGGACCGGGCGCTGTTCCTGTACAAGATAGGAGTGATTTACGATTCCCAGCTCAACAATCCGGACAAGGCCCGGAAATACTGGGAGGAAGCCGCGGACAGGTATCCCAACACGGCTTACGGCCGTTCCGCCCTGGACAAGCTGTAAATAAACCCGTGCTGAAGTAGCGGCATTTGCTATGGAAAGTTTGCCTGGTTAGGGCTGTGTAGCTGACCGGCAGCGCATGGTTTTTCCCGGCTGGCGGAGTGTCTTTGTTCATGCGGCCTGTTATTTTTCACGGAGCGGTTGCTCCAGTAATTTTTTAATGCGTTCCAGAAAAAAGGAAAAAAGAATTTCAGGAAAGCTTCCCTCTTTTTTTTCTTTTCAGGTAAAAGTTGTATTTTCAAGCTTCTAGCCAGAGTGAAAGAAGCTTTTTATTGATGAAAATCAATATAATAAACGTTGCATAGCTGAAAGGTTGCATTATACTGATTTCTCTTCAATGATTAAAGGCCGTTCGATTTCGGCGGATGGTTTGAATTTTTTAAAACTGATTGAATATGATGGAATTAAACCATATAAAATATATGGTTCTCTGTAAGCTCCCTTATTATGGGCGGAAAATCATCAATCGGTTTATGAATGGTTTCAGGAGAAGAAGAAACAAATCTTTGGCGTCAAAGCTGGAAGATATCCGCAATCTTCTCATTTACAACCATCCCGTTTCCCAGGTTCCTCCGGCTACGGGCAAACTGAGGCTGCTTCAGGACGGCAATACCGTTTTACTGGCTCTTTTTGCGCGGAAGTGCCGGGAAAACGGCCTCCGGTACTGGCTGGATTACGGAACGTTGCTGGGCGCGGTGCGGCACAGGGGCTTTATTCCGTGGGACGATGATCTGGACGCAAGCATGATGAGGCCGGAGTACGACCGCCTTCTGGAACTGCTGCCCTCCCTCTTTCCGCGGGAGGAGGGATTTACCTGGAAAAGGCATGCCTTCCTGCAAATAGGGTATGAGGGCACTCCTCTCAACATTGACGTATACCCTTATCATTTTTATTCGGAAAGCCTCGTGTCCCCGGAACAGCACGGCAGCCTGGACAGGCGGCTTACTGCGTTCAAAAAAGACGTGGTTCTGGTGGATGGCCGGATGAACATGACCGATGACCAGATCCAGCAGAAAATCCGCCGGGAGATTCTGGAAGGCAAGGACCCGGCGGAGGAGGAGGACACCCCCGGAATTTTCCTTTCCCGGCCATCACATTTACGAAAAACACTCATCTGCCCTATGAGACGTTCTTTCCCCTGGGATCCATGGAGTTTGAGGGGATGAAATTCTCCGTGCCCAACCATGCTCGCCAGTACCTGCAATTTTTTTATGGCGATTACCTGTCCTATCCGGACCGCATCCAGTTCAAGCACCCTTCCGTAAAGCACATGATGGAACATGTCCCCTTTGAGACGGCGGTGAACCGTTTCATTGACGTCTACGGAAAGCAGATTGACATATCCCAGTCATGAAAACGGTTATCACCTACGGCACTTTCGACCTGCTTCATACGGGGCACGTCAATCTTCTGAAAAGAGCCCGGGCGCTGGGGGACCGCCTCATCGTCGGCGTGACCACAGACAGCTACGACCAGAGCCGGGGCAAGCTGAATGTGCTGGAAAGCCTGGAGGAACGCGTGGAAAATGTCCGGAAGACCGGATTGGCGGACCTTATTATCACGGAGGAGCTGGAAGGGCAGAAGCTGCACGACATCCAAAAGTATGGGGCGGATATTTTCGTGATCGGTTCCGACTGGACGGGCAAGTTCGATTATCTGCGCGAACATTGCGAGGTGGTTTACCTGGAGCGCACGAAGGGCGTTTCTTCAACCGACCTCCGTTCCGCCCGGAATTTCATTGTCCACATGGGAATTGCCGGCCACGGGCGCATAGCGGGCCGTTTTCTCCAGGAGTCCAAGTACGTCAGCGGCATTGAAATAACGGCCGTTTACGGACGCGACGAGGAGAAGGTGCGCCGGTTTGCGGAATCGTATGAACTGCTGGAATATTACACGGAGTATGAACGGTTCCTGGACAAGGTCCATGCCGTTTACGTGGCCGTTCCGCATCATCTGCATTATGAACTGGTCAAAAGAGCCCTCCTGAAAGGAAAGCATGTGCTGTGCGAAAAGCCGCTTGCCCTTTCCCGGGAAGAGGTGGAAGAGCTGTTCCTGCTGGCCGCGGAGAGGGGATGCGTTTTACTGGAAGCGCTGAAAACGGCTTTTTTCCCGGCTTTCCAGCAGTTGATAGGCGTGGCGGAAAGCGGAGTTATCGGTTCCATCAAGGCGGTGGACGCCGCGTTCACCAAATTGATTGAGGATGATTCAAGCAGGGAGTTCGATCCCATGCAGGCCGGGGGGGCGTGGACGGAGCTGGGGGCTTATCCCGTTTTCGTCATCGGAAAGCTGCTGGGGACGGAAAGCCGCCGCATCCGCTTCACGACTTGCAGGAAGCCGGAAACGGGCGTGGACCTTTTTACGCGGGCGGATTTCCTTTATCCCAATGCGGCAGCCTCCGCTACGGTCGCCATCGGAGCCAAGCGGGAGGGGGACCTGTGCGTCACGGGAACGCGCGGCTATATTTACGTGCCCTCCCCGTGGTGGAAGACGGAGATGTTTGAGGTGCGTTTTGAAGACTCCCGGCAGAACAGGAAATATTTTATCAGGTTTGAGGGCGACGGCCTTCGCTATGAGCTGGCCGCGTTTTTGCGCCTGATTCACGGCTGTCTTCATGACAACCGTCTTTTGACCCGTGGGGATTCCATCTTCATGGCTGACGTTACCTCCCGCTTCAGGCGAGGGGAATATGTTGATGAAATCAGCTGATCAGGGCAGGCATGCCGTTTGCCGGAAGTGAAAGGAGGGGGATTTTTCCTTCTGCTCCTCAATATTGATCAGGCGGTCATAAATGTGCTTGGCGAAGACGATATCGTGGAGTCCCAGCCCGATATTATAGCTGAGGATGCGTTCTTCCGGGGAAGTTCTTCCCGCTGCTTTTCCGGCCAGCACCGGAGCTATTTCCCCAAATTGACGAAAGCACTCAAAGTGCCGGAAATTCTTAACATGGTCACGATCATCGGCAAATACCTTGTCGAAAAACAAATCACAATTCTGGAACCCCTTTGTATGTACGGGGATAACAGTAATGCCTGGTTTGAAACAGCTATTTTCGGCAAGGAGGCCCTCCGCATTAGTAATGCAGGAAATAACGGCGTCTGTTCCATCAATGAGACTATTGATGTTTTCCACTTCTTCAAAACGGACGTTGCTATGGCATTGGAATTCTTCAATGAATTGGGAAACATGCGTTTTGTAGGAAAGAAGACGCACCGTAAAGTTTTTCTCAGGATATAATGCCAGAATACATGCCATGGTGGCGCGGGCCGTATTTCCCAACCCCATCAGGGAAATTGTCTGGAAATCCTGTCTGGCGAATGTTTGAAGGGCGAGGGCGGCCACTGCTCCGGTACGGGCGTTCGTGACCCAAAAGGCGTCCATAAGAGCCAGAAGCTCTCCGGTATGATAATCATAAAGGAGTATTTCCCCATTAATGGTTTTGGTACGTTCCGGATAACGTGTTACAATTTTTACCCCCATGGCGTTCAGGCCGGGGACGATGCAGGGCATCGTATTCATGAATTTCCTTCTTCAAAGGCGATGCTTATTTTATGGGGAAGGAAGACAGATTCTTCATCCTTGATACGGAAGGACTCTTTTACCCATTGGAGTGCCTGCCGAGGAGAAATATTGAGGGAGGAAATAATTTCGTGAGGAATTGTCAGCATAGTAGGAGGAGTAAGGTAAAAGCGGCGTTTGGGAAAAGGGTGTTAATGACTAGTTTGAACGCATTGAACATATCTCGTGCATGGCGCGGACCAGGGCGTCGTTATCTGCCTTGTTCCTGACGGCGATGCGGATGAATTCCCTACCCTCAAAGCCCTTTTTCCGGCTACAATCCTTGATCAGGATGGAGTGGTTTTTCAACAGGAGGCCCGTGAGGGTACGGGCTTTCATGGGCGGCATTACCTCGCACATGAAGTAGTTGGCCTGGGAGGGGAGGACGTTCAGGAAGGGAACGCGGGAGAGTTCCTGCATGAAGCGGTCTCTTTCCTCCATGAACCGGCGGCATGCGCGCACGTAGGATTGTTCATATTTCCCGAAGATCTGCATGTAAAATTCGGCAATGGAATTAATGTTCCAGATGGAAACGTCCTTTTTTATCCATGCAATCAGCTTTTTGTCTGCAGAGGCCAGAACCCCCAGGCGGAGGCCTGGAACGCCGTAGGACTTTGAAATGCTTTTAACCACCGCCAAATGGGGGTACTCCTCAAGGAGGGTGTCCCGGAGCAACGTGTTGTCCGGCATGCCTTCAGAGAAATCCACAAAGGATTCATCCACGATCAGGCGAATGCCGCGCTCCTTCGTCCACAGGCAGAGGCGCAGCACGTCGGCCTTCGGGAGGAAGAAGCCGGAAGGATTGCCCGGATTGACAAGGAGCAGGGTGCTGATGTCCTTGCCGGAGAAGAATTCCATCAGGTCGTCCGCCGTGTAGCTGAAATTCCAGGAAGCGGGATGGAAGGGCACCACCATATCCGGGGCCGCCCGGTTGGGATATTCCTCAAAGGTGGGGTAGACGACGCCCATTTTCCCTTCCATGCGGGACATGAGCGCCTTGATGAGTTCCGCCGCGCCATTGCCGATGCAGATGTATTCCTGGCTGACGCCGAAGTATTTTGCGGCCAGCAGGCTGTTGACCCTCATGCCGGACGGGTATTCCCGCACCAGGTGCTCAAAGTTCGCCTTGAGTTCGGACATGAGGCGCTTGTTGGGGAAGTATGGATTGACCAGGTAGCAGAAATCCCTGATGCGTGGGTAGCGCCAGTAGCCGCCGTACCGGGACTCCATCAGGCGCAGGTGTTCCTCCCGGTCTGGTGTGAACATGGAAGCCGCTATGTCCAGATCCTGGATGTCGTCTATTTCATACCATGCTTCGCTGCCGAGACGCAGGGCCTTGATTTCCGGTTTGTCCAGCAGGGCGATGACCCGCAGCACCTGCTCGTAATATTCGTTGTTGCCCAGGGCTTTGCTGTAAGCGGTGAGGAAGGGGACGTAGTGGGTACGGGAGAAATCCCTGTTGAATTTGTAAATGTTGACGGTCTTGAAGTATTCCGTTTTTTTCTTATAGGAGAATTTGCTGCCGGGAATGAATTGCTTGATGTTGTCGTCTTCATCCAGCGTGACGACAGTGCCGTCCATCCAGCTTTCAAATTTGGCGACGAGGGCCAGGCTGGGGTAGGGATGGTGGAGCAGGGCGTCAATGACGGAGTCTTCAAAAATCAGGTCGGATTCAAAGAGCAGCGTATCGTCCTGAAGCAGGTGCTCCTTGGCCAGGTAAAGGGAATAAATGTTATTGGTGGCGGCATAAAGGGGATTGTCCACGTATTCCACGGGCGTGGAAATGTCCAGAAGAGAGATGAAGGATTTAAGTTTTGCTCCCTTGTATCCCGTGACGACGACGATTTTCTCCAGGGAAGGGGAAAGGTTGTCCAGTTGCCTCAGCATTCGCTCAATCAGCGTTACCCCGTTCACTTGAATCATGCATTTGGTGTTGTCCTGGGTGAGATGCCCCAGTCTTTTTCCCATTCCGGCCGCTAAAATGATCGCCTGCATAAATACTCTAATTTGTCTTCAGAACTTAAAAAGAACCAAGAACAATGTTTAACGGATTGATCATCCGCCGTCAAAGTAAAAATTTCTGCAAAAACATGTTAATGGAAAGTACATTGGTGAAAAAGGAAAAGTACGTAATTCATTTTCCTTCCCTATTTTCCCGCTTTTCATTGATTTAACTTCAAATGGAGATGGCGATCCGTTTAACGGATGATCAATCCGCATGCTATGGAAGTTGGGGAAAAGAGAATTGAGGGTTTTTTTCAAAAGCTGCATCTTGGAGAAAATGGTTTTAATATACGGAAATGGTTGTTTTTCATTAAAAAGCCGCATTGTTTTTCATTGACTTATGGTATCCGGTGGATAAGGTCCGTTTCAGGACCCCCCCGTTGTTCGCTTACGGAAAGATTGATATTTTCCCGTATTCACTGCCTAGATTTGCCCACCATGAGATTGCCTTCGTTCATCACTGCCGGAAGAACCGGAAAGCTAATGAAAAATAAACATCTGTGGGTGACGGAAGTACGCTGCTGCGGCCTGACGGTGCTTTCTTCAATCACGGATAGAAAGAAGCGTACCATCAGGTTGTTCGGCATTCCCTGCGCCCGGTTCAGGGTGGGGAAGGAAAATGAGCATGCACAGATGAGAAAGCTGGTGAAGTCCACCGTCCGGGCGGAGGAAGTTCCGGCGGCGTCCGGCGTGCTGAGGGTTGTGCAGCAGGCCATGGCATTTTTTTTGAAGGAGGTGGGCAGTATTCTTGAAGAAAACGGCTACCAGTACTGGCTGGATTTCGGGACCCTTCTGGGGGCGGTCAGGCATAAGGGGTTTATTCCCTGGGATGATGATCTGGATATTTCCATGCTGCGAAGCGACTATGAACGACTGAGGGCGGGCGCTGCCGAGTTGTTTGGTTCCCGCGGCTTTTCCGTCAGCCTGGAGCCGTTTATCCAGATTGGGCTGCCGGGCACCTTGTGCAATGTGGACATTTTCCCGTACGATGTTGCTCCCGGCTCCTGGTCTCCGGATGATCCGGAGGAGCGGGAATGGATGCTGCGTAATTACAAGGCTTCTAAGCTGATTGATTATGAAGCTAACACGTCGCGCCGTTACCAAACGCTGTGTTCTTATGAGGATAAAATGAAGATCAGGGATGAGTTGGTGATGGAAGGGAAGGAGCCTGTGGAGGATGGAAACGTCTGTCTGGGTTTTGAAATTCCCTTTGCCGGACCGTGCCGCCATTCCTTCCGTCATGAATGGATGTTTCCCCTGTCCAGCGTCCTGTTTGAAGGAAAGACTTTTCCCGGGCCCCGGGTGCCTGAAATGGTTTTATACGGGCAATATGGAGACTGGGGTGTCCTTCCTGATTCTCCGCCTGTGCATTTTGACCTGAACCGGATTTCCAAGGAAGTGCTGCTCAGGATGCTGTACATGCGGGATACCGGGCGTTTGCCGGAATGTGACTAGGGGCGCATGGGAGGAGGTGCGTGGTTCCGGCGTTCCGCCGCGGCGTATTCTCCGGAAAGGAGGTGTTCCTGACGCTGCGGGCGCAGGACATGCGCGGGGAGGGCCGGAAGAACGTCTTTCTCCTTGACCCTGCTGATTGGGGCGGAGTATCATCGGATAATGAGAAGACCCCCGATTCCCGGTTTGGTGATGGCGGACGGCTGGCTCCAGCCGTATTCCCGCCAGATACGCGACCGCCAGCGTTTGTTTGACCTGAAAATGAAAAGGATCAGCCAGCGTTCCGGCTCTCTGGAGGGGTATGCGCAGGGGTACCGCTATTACGGCTTTAACCGTGATCCGGAGACGGGGGCGTGGACGTACCGGGAATGGGCGCCCGCCGCCCGCGGACTGTTCCTGGCGGGGGGATTTCAACGGCTGGGACCGGGAGAGCCACCCGCTGGTGGTGGAATGAGCGCGGCGTGTGGGAGATAACGCTGCCGCCTGACGCGCTGGCCCACGGGCAGAAGGTGAAGGTGCACGTGATCGGCGCGGACGGCACGGGGAAGGACCGTATTCCCGCGTGGATCACCAGGGCCGTGCAGGACCCCGCCACTTATGATTTTGCCGGGGAGATATGGATGCCGGAGCACCCCTATGAATGGAGGAACAACGGCTTTGACCCTGCCCGGATAGAGGTGCCGTTCGTTTACGAGGCGCATGTGGGCATGGGAGGGGAAGAGCAGCGCGTGCATACGTACCGGGAGTTTGCGGATGAAGTTCTCCCCCGCATTTCCAAACTGGGCTACAATACCGTCCAGTTGATGGCCGTCCAGGAGCATCCCTATTATGGCTCCTTCGGCTATCACGTTTCCTCCTTTTTCGCTCCTTCCTCCCGTTTCGGCACGCCGGAGGATCTGAAGTACCTGATTGACCAGGCGCACGGCCTGAACATCGCCGTGCTGCTGGACGTGGTGCATTCCCATGCCGTGAAGAATGAGGCGGAAGGTCTGAATAATTTTGACGGTTCCGGAGGCATGTATTTCCTGCCCGGGGAGCGCGGCCATCATCCGGACTGGGATTCCTGCTGCTTTGACTATGGGCGGGACGAGGTGATTGAGTTCCTGCTGTCCAATGTCCGCTGGTGGCTGGAGGAGTTCCGCTTTGACGGGTTCCGCTTTGACGGCGTGACGTCCATGCTGTATTTCCACCGGGGCCACGAGCCGTTCGGGGATTTGGGCGCGTACTTCGGGCCGTCCGTGGACCTGGACGCCGTGGCTTATTTGCAGCTGGCCTCCACGCTGATCCAGCGGGTAAGACCGGGCGCCGTCGCGATTGCGGAGGACATGTCCGGCATGCCGGGGCTGTGCCGCCCGGTGGATGAAGGGGGCCTGGGCTTTTCCCATCGGCTGGCCATGGGCATTCCCGATTACTGGATCAAGCTGCTCAAGGAGAAGAAGGACGAGGAATGGAGCATGGGCGACATGTGGCATACGCTGACCAACAGGCGTTACGGCGAGCCGCACGTGGCTTACTGCGAGAGCCATGACCAGGCCCTGGTGGGGGACAAGACCCTGGCGTTCCGCCTGATGGATGCGGAGATGTACTGGAAGATGGCCGTGGACCAGCAGAGCCTTGTTGTTGACCGCGGCATGGCGCTGCACAAGATGATCCGCCTGGTGACGCTGGCTACCGGGGGGGAAGGCTGGCTGAATTTCATGGGCAACGAGTTCGGGCATCCGGAATGGATTGATTTTCCGCGTGAAGGCAACGGCTGGTCTTACGAGCACTGCCGCCGCCAGTGGTCCCTGGTGGATAATCCGTCCCTCAGGTTCAAGTTCCTGAATGCCTTTGACCAGGCCATGGTCCGCCTGGCCCTGGACGCACGGCTGCTGAACAATCCGCCGCCGTTCCCGCTGAATATTGACGAAAACAACCAGGTCATGGCGTTCCACCGCGGCGGCCTGCTGTTTGTGTTCAACTGGTCCGGAGACAGGGCGATCATGGATTACGTGCTGCCCGCTCCCCAGAAGGGGGAATGGAGGGTCGTGCTGGATACGGACGGCGCCCGCTTCGGCGGCTTTGGAAGGCAGGACGATTCCATGCCGCATTTTACGGATGAAGACGGGAATCTTTCCCTGTACCTGCTGCCGCGTACGGCCCTGGTCCTGAAAAGGGTGGGTTCCGCCGTCATGGCCCGGCACCTGGGGCAGGAGGAAGGATAGCCATTACCGCGAAAAACCGGCGTATCAAGGCCGGACGCGGAGAGGACCCAAAGGGGGCGCGCGGCACGTGCCGCGCGCGTCAGGGAAGGAATGGAGCCGTGCCCGGGGAGAGGCATGGCCGGGAGGCCGTTACCACTGTGCGGGCAGTTCCCTCAGGGGCGGCGCTCCGGAGTCCGCCTTTTTCAGGCGAATGGTCAGGGTGTCCGTCTTGAAGTCTTTTGACTTTTCGTTGTTGCGGCCCCACAGGATGGCCCCCTGCGTGGTCATCTCCGGATAAAAGGTTTTTTCCGTGGAAAGGAAGCCGGGCTTGTCCGCCGCCACGTGCACGGGCTTGTGCCTGTTCAGGGAGAGCGTGACGGGTGCCTGCCCCGCATAGTCTCCGTTCACGCGCAGGCTGGCCCCGGAAGGGACGCTGCGGATAGTGATGTCCCTGGAAGAGCTGCTGCATGAGAGGCACGCGCAGCAGGCTGCGGAGAGAAGGAAGAGATGCGGGAGAAGGCCGTGGGTCATCGTACCGGAAAAATCAATGGTGTTCCACCATGTTCATGGCGGCCTGCTTGATCTGGGCGGCCATGGAGTTGAGGGCGTTCGCCCTGGTGGGCGCCAGATGGTCCTTCAGGCCGGTCCTGTCCAGCTTGGACATGTCCGCTTTCAGGATTTCTTCCGGGGGGAGGCCGGAGAGCAGCCGGATGAAGACGGCAATGAGGCCCTTGGTGATGAGGGAGTCGCTGTCCGCGTAGAGCTTCAGCACGCCCTTGTCCGGCTCCGTGTACAGCCACACGCGGGACTGGCAGCCCTTGATGAGGGAGTCCTCCGTCTTGTGGGCTTCGTCCAGCTTTGGAAGCTTCTTGCCCAGGCTGATGATGTATTCGTAGCGTTCCGTCCAGTCCTGGAACAGGTCCAGTTCATCCAGCAGGTCTTGCAGGCGTTCTTCGTAGTTCATGGCTCGGATTTGGTGGGAAAGGCCGGTTATGCCCGGTTGGCGTCCGCCAGCGTGGCGAGAACGGCTTTCTGGGCGTGGACCCTGTTTTCCGCTTCACGGAAGATGACGGGGGCGAAGTGTTCCAGCACGTCTTCCGTGATTTCCTTGCCGCGGTAGGCGGGCAGGCAGTGGAAGGCGGAGTGGTTGGGGGCGGCGTGTTCCAGCAGCTCCCTGTTCACCTGGTAGGGGTAGAAGTGTTTTTCCTTGGACAGGCCTTCCGCTTCCTGGCCCATGGAGAGCCAGACGTCCGTGTTGATGACGGAGGCTCCCTTCACGGCTTCCACGGGGTCCGTGGTGAAGATGACGTTCTCGCAGTCCAGGTGCCTGCGGAAGTCCTCCAGGGGCAGGTAGTTGGTCGGGGCGCCGATGGCGAGGGTGAAGCCCAACCTCTTGGCCGCCCACATCCAGGAGCGGGACATGTTGTTGTCCCCATCCCCCACGAAGGCGATCTTCATGTCCTTCCAGGAGCCGGGGCCGTAGATTTCCTCAATGGTGAGCAGGTCCGCCAGGATCTGGCAGGGGTGTTCCTCGTCCGTCAGGGCATTGATGGTGGGAATGCCGGAGAAGCCGGCGAATTCCTCCACTTCCTGCTGGCCGTAAGTCCGGATGGCGGCCCCGTGGATCATGCGGCCCAGCACGCGGGCCGTGTCCTTGATGGGTTCTCCGCGCCCGAGCTGGATGTCATGGACGGAAAGGAACATGGGGCGTCCGCCCAGTTCGCTGATGCCCACTTCAAAGGAAACGCGGGTGCGGGTGGAGGATTTGGAGAAAATAAGCGCCCAGGTCTGGCCTTTCAGGGGCAGGCGTTCGTGATGGCCGCGTTCCGCCTTGAGCTTGTGGCCCAGCGCGAGCAGGTCCTTGATTTCGTCTCCGGTAAGCTGTTCGATGGAAAGAAGGTTTTTCATGATATTGTAAAGAGAATGGAGAAAGGGAATAAAAACAGGAAAGCCGCACCATACTCCCTGTTTCCTTAAAAGAAAAGGGAATAATGCGGCTTTCCGGGGAGGGGTGGAGATGCCTTTACAGCCTGGCCGCCGCCTGGTCCGGCCACGGCACGGGGGAGCCTTCCCGGGCTCCGGCGGGGTTGTCTTTCTTGTAGGTGGGCATCTGGGCCTTGCGGTCCTTGAGCAGGGCGGTCATGGTTTTTGCCATGGCTTTCACGCGGTCCGGATGCCGTTCCGCCAGGTTGTGCTCCTCGCTGATGTCTTCCTTGATGTTGAAGAGTTCGAACTTCTGGGTGGGGTGCCAGTAAATCAGCTTCCAGTCCCCCTGGCGCATGGCCGTGCTGGGGGAATAAAGCGAGTTGTTGCCGTTCCCCTCCCCCCAGACGTTGGGCGTATGGAAGAGCAGGGGGCGGTTGGGGTTCATTTTGCCGCCCTTCAGCAGGGTGACGAAGCTTTTGCCATCCACGACCTGCGGAGCCTGGATTTTTTTGGCTCCCGCCATTTCCAGAATGGTCGGGAAGAAGTCTTCAATGATGACGGGAGTGGTGCAGACGCTTTCCGGCTTGGTGACTCCGGGCCAGTAAACGATCATCGGCTCCCGGATGCCGCCTTCCCGGTTGGAGCCCTTGCCGAAGCTCAGCGGGTAGTTGGATTCCTTGTTGCCCATGCGCCCGCTGATGGCGAGGCCGCCGTTGTCCGCCATGAAGATGATGACGGTGTTTTTATCCAGATTGTTCTTTTCCAGGTACTGCCGGATGTCGCCCAGGCTCTTGTCCATCCCCTGGATCAGGGCGGAGTAGCGTTTTTCGTTATCGGACCAGTTGTGGCCGTCGTTGGGGTTGGAGTAGTCTTCCGCAAACCGCTTGTCATAGCCGCGCATGTCGAAGGGGGCGTGGATGGCGTAATGGGACATGTACAGGTAGAAGGGCTTGTCCGCCTCCTTGGGGTTGTTCCTGATGGCGTCCAGGCGTTTCAGCACCTCCTGCGTCAGGGCCTCTGTCAGGAAGACGTCGTTTTCATAATAGTTATTCTCATCCAGGCCGCGGACGTGGAAGTTACCCGTGCCGTATTTCTGGGAGCCCCGGTAGTCCGCCGGGCCGCCGATTTCCGTGCCGGCGATGTTGTAGTCAAAGCCGAAGAGTTTGGGATTGGCCCCCGGGGTATTTTTGGAGCCAAAGTGGGCCTTCCCGCAGTGGATGGTGGTATAGCCCTGTTTTTTGAGCAGGGCGGGCAGCCCCAGCACCGGGGTAAAGGGCTTTTCCATCTTGTACTGGATTTTCTCTTCCGTCAGGGGAAGAAGGGTGGTGCCGGAAGATTTGGTGCCCAGCGGCTGCACGCCGTTGATGCTCCAGTCCGCAGGAGCTTTGAGCGCCTTGTGGCCGGCATCCGTGGTCTGGTCCCGCAGGAGCGTCCAGTTGGTGACGCGGTGCCGGGCGGAGTTCATGCCGGAGATGAGGCTGCACCGGCTGGGGGAACAGATGGGCTGCGCATAGGCGTTCGTGAAGACCATGCCCTGCTTGCCCAGGGCCTCCATGTTGGGCGTGCGGTAGCGCTTGTTCAGGAAGGTGGGCTTGGGCGTGCCGTCCGCTTCCCTCCAGAAGGGCAGGGATGTATCCTGCCAGCCCATGTCGTCCACCAGGAAAAGGATGATGTTGGGGCGCTTCTGGGCTTCCGCGCGGGGCGCGTTTGAGGGTGCTGCGGAAGCGGACAGGGCGCTTCCCAGCAGGAACGGGATGAGAGAAAATGCAATGCGGAAAGTTTTCATGATAAAAAGACCAGTACTCATATAACGCATGAAACGGGCTATTCTGTCAAGGATTCGTGTTCCCGCGGCAGTTTGCCGGGGATAAGAGCCGTTTTTTCCGGTACGGCATGCGCCGGAAGGGAAGGCCTTATTCAAACAGGGCCGGATAGGATTTCCGTGCCAGAGCCGTGCTCAGGTCCACGATGGTCCTGCTGTTGGGCGCCTGAAGCGCCTTCTGCGCCATGTCCCGGCACTGGCCGTAGTCCAGGTTGCGGATGGCGTACCGGATGATGGGGACCAGATGCACGCCCACGGACATGGAGGTGGCGCCCAGCCCGATCAGCAGGGGAAGCAGGGTGATGTCCCCCGCCATTTCCCCGCAGATGGCCGTGGGGACGTTTTCCCGTTCTCCGGCGGTGATCGTCATGCCGATGATGCGCACCACGGCGGGGTGCGTGGGGCGGAACATGTTGGCGACGCGGTTGTTGACCCTGTCCACGGCGATGGTGTACTGCGTGAGGTCGTTCGTGCCTACGGAGAAGAAATCCACCTCCCGGGCGAGCACGTCCGTCATGATGGCGGCGCTGGGCACTTCAATCATGATGCCCACCTTCAGGTCCCGCGCGTAGGGAACGTTTTTCTTTTCCAGTTCCTCCCGGCATTCCTGAAGGATGTGCTTGGCGGTGACCACCTCCGTATAGCCGGAGATCATCGGGAACATGATGCCGCAGCCGGGCGTGTCCGCGCAGGCGCGGAGAATGGCGCGGAGCTGCTGCTTGAAGAGCTCCGGACGGCTGAGGGAGACGCGGATGCCGCGCCAGCCCAGGAAGGGATTAGGTTCCGGCGTACAGAGCCGTTCGCACGGCAGCTTGTCGCCGCCGGAGTCCAGCGTGCGGAAGATGACGCCGTGGGGCGCGCAGCCTTCCGCCAGCTTCTTGTAGTAGCGTGTCTGTTCCTCCTCGTCCGGCATGCCGGCTGGATTGCCCAGCAGGAAGAATTCCGTGCGGAAGAGTCCCACGCCTTCCGCCCCCACCTCCTTGATGCCGGAGTATTCATGGGGGAATTCCACGTTGACGGAAAGGCGGATGTTGCGGCCGTCCCTGGTGATGGTAGGCAGGTCCCGCAGCGCTTCCAGCGCCTTGTAGGCCTTTTCCTTTTCCACCTGGAGGCGGTTGTAGTACTCCACCGTCTCCTGCGTGGGCTTCAGGATGAGCACTCCCTTGTAGCCGTCCAGGATGGCGGGGGCGTGGCTTTCCACCCGCAGGAGGGCCTGGTCCAGTCCAACGACGGCGGGAATGCCCATGGAGCGGGCGAGGATGGCGGTGTGGGAAACGGAGGAGCCTATTTCCGTGGCAAAGCCGTGAATCAGGCTGGCGTCCATGGCCGCCGTGTCGGAAGGGGTCAGGTCATAGGCCACCAGCACCTGGGCTTCCTCCGCCTCTTCCTCGTCTTCCAGGGGTTCCGTGCTGCGGAGGTTGTTGATGACCCGCTGCATGACGTCCTCCATGTCCGCGGTCTTGGCGCGCAGGTAGGGGTCGTCCACGCGGCGCAGGACTTCCATGTAGTTCTGCATGACCACATAAAAGATGTGCTCCACGTTCTGGAGGCGCTTGAGCAGCTCCGTCTGAACCTGCTGGAGGATGACCTTGTCCTGAAGAAGAAGGATGTGGGCGTCAAAGATGGAGGCGTCCTTTTCCCCGGATATCTGGATCATGCGCTCACGCAGCGTCCGGATCTGATCCGCGGTGGTTTGCAGCGCCTGGTGGAAGCGCACCAATTCGGCATCCACCTCCTCCGGGGAAATTTCATACGCCACGGGTTCCTTGGAACCGCTGATCTGAATTTTGATCTTGCCCAGGGCGATGCCGGGGGAAACGGGAATGCCCTGAAGCCAGGTTTCTTCCGTGGAAATGGGTTCCTGAATCATCTGCGGGCTTGATGGCCCGGTCTCATATGGCCGTGAGCCGGAGTGTTCAATCTTCTTCAAACTTGCGGGAAATCAGGTCTTCCAGCGCGTTCAACGCTTCCTGCTCATCCTTTCCTTCCGCCGTGATGGTGATCTTGGAGCCGTGGCCTACCGCCAGCATCATCAAGCCCAGAATACTCTTTCCATCAACTTCCTCGCCATCCTTCTCCACGACAATGTCTGCGTCAAATTTACTGGCCAGTTTGACGAATTGAGCAGCCGGACGCGCGTGAATGCCGAGTTTGTTGATGATGGTGAGTTCCTTGGTAACCATGGAATTTGAAGTAAGGGGTGATAACGGTTGCTAGAACGGTAAGTACACTAATTGAAGTTTTTTTCCAAGAGTTTTTTGTCAGTCCTGGTTTTCAGGCGGCTGGAAGTTTGACATGAGGCGGCGGTTGAACTCCCCGGCCATGTCGATGCCCATGTCCTTGAGATGGTAGTCCATGGCGGCCACTTCCACCAGGCGGGCGATGTCCCTGCCGGGGGCTACGGAGAGCTGCACATGGAGCACTTTTTCCCCGAGAACGTCCAGGCCCTCCCTTTCCAGCCCCAGCCTGTCCAGCGCTTCCTGGTCCTTGGCGGGAATGAGGGTGACGATGAGGTCCAGCCGCTTGTTGTGGCGGATGGATTTGAGGCCGAAGAGGGTGGTGATGTTGACGATGCCCAGCCCGCGCACTTCCATGAAGCCGCGGCTCATCTCCGGCGCGCTGGCCACCAGTTCTCCGCCCACGTTGCGCACGTACACCATGTCGTCCGCCACCAGGGCCGCCCCGCGTTCAATCAGGCCCAGGGCCGTTTCACTCTTGCCCACGCCGCTCTTGCCGCGGATGAGGACGCCCACGCCGCGCACGTCCACCATGCAGCCGTGCAGGGTGAGGCTTTCCGCGAATTCGTTTTCCAGAATGATGGTGGCGGAGTTGACGAATTTCATGGTCACCAGGCTCGTGCGGAAGACGCAGACGCCGGCCTCGTCCGCCAGCTCCACGATTTCCTGGGGCGGGTCCTGGTCACGGGAGAAGACGATGCCCGGCACCTCGCACCGGAACATGCGCTGGATGCGGGATTTGCGCATGCCCTCCGGCAGTTTTTGAAGGTAGGCCAGCTCCGCGGAGCCGAAGACCTGGATGCGCTTGTTGGCAAAGTAGGAGTAAAAGCCGGCGATCGCCAGCCCGGGGCGGTTGAGGGCGGGTTCGCAAATGTGGCGGCTGAGGCCGGCGGGGCTGTTGATGAGCTCCAGTTGGAGGGCTTCCTTGTATTTGCCGTAAAATTTGGACAGGGTGACGAAATCCACTTTCTTCACTTTGGATTTGCTGAACATAATCCTATATAAAGGAACAAATCTCGCGCGAGGGCAATCAAATATTGTTCCCGGACCCGCGGGCAAGCCTCATTTTTTTGAAAAAAGGCCCGTTCCGGCGCGGAATGCCACACTTTACCGGTTGATTTGAAGCCTCAGGCGTGGTCTGATGGCGCCATGAACAGACTGGATCAATTGGCAACCTTGTTGAGATTCCCCAGCATTTCCGCCCAGAAGGAACACGCCCAGGACGTGAGCGACTGCGCGGACTGGCTGGTGGACAAGCTGTCCGGCATGGGGCTGGAAGCCGCGGCCCACAAGACGCGCCTCCATCCCATTGTGATGGCCCGCAGCCCGCGGGAGGAAGGCAAGCCAACCGTGCTGATTTACGGCCATTATGACGTGCAGCCCGTGGACCCGGTTGAGCTGTGGGAGTCCGACCCGTTTGAACCGGAAGTGCGGGACGGGAAGATTTACGCCCGCGGCGCCACGGATAACAAGGGGCAGTTGTTCGCCCATATTCTGGGCGTGGAGGAATTGCTCCGCCAGAACGGCGGCCACCTTCCGGTGAACGTGATCTTCCTGCTGGAAGGGGAGGAGGAAGTGGGCAGCGGAAGTCTTTCCCAATTCATCAAGGACCACAGGGACGAACTGGCCTGCGACGTGATTGTGGTTTCCGATACCGGGATGGCCGCTCCGGACACACCGACGTTTTCCTATGGCCTGCGCGGCCTGGCCGGGGCGGAAATTATCGTGAAGGGCCCTTCCGCGGACCTTCATTCCGGCGTGTTCGGCGGCGCGGTAGCCAACCCCATTGCGGCCCTGGCGGAAATAATCACTTCCTTCCATGACGAGGACGGCCGCGTGGCCGTGAGAGGTTTTTACGATGGCGTGGAACCCATCGCCACGTGGGAGCGCAGCATGTGGGCCACCGTGCCCGGCATGAGCAATGAAGAGCTGGCGAAGCTGACGGGCGTGGAAACCGTGGTGACGGAATCGGGCTTCACCGGGGCGGAATGCATTTTCGCCCGTCCTACGCTGGAAATCAACGGCATCGGAGGCGGCTACCAGGGAGAGGGAAGCAAGACGATCATTCCCAGCCATGCCTTTGCCAAGATTTCCTGCCGCCTGGTTCCCGGCCAGCAGCCGGAAAAGATTGAAACGCTGCTGGAAGAACATGTGAAGAGCCATGCCCCCAGGGGCGTCACGGTGGAATTCAAGCGGGGCCACGGCGGAAACGCCTACGTGTGCGACCCGAATTCCGAGTTCGGCCTGGCTGCCCAGCAGGCGCTGGAAGAGGCCTTTGGCCGCAAGCCCGTGCTGGTGAGGGAGGGCGGCAGCATCCCGATCATTGAGGAAATGAAGCGCGTGCTGGGAGCGGACGCCCTGATGCTGGGCATGTGCCTGCCGGATGCGCGCATCCACTCCCCCAATGAAAACTTCCCGGTGGACCTGTTCTCCAAGGGAATCGACATGAGCCAGATTCTTCTGCGCCGCCTGGGGCAGATCAAGCATTGACCGAGTTCTTATGGACCAGCCTGCCGCCGCTGAAATCGTCAACCTGCACAAGACCTTCAAGACAGGTCTTGGCAAGCCCGTGGTGCATGCCGTGCGGGGGATAGACATGAGCATCCGGCAGGGAGAGGTATACGGCCTCATTGGCCCGAACGGCTCCGGCAAGTCCACCCTGATGAAGGCCCTGCTGGGGCTGGTGAGGCCCACGGAGGGTTCATGCGCCATCTTCGGCAAATCCAGCCTGTCCCCGGACAGCAAGGAGGAGGTGGGCTTCCTGCCGGAAAACCCCTACTTCTACAAATTCCTGACGGGGGCGGAAACCGTCTCCTTTTACGGCAAGCTGTGCGGCCTGAGCGGCAAATCCCTGAAAGAGAAAGTCCGTGAACTGCTGGACCTGGTGGGGCTGGCCGACGCGGCGGACAGGCGGCTGGGCGGTTATTCCAAGGGAATGCTCCAGCGCGTCGGCATGGCGCAGGCCTTGGTTCAGTCCCCCCGCCTGCTGGTGCTGGACGAACCGACCGCCGGCGTAGACCCCCTCGGTTCCCGCGACATCCGGAACATTATTGAGAACCTGAAGGCGCGCGGCCTAACCGTTTTCCTGTGCTCCCACCTGCTGGAACAGGTTCAGGAGGTTTGCGACCGGGTGGGCGTCATCTTTAAAGGGCTGCTCATTGCGGAGGGTTCCGTGAACGAGCTGACACGGGATTCCGACAAGCAGGAAATCCTGCTGGAGCACGCCTCCCCGGAGCTGCTGGAACAGTTGAAGGAGCTGGTGCGGGAAGACGGCCGCGCCGCATGGCTGGAAGCCGGACACCCGCGCAACTCATTGGAAAGCGTATTTTTAAAGAGCCTGTTGGAATGGAAGGAAAAGCACCCCAATCCGGAACCGTGAGCGGTCCGGCGGCTTCCAAGCGGGAAGTGCGCCGCATGATACGTGAAAGGATAGGCGGATTGGACGCCGCCTCCCGGGAAGCCATGTCCCGTTCCATCTGCCGCCATGTGGCGGCGCTGGTACGGGAAAAGAATTTCCGGCGCGTGGCTGTTTTTGCCGCCAGGCCGGGGGAAGTGGATTTGCTGCCCCTGCTGGACATGCTGCCGGACCGGGAATGGTACTTCCCGCTGGTGCATGAGGGAAGGACGCTGAGCTTCCACCGCGTATGCCACCACGGGGAGTTTGTGACGGGCTGCTGGGACATTCGCGAACCCGGCCCGGGTTGCCCGGAACTGCATGCGGGAGAAATGGATTTGATTGTTCTGCCGGGAGCCGCGTTTACGCGGGACGGCAAGCGGCTGGGGGTAGCGGCGGATTTTATGATACCCTGCTGGCCGGTCCGGCTGCGGGAGTTTCCCTCGCGGGAGTCTGCTTCCCCTGCCAGCTTCTGGACGACCTGCCCATGGAAGCCCATGACAGGCATGTGGACATGGTGATTACGCCGGACGCGGAGTGATGCTTGATGGAAAGCGGGTGCGTTTCTGCGGCAGGGAACAGGAAGCCGCGTCTCCGGACGAAAAGGAAAGGGGCTAGATGCGGAACCGGTGTTTCTGCACGGTCAGTTTATAGAACAGGTCGTAGCGGGCATTCAGCAGGGGCTGGAGATGTTCCACGCCGCCGGCCACCTGGCCGCGGATGTCCGCGTACAGTTTGCGGTAATCGGAAAGGCCGCTGACCATGGCTTCATACAGGGGCGTCCGCAGGCCGCATTCTACGGCAATGTGCATTTCCGCCGCCGCGGCTACAATCTGGCGCGACAGCCGGAACTGCATCCAGGCCAGCCCCAGGTTGCCGCCCACCCAGACGGCCAGGGCCGCGGCTACGCAGGCAAACCCCGCCGCATGTTCTCCGAAGCACCCCAGCAGGGCTCCCAGAATCACCAGGATGAGCATCAGCTTGATTTCCGTTCTCATCACGTCCTCCTGGTCCAGAAACAGCTTGCTGAGGCACGGCTTGATGCCGAAATCCTTCAGGGGCATGTAAATGGAACGGCCCAGGCGCTCCTTGTACACCTCCAGGTCCGCCTGGAGCCGCGCGGCGGGAAAATCGCCTATGTCGCAGTCCCACTGTTCCTTCACGCGGGGGCGCACATGGTTCCAGTGCGTCTGGCAGATGTTCAGGAATTCCTTGTTGTAATACGCGTGCCGTTCCTCAATGCCGGACTTGACCAGCTCATAAAACCATTCGTCAATGACGGGAGGAAGCTTGTGCAGGATCATCGTGCGCCGGATGGAAAGGAAGCGCCCCATCTGCCGGGCCGATTTTTTCCCCAGCCGCGGCACGCAGTCCTGCACGTACTGGGCGTATGCCTTGAGCCGTGCGGGCATTTCATCCTCCATCTGGAGCTGGATGCGGTCTATCTCCCGGTCAATGGAAGTCAGGAAGCCGGAATCCATCTTGGAAAGGCGGTGCAGTTCATTGAGCACCTTTCCCTGTTCTTCCAGCAGGCGGTCCGTAGCCAGCAGCAGGCGTTCCACGCGCTTGTCCGTCAGCGGGCTGCGTTTCAGCACCTCCTGCACGCATGTTCTCAGCGCTTCCACGCCTTCCCCAGCCTGCTCCCCGGCGGTCGTGACGGGGTACAGGGGAAGCTGCACGCCCAGGCGTTCGCGGGAGGTGGAGCGCAATTCCTCTTTCAGGGACTGGAGCTGGTCAAAGGATAGCAGCTCCGCGTGGGTGATGACGAGCACCATGCGGGAATGGAGCCGTTCCTCCAGCGTCCGGAGGTAGTCCCATAAAGGGAGCTGGTTGCCGTCCCTGGCGGAAATGACCACAAGAATGGTGTCCGATTTGGGGACGATGTGCTTCAGCTTCCGGGGGGCGTCCTCTTGTTCCAGGCCGATGGTGTCCCAGAACTCAAGGTTCAGCAGGGCGTCCGACGGGTAAAAAAGGTCCAGCACCCATTCATGGGTGTGGGGCGCGGGGTGGGGCCTGTACTGCCAGCGGACCAGTGTGGCTTCACTGGAAACGCGGGAACAGAACCGTTCTCCGGCCAGGGCATCCAGCGTGGAAGACTTGCCGGAACCCGTCATGCCGATCACGGTGACGTTCTGCGGAGAGCAGCATTCCGCCAGGGCTTCCTCCACGTTTTCCTGGGAGTCAAAATGACGGTCCGGACCAATGCGGGCGGAAAATGCCGCGGCGGCATCCGCTACGTCCCGCACCGCATGCGGAATCACGTTTTTTCCTCCTGTCAGCATGGGGTGTTGAAATCAAGGCTCCGTCCGGGCCGTTCCGTTATTCCGGAACAAACGTACACGCCGCTTTTCCTTCTGTCCAACTAAAATCACGGGGCCGGAGCATAGGAGCGGCCGCCGAAAATGGCGGTGCCCACGCGGACGAGGGTGGCGCCCTCCTCCACAGCCGTTTCAAAGTCATGGCTCATGCCCATGGAAAGCTCCCTCAGCGGGGCTCCCCCCTTGCCGGACAGGGTTTCCTTCAGCTCCCGGAGGCGGCGGAAATAAGGGCGCGCTTCGTCCGGATTTTCCACCGGGGGAGGGATGCACATGAGGCCGGCTATTTCAAGGTGGTCCAGCGCGGCCAGCTCCGGCCATTCCCGTTCCAGAGTCTCCGGGGAAAAGCCGAATTTGCTGTCTTCATCCCCTACGTTCACTTCCAGCAGGATGCGGGGGCGTTTGCCCGTCTCCTGCGCTACGGCGTCCATGAACTGCGCCAGGCGCAGGGAGTCCACAGCGTGGATCAGCGTGAAATGTTCCAGGGCCTTGCGCACCTTGTTGCGCTGCAGGGGGCCGATGAGGTGCCATTCCGTATCCGGAGGAAGTGCGGGGATTTTTCCCAGGGCCTCCTGAACCCTGTTTTCTCCGAAAATGCGCTGGCCCGCATCGTAGCACGCCTTCACGTCATCCGCAGGAAAGGTTTTGCTGACGGCGACGAGGCGGGCGGACCCCGCCGGACGCCCGGCACGGAGTTCCGCGGAGCGGATGCGGGAGAGAATGTGTTCCAGATTCTGTTGGATGCTCATGATGGATGATTCAATTCAGGGAAGGCTGTGCGGGCGCGTGGCTCATGATGTGGTGCAGGGGGGAGAGGCGCCGCATGGCCATGGCCCATACCTTGGAGGAGTCCGGCTCCAGGCAGATGTCCGGCACGGTGGGGGAGACGTACCAGGCGCGGTCGTTCAGCTCCCGGCGCAACTGGGAGGGCGTCCAGGCGCTGTGGCCCACGTAGGCGCGCAGGATGGCGTGGGGATCCTCAATGTATTCCAGGGCCTGTTCCTCCTGTAGATGGAACTGGACGCGCAATTTGTCCTCCGTACGGACGAAGGCGGCGAAAATGAGCTGGTTGCGCTCCACGGGGCCTCCCTTGAAGATGGGAACGGGGTAAAGGGATTCCGGAATGTCCGTATGGCGCGCCACTTCTCCCACGTTCATGCCGGCCGGATGGTTCAGGATGTGGCCTATGACGAATTCCTCCTCCACCCGGCTCAGAAAAATCACGGAGTGGTAAAAGCCGCCGCCGTCCAGATAGGGGGCGGAAACCAGAAGGTGGCCCGCCAGGTTTTCATTGCTGATATCTTCATGTTCCATCATGGCCATAAGTCTACGTTAACAAATGTGACGGACGCAGGCAACCATGCGTTCAAACAGCCATGTCAGGAGGCGGAGGAACGGGAATGCCGGAAAAATGGCGGGGAAGGTCGGTTCAGCCGAGGGTGTAACGGGTCCCCCTGGCGGAACGGGCGGAGGCTTTGGAGCTCTTCACTGTCTTGCGGACTGCCGTCCGCTTGTGGGGAGAGGCTTTCTTCCCGGCGGCCGCGGTCTGCTTGCGGGAAAGGGCTACGGCGGGAGGACGGGATGCCCGGCGGCGGTGGGAAATGATGGAAGCCGTGTTGGCATTCTCCATGAGAGACGGTGCGGAAGCCATGACCAGCAGGGAGGAATCCTGCGTTTTTCCGCCTGGGCCAGAGCTTTCAGGGAAGCGTCTATGGAGCAGCGTTCGATCACGACGGGATCCCCGGTCCGGAGCAGGTTGAAGGCTTCGTACACGTCATTGCTTTTCATCCGCACGCAGCCGTAGGAAGCGGGCGTGCCGATGGTGCGTTCTTCCGCCGTTCCGTGGATGTAAATCAGGCGGGAATGGGCGTTCCGGTTGCGGCCTTCCAGCCCTTCCAGCCACATGATGCGGGTGACGATGGGGTCGCGGCCCGGAGAATTGGGGGCCACGCATTCCCCGGTGGGATTGCGGCTTTTAAACACCATGCCCTTGGGCTGTCCGGTGCCGATCTTGGAGGCGATGCGGTGGGCGCCCAGCGGAGTGCGGCAGCTCCCCTTCCTGTCGCCCAGACCGAATTTGGAAGTGCTGATGGGGTAGGTTTTTACGACGTGTCCGTTCCGCATGACGGCCATTTTCTGGTCCCTGACGCTAACGACGGCGCCATCCTTGACGATGGCGGTGGGCTGGTAGTCCGGACGGGAGCAGGATACCAAGGCGCCGAACACCGCGAAGGCGGCGCCGGCGAGTTGAATCAGGCGTACTGCTTGCGAGAGAGGCGCAGGCATGGGAAAGGTGTCAGTTCTTGGCTTTGGCAGTTTGCTTGGCGGGCAGCAGGTTGGAGATCATGCGGCCCAGGGAGCAGAACCCCGTGTAGTAGAATCCCAGGAAGGGAATCATCAGGATGGGGGAAAGGTAATGGCCCTGGCGGATCATGATGATGATCAGGTTCAGGAAGAAGGTGCCGCAGGCGATTTCCAGGACGGGGATGACGACGGACTTGATGGCCCTGTATCCGTTGCGCTTGAGCTGGGAGACATGCTGCCTGTTTTCCTTCTGGTCCACCCCGTACTTGGGCGTGCGGACGAAGGCGGACTGATGGCCGAAGATGGCTTCCAGAACGGCCTTGGCGTTGTTGACCGCCATGCCCACGCTCAGCGTGAGGAGAAGCGGCAGGTAGGGCAGCTCCTTCCACCAGGATTTGGGGCGCACCACGATCTGGGCGCTCATGTAGAAGATGCAGACGGCCACGCTGGTCATGAAGAACAGGGCCACGTTCACGAACCACATGAAGACCGTTTCATTTTCCGGAATGCGCTGGGTGCAGATGGGGTACACCAGGAAGCAGAGCAGGGCCAGGAGCAGGTAGGAATAATTGCAGGTAAGGTGCGTGGTGGCCTCCACCTTGGCCTTGAGGGGAGCCTTGGAGCGCCAGATGTCCAGCAGGATTTTCTGGCAGACCTGGATGGAGCCCTTGGTCCAGCGGTGCTGCTGGGACTTGAACCCGTCCATGTCCACGGGGAGTTCCGCCGGGGTGACGACATCGTTCAGGTAAATGAAGCGCCAGCCCTTGAGCTGGACGCGGTAGGAAAGGTCCATGTCTTCCGTCAGGGTGTCATGGGACCAGCCGCCCGCATCCCCGATCACGCACTTGCGCCACATGCCGGCGGTGCCGTTGAAGGTGAAGAAACGCCCGGAACGGTTGCGCGCCGTCTGCTCCATGGCGAAGTGGCCGTCCAGGTACATGCCCTGCACGCGGGTGAGAAGGTTGTATTCCCGGTTGATATGGCCCCAGCGGGTCTGGACGAGGCCCACGCCTTCATCCGTGAAGAAATGGATGGTTTTTTGCAGAAGGTCCGGTTCCGGAACGAAGTCGGCGTCCAGAATCAGCAGGAATTCGCCCTTGGCCACCTTGGTGGCCGCTTCCAGCGCGCCGGCCTTGAAGCCCGTGCGGTCCGTGCGGTGGATGCAGACGGCGTCAAAGCCGCGGGCCTTCAGTTCCTCCACCTTGCGGTAGCACTGTTCCGTGGTGTCGTCTGTGGAATCGTCCAGAATCTGGATTTCCAGCTTGTCCTGAGGATAATCCAGAGCGGCTACGGATTCCAGAAGGCGGTCCACGACGAACTTCTCATTGAACATGGGGAGCTGGACCGTAACGACGGGCAGTTCCTGGAAGCGGGACTTGGGCTGGGGCTTGTTGTTGCGGTTCTTCCAGTACAGGTAAACGATGCTCAGGCGGTGAAAGCCGTATCCGGCCAGGCCGACGAGAACCAGAAGATAGCACAGGAGCCAGATAAAATTGTAATTTAAAGACATGCGGGGCTTGCAAAGGGTGTTTGGTATCTTTTTGCGTCAGGCGCGGGGGATTTCCTTGACGTGACGCCCGTATAAGACACCATAGGGCGAGAGTCAAGACATATTCCGTTTTGCTTAACCTTTTTGAGTGTTGTTATGAAGAGATTGTATGTGCTGGCAGCGGCTGTATCCGTCACGGGGGGAATGGCGTTTGCCGCCCCGAAGGAAAATGCCCCGGAGAAGGAGGAAGCCGTACTGGATGTGCAGACGCCGCCCGGCAAGCAGGACAGGCAGGGTCAGCCGGCCATTCCGGAACGCCTGCTGGACGACTCCCACATGAATGAGGAGCTGGGCATCAACGAATTTACCGCGCCGTCCATCCGCAAGATTTTTGAAGACCTGGAAGAGCTGCCGGAAATTCCGGAGAACGTGGCGCTGCGCGCGCGTCCCGAACGCCCCCCCATGGACCGCTGCTCCCTGGCTCTCCAGCTTGGCGGCATGATGGCGGACGGCTTTGTGATCGTGCAGTGCGGCAAGATGAACGAAGTGAAGCCCATTGCGCTGGACCTCTCCAGCTATGCGAAGGCCATCGGAGCCGGGGAACGGGTGAACCGCCATGCCGCCAGCCTGCTGAAAAATGCGGAAGACGGGGATTTGAGCAGTTTCAAGAATAATCTGGCCCTGATTCAGTCCGACGTGGAACAGGAGCTTGCCTCCCTGCGGGATTCCGACATGGCGAACCTGATTGGCCTGGGAGGATGGATACGCGCCCTGGATGCCGCTACCGCGGCGCTGGATAACAAGTTTGCGGAGGACAAGGCGAAGGTCATCTTCCAGCCGGACGTGCCGGAATACTTCCATGACATCCTGGACGGGGTGGAGCCGGAAATGAAGGAACGCCGGGACATTGCAAAAATCATGAACCTTCTGACGACCTTGCAGGAGCAGATGACGCTGGCTCCGGACGCCAAGCCCACCAAGGCGGGCGTGGAAGCCATCCGCAAGACGACGCTGGAGCTGATGAAGGCGGCCCTGGCTCCCGTGGAATCATAATTCCTCTCCGGTTCCCGTATGGTTCTCCCCCTCCTGACCAGCCTGGAAGTGCGGCTCACGCCGCGCAGCCTGTATTCACGGGATGAAAAGCTGGAGCGGCTGGTCCGTGACGACGGGCGCATTCCCGTGCCCTACAATGTGAGCATCCGCAATACGGGGGAAGGCGCCGTGCGCATCATCGGTAAAAAGTGGACCGTCCGTTCCCATGAAGACGGCACGCAGGTGATTGAAGGGGATGAACTGTTCGGTTCCCGCCCCTGTTGTGCCAGGGGCAGATATTTGCGTTCAACGGCCTCCAGATGCTGCGCCTTCCTGCGCGCATCCAGTTAACTCTTCTTGTGCGTGACGAGGCCGGGATTCTTTATCATACGGACCCTGTCAGCCTTAAATGGTGAAATAAAAAAGCCCTGCATGAAATTGCAGGGCTTTTTTATAGCGATTAATGATGAGAGATCAGAGAGTAGGGAAAGAATGAGCGGACCAATGTCCGGAAGTTGAAATAATTAATCTCTACTCACTACTCTCTACTCACCGCCATCGGCTTAGCCTTCTTCGTCATCCCCGTGGTTGAGGATGAAGTTCAGGTCGTCAATGCCCAGGCTGGAGGTGAAGCCCTCGTCACCCAGCACGTTGGCGACGAGCTGGTTCTTCTGATGCTGGAGGATGCGGATTTTTTCTTCCACGGAGTCCTTCGTCAGCAGGCGGTAGGCGATCACCTTGTTCTTCTGGCCGATGCGGTGCGTACGGTCAATGGCCTGGCTTTCCACAGCCGGGTTCCACCACGGATCATACAGGACCACGTAGGAGGCGGAAGTAAGGTTGAGGCCGGCGCCCCCGGCTTTCAGGGAAAGCAGGAAGACGGACGGGTCCTTGGTAGTCTGGGGATTTTTTTCAATTTCCCCGCGGCGGTCCTTGGTCTGGCCGGTAAGGTAGTTAAGCGGCCTGTTTTCCGCTTCCAGCCGGTTCTTGATAATTTCCAGCATGGAGACGAACTGGGAGAAGACGAGCACCTTGTGCCCTTCCTCCCGGAGCTGGTCCAGCAGGTAGAACAGGGCGGTCATCTTGGCGCTGTCTTCCTTGGCGTACTTGGGGTCCACCAGGCCGGGGTGGCAGCAGATCTGGCGCAGGCGCATGAGGCCCTGCAGGATGGCGAAGCTGTTTTTCTTGACGGATTCGTCTGAATGCAGGCCGAGCGGGGCCTGCTGGATGCGGCGGAGTTGCGCCTTGTACAGCTGGCTCTGGATGCCTTCCATCTTGGCGTACACTTCTTCTTCCGTCCTGGGGGGCAGGTCCTTCGCCACCTGTGATTTGGTGCGGCGCAGCAGGAAGGGTTTCAGGCGCGCGGCCAGGCGGTTCTGGCTCTGCGGGTCCTTGCGCTTGTCAAAGCGCTTCTTGAAAATAGGAACGGGAACCGAGAACGCCGGGCATGGAGAAGGCCATGAGGGACCACATGTCCAGCAGGCGGTTTTCAATGGGCGTGCCGGAAAGGACCAGGCGGTTGTAGGAGACGATTTCACGGGCGGCCTTGGCCGCCTTGGAGTCCGGTTCTTGATCTGCTGGCCTTCGTCCAGGATGACCGTGAGCCACTTGATCTGGTTGAGGGTTTCTCCGCAGACGCGGAGCTGGGCGTAGTTGACCACGACCATATCGTAATTCTTCCGGATGTCGTCCAGATTGGCCTGATCCTTGCTGCGGATGACGAGTACGCGCACGCCGGGAGCGAATTTCTCCGTTTCCCCGGCCCAGACATCCAGCACGGACTTGGGGCAGACGATGAGTACCGGAGGAACGGCGATTTTCTTCTTGGATTTGTTTTTGCGCGCGAATTCCTCACGCAGCCAGAGCACGTAAGTGATGGATTGGATGGTTTTGCCCAAACCCATGTCGTCCGCCAGAATGCCGCCGAAGCCGTTCGTGGCCAGATAGGCCAGGAAGTGGAAGCCGTCCACCTGGTACGGGCGCAGGGTGGCCTGGAGCTGGGAGGGAACGTCCGGCTTGACATCGATCTTGATTTCCGCGGTGCGGTCCTTGATGCGTTTCCAGGCCTTCGGGTCGAACACTTCCGCGGCCTTCGGGTCCGCAAGCTGCATGGCGTGCATGCGGTGGGTTTCCCCGGAAAGGTCGAAGGGGTCCAGGCCCAGGCGGGTGACGGCGTCGCGCTGGTCGTTGTCCAGCTTGATTTCCAGGCGCATCCAGCCTCCGTCGTCCATGCGGACGTAGCCGCCTCTGGCGGCGACCAGGGCGCGGATTTGTTCCTTGGAAAGCTGGACGCCTTCCACGTCAATGACGATGCGGAGGTCAAACCAGTCAATCTCCTGGTTAACTACTTCAAACCGCACGGCGGCGGCCACCGGGTCCGCCAGCAGCGTCTTGAGCTTGTCATCCATGTTGACGGTCAGCTCTTCCGGGAGCTGCTTGGCCCACTCCGCAAATTTTTTCAGGGAACTGCCGGGTAACGCGGGCCTTGAAGGCGCCTACCTGGGGATCATAGGAGAAGCCCATTTCTTCCAGCAGGCCGGGAATGGGATAGAGGTGCTCCCGGATGAAGCGCAGCAGGGCCTTGTTTTTCATGGGCTCCTGGTGAGCGACGTCCCAGCCGTCCTTGCCGAGTTTTTCCGTGCGGTAGCCGGAAGCGTCCCTGGCGCTTACTTCACAAAGCACGTGTTCCGTTTCCGCGGAGGTGAGGCCGCGGACGATCTTCATGTCAAAGGTGCCGCGCAGGTCGATGTCCACCACGCGGTCCTCCATGCTGGGGGGCAGGGAAGCGCCGATCTTACGGAGGAACTCCGCCCCTTCAAGGCTGTCGATGACCTGCTTGGGAATGGAATAGCGGGGTTCCACTTCCGTGCTCTCCAGCCAGCGGGGGGCCCGGAAACACGGTTTCGTCAGACTGGTACAGCTCCTGCTGGCCGGGAAGCTGGCGGACGGAGTGGGAGACGTTGATGCCGGTGGACGTGGCGAGCTGGAGGGCGTAGCAGTCCGGCTCAATGGGGTCGTCCTGGCAAATCCACTTGAGCGGTTCGTCCACCACCTTGAAATAATTTTCATCCAGGTTCACCAGGTAGCCTTTCAGGGCGGGCTGGTGGAAAAGCTTGTTCATCAGGGCGCACGCGGCTTCCTGGTCCAGGTCCAGCGTCAGGGCGTCTTCCGCACGGGCGTAATCGGACAGGGACACAAGGAGGATTTCCGTCTGGGCATCCATGCGCACGGCAGCGCGTTCATGCAGGTTTCCAGATGTTCCAAATCCTGCTTTTCCCGGACGGGAATCCAGTCTTGCTTCAGGGAATGTCGGTATTCGAAATGGCCCTCGTTGATGGTGGAAACGAGCCTCATGAACAGCTCTCCGCGGGGCGGCTGCGGGGGCCGTTCATTCACGGACTGGATGCGGTCATACCAAGTGCCTACTTCACGGGAACGCTCCCATTCGTGAATCTTGCGCTGAACTTTTCCAGGTCCGTGATGGATTCCATGAATTCCGGGTAGGGCAGGCGCCTCTTGTTGAAGGCGTAGGCGATGTAATTCCAGAATTCAAGGATGTTCGTGGGAGGCACGGGCCACAGTTCCAGCGGGTCATAGCTGACGATTTCCCAGCGGGGATTCAGGCGCACCATGTCATGGTCATGGATTTCCTGCTCAATGGCGAAACGGCGGTAGCGCTTCTCAAGCTTGCTGACGTAATCCGCTTCCTTGTCGTCCAGTTCGCGGCCCAGCTTCTCTTCCAGAATATCCAGCAGGGGAACGTCGTTAAGTTCGTTCGGGGACTCCGGAAGATCCTGGCCACGGTACATGCGTTCCAGCATGGCGGCGTACATGGCCGCTCCGGCCAGATCCTCGTCTTCCGTGGAGCATGCCCCGAACCACCTGTTGCCCTGGAGGCGGAGGTTCACGCGGTGTACGCCGTGCGCATCTTCCACACGGCCCTGAATATACAAATGATTGCCAAAGATTTGCGTAACCGCTCCGTCTTTCTGGAGCTTCTCGCCGCGCAGACGGATTTCTTCCGGAAAGGCATTGAGAAAGTTCAGGGTAGCCCTATCCGGGTTAAGTGCCATGCTCATAATATCAGACTGTCATATAAAAATTGGAAACAAGCGTTCCTTGTAAAGGGACGCTACAGGTCTATGCACTTTACTATGGCACAAAAGGCGGATTAGAGCAACTATTCTCTGAAAATAATTCCAACGGATGTTTGAAATAATGGTTATCTTATTGAAGGCAATAGCATTATATTCTCGGAACGGCGGCTGTTTTTTGAAGAAAAAGAACGTATTTTATTATGTTGGAAAGAACGGATGTCAGCCTTGCGTAACATGTGTTCTTGACACGTCCGCTATAAAAGGGTCTTTTATGCCTGAAATTTTATGTCCACTGCATCACTTCTACAGTTACTGGCGACTCAAGCCCGCTTGAGCGATGGCGAATTGGCCGAACGTCTTGACATGACTGAAGAAGCCGTTCGAGCCCAGCGGGAGCAGTGGGAAAAGGAAGGCGTGATTCTGGGCTACCAGGCGGTGGTAAATGAGGAATACGAACACGACAGCAGGGTAGCGGCCTTCATTGAAGTAAAAATGACGCCCGAACGCGATGGCGGCTTTGACCGCCTGGCGATGCGCATCTCCCGTTTTGACGAAGTCTCCTCCTGCTATCTGGCGAGCGGCGGCTTTGACCTGCTGGTGCTGGTGGAAGGAAAGAGCATGCGTGACATTGCCCGGTTTGTGGCGGAAAAACTGTCCACGCTGGAAGGGGTGCTGTCCACTTCCACGCACTTCCATCTGAAAACCTACAAGAAAAAACGGCTGTGTGTTCGAGGCCCCCGCGCAGAATGAACGCCTGGCTGTTGCTCCGTAAGCCCCTGCCGACACGAAAGAAATCATCATGAACTGGCAGAACACAATTGCGGAGCAGGTAAGCTCCATCCCCCGTGCCGGCATCCGGGAATTTTTGACCTGGTCACGGGACGGACGGACATCATCTCCCTGGGCGTAGGGGAACCGGACTTCGTTACCCCCTGGAACATCCGGGAAGCGGCCATTTACTCCCTGGAAAAGGGGCACACCTCCTATACCTCCAACTATGGACTGGAATCCCTGCGCCGTTCCATCGTCAAATACGTGGACGGCTTCTTCCATGTGAAATACGATCCCCTGCATGAAGTGCTGGTGACCGTGGGCGTGAGCGAAGCCATTGACCTGGCGCTCCGTGCCATTCTGAACCCGGGGGACGAAGTTCTTTACCATGAACCCTGCTATGTCTCCTATGCTCCCAGCGTGAACATGGCCTATGGCGTGGCTACTGCCGTGCCCACAAGCAAGCAGGACCTTTTCGCCCTTAACCCGGCGGTGCTGGAAGCCGCCATTACACCGCGGACCAAGGTGCTGATGCTCAATTTCCCCACCAATCCGACCGGGGCCGTGGCTCCTGTGGAAACCCTTCAGGAAATCGCCCGCATCTGCATCAAGCACGATCTCGTCGTGCTGACGGATGAAATCTACAGCGAACTGCGCTACGACGGCAAGCCGCACGTTTCGATAGCCTCGCTGCCTGGGATGAGGGAACGCACCCTGCTGCTGCACGGCTTTTCCAAGGCGTTTGCCATGACGGGCTTCCGCCTGGGCTATGCCTGCGGACCGGAGCCGCTCATCTCCGCCATGATGAAAATTCACCAGTACTCCATGCTCTGCGCTCCTATCACCTCCCAGGAAGCGGCCATTGAAGCATTGCAAAACGGAACCTCCGCCATGATGAAAATGAGGGAAAGCTACCGCCAGCGGCGCGACTTCCTGGTGAAGCGCTTCAACGAAATAGGCTTGGACTGCCATTTGCCCGGCGGCGCATTCTATGTCTTCCCGGACGTCTCCAAATTCGGACTCACCAGCAAGGAATTCGCTACGCGCCTGCTGATGGAAGAGCAGGTGGCCGCCGTGCCCGGTACCGCTTTTGGTGCAAGCGGGGAAGGCTTCCTGCGCTGCTGCTATGCGACTGCCTTTGACCAGATCAAGGAAGCCTGCAACCGCATGGAGCGTTTCGTGAAAACTCTTTCCTGACCCCCTCCGCGTCCATGAACTCCGTCCCGGAGGCCCTGAAAACAAGGGCGTACGTAGCGCCGTTTGCGGTGTTCATGGGCTTTACCCTGCTGTGGCAGCTTGGCGGGCCGTTCCTGGAATGGAACCACCCCCGCCGCCGCCTGGTGGAGAAGGGCGCCGGAGCAATGGCTGTACCCTGTGCAGGCCATCGTCTGCTTTGTCTTGGTCCTGTGGTGGAGAAAAGCCATTGACTGGGACTGGAAATGGAAACCCGCCGCATGGGGAATCCTCTTCGGCGTGCTGGGCATCCTGTGCTGGCTGGCCCCTACGATGGCGGCGGACCGTCTGCCGGGCAGTCCGGATGCATGGTTTGGCCACCCCTCCTGGCCATGGTACCGGTACCTGCTGGGAATTGACATGCGCCCGGAAGGCTTTGATCCCGGCGTCGTCTTTGCCCCGGATTCCTGGAGCTGGCTGGCGGCGCTGGTCCTGCGCTTCTTCCGTGCCGTGGTGGTGGTGGCGCTGGTGGAGGAACTCTTCTGGCGCGGTTATCTGATGCGCCTGATGGTGAACCTGGACCATCCCTGGAAAATCCCCTTCGGCACGCATAGCTGGAAAGCGTACTGGGTGACCACTCTCTGTTTCATGGCCGTGCACCAGCCTGTGGACTACTGCGGCGCCTTCATTTACGGTTCCTTGGCGTACCTGCTTGCCGTGTGGCAGAAAAACCTGTGCGCCGTCATCGGCATGCATGCGGTGGCGAATGCGCTGCTGGGATGGGCCGCGCTGGAATGGGGCAAATACGGACTGTGGTGAATCCGGCGTTTACAGAAAGGAACTTCTTGGGTACATAGGGCCGATGACTCCGGAAGAATCGATAGAAATTTTGTGGGAATACCATCATGTGAAGCAGGAGCTGCGCCCGGCGGACCTCATCTTCATCCTTGGCAGCAATGACGTGCGGGTGGCGGAATATGCGGCGGAACTCTATGCTCGGAAGCTGGCTCCCCTCTTGCTCTTTTCCGGCGGGATGGGGCGTTTTACAGGGGAATGGGCCGTGCCGGAAGCGGAACTCTTTGCTGAGGCGGCCATGAAAAAGGGAGTGCCGGAAGACCGTATCCTCATGGAAAATAAATCTACCAACACCGGGGAAAACGTCCGCTTTTCCCGTACACTCCTGAAAAAGGCCGGCATCCCGGACCCTGTCAGCCTCATTGCCCTGCAAAAACCGTACATGGAGCGGCGTACGCTGGCTACGCTCCAGGCCCAGTGGCCGGAAGCGCAGGTGGCGGTCAGCTCCCCTCCCGTCACTTTCCGGGAATACTTGACCCCGGAACTGCCGCGGGAGCTGGTTGTCTCCGCCATGGTGGGGGACTTCCAGCGGATACTGGAATACCCCAGGCGCGGTTTTTCCACGGAACAACCTGTGACTCCGGAGGCGATGGAAGCCTTCCGCACGCTGGTGGAAGCCGGATATGACTCCCAGCTGCTCAAGGATGTGCCTCTCCCCTGGAATTCTTGAGAAGACACGCTTTGCTTTCACTGGCCGCTGATTGCGGTCATCAATACAACCCGCATAGCCAACCCAATTATAGATATTATCATGGCAGACAGAACCAATACAGATCCCGCCCGAATGGAGAAAATCGTGAGCCTCTGCAAAAGGCGGGGTTTCATCTTCCAGGCAGCTGAAATATATGGCGGACTGAATGGTTGCTGGGACTACGGTCCCATGGGGGTGGAACTCAAGCGCAACCTCAAGGAATACTGGTGGCGCAAAAACGTGCAGGAGCGCGACGATGTGGTCGGCATGGACGGTTCCATCCTGACGCATAACTCCGTACTGGTCGCATCCGGCCATGTGGGCGGATTCTCCGACCCGATGTGCGACTGTCTGCTGACCAAGGAACGCCTGCGCGCCGACCAGGTGCCGGCCCAGAGCGGCATGGGATTTTTCTACACCGGAGCCGCTAAAAAGGACGGCTCCTGGAGCATGGAAAAGGAATACTCCGTGCTGGTGGACTCTGAAAAACAGGCGGACAAGGCCCGCAAGACCGCGGCCCAGTACTATGCCCAGCTGGCAGGCAAGGACGTCTCCCACAAGGAAATGGAACTGAAAGGCGAGCGCATGGAGGCCATAACGGACTCCACCATGTACAACCCCGCCAATGGTTCCCTGCTGACGGAAGCCCGTGAATTCAACCTCATGTTCAAGACGACCATCGGAGCTACCTCCGATGAAAACGATCCCAATGCCACTGGCTGGCTGCGCCCGGAAACGGCCCAGTCCATCTTCTGCCAATACAAGAACATCCTGGACAGCTCCCGCGTGAAGCTCCCCTTCGGGATCGCCCAGATCGGCAAATCCTTCCGCAACGAAATCAACCCGCGCAACTTCACCTTCCGTTCCCGCGAATTCGAACAAATGGAAATCGAATACTTCTGCCGGCCGGAAGACGGTCTGCGCCTGGTGGATGAATGGCTGGAACACCGCCTCTGCTTCTATGACGAAGTGGGCGTGCCGCGCGAACACATCCATATTCTGGACGTTCCGGACGGCGAACGAGCCTTCTACTCCAAGAAAACCTATGACCTGGAATACGAATTCCCGTTTGGGATCCAGGAACTGGAAGGCATTGCCTACCGCACGGACTATGACTTGAGCTGCCACCAGAAAGGTTCCGGACGCCCGTTGGAATACTTGACGAAGAAACGCGGGAAAAATTCATTCCCCATGTGGTGGAACCCTCCGCCGGGTGTGACCGCACCATTCTGGCCATCATCTGTGAAGCTTATGATGAAGAAGAACTGGTGGATGACAAAGGCAAGAAAGACGTCCGTACCGTGCTGCGCTTTGTGCCCCGGATGGCTCCCATCAAGGCCGCTATTTTCCCGCTGCTCAAGAAAAACGAGGAACAGGTGCGCATCGCCCGGGAAATTGAAAAAACGCTCCAGCCGTGGATGCCCGTTTTCTACGATGAAACGGGAGCCGTTGGCCGCCGCTACCGCCGCCAGGATGAAGTGGGTACACCCTTCTGCATCACGGTGGACTTTGAAACCCTTGGGGAAAACGATGCCTCCCTCAAGGACACGGTAACTATTCGCCACCGCGACTCCATGGAACAGGAACGCGTCGCCATCAAGGACCTGCTGCACTGGCTCATTGCCCGTGTGCGTTAACGGCGCCTTTGACAGCCGCCGATGCCGGAAAACACTTCAAGGCCACTCCATTAATATGGAGCGGCCTTTTGTTTTTGGAATGGCAGAGAAAAAAAGTTGCTGGACGATAGGCCGCTGACCATCTAGCATTAAAAACAGGTTGGTGAACCAGATGGGAATCAGCAATTCCAAAATGAATTGCTGAACTGATAAACTGTTTGCGCCAACCTCAAGCTCACAGAAATTCCCCGGGAGATCGGCGATTTCTGTAAGTCCTTGAAATCAGTAGATTGACATTCTCTCCAATAAAATATAAGGGGGTAAGGAATATGCATCTTGAAAGAGGTTGGCGCAAAGGGCTGTTTGTACCACTAACTTTCAATGCATATCCCCTTCCGCCGTCGCACCCTCACGGGTGCGTGAATTGAAACTAACTATATCCCTACTACACCGGACAAGAATGAGGTCGCACCCTCACGGGTGCGTGAATTGAAACTGCCAGTTTTCAAGGTCTTCCAGCTTGCCCTGCAAGTCGCACCCTCACGGGTGCGTGAATTGAAACCCGTTGACTCCCATTGAATCAAAGTTAATGGTCCTGTCGCACCCTCACGGGTGCGTGAATTGAAACGCATTGCAGTAAGTCATTGATATTGATGCCTTTCGTCGCACCCTCACGGGTGCGTGAATTGAAACCAGCCGTCCCCTTAGGGTTAATCATAGGCCCCTGTCGCACCCTCACGGGTGCGTGAATTGAAACTATATAGTCCCCGTCCAGACTGTACTGCGCTACTGGTCGCACCCTCACGGGTGCGTGAATTGAAACGTCCATGTAATTAGGGACTTCACCGCCCTGATTAGTCGCACCCTCACGGGTGCGTGAATTGAAACCACATTTTTAGATTTTTGTCCACGCCATAACTCGTCGCACCCTCACGGGTGCGTGAATTGAAACACCATAGGCCCCTGCATTACCTTGCCGTTGTACTGTCGCACCCTCACGGGTGCGTGAATTGAAACCGGGAACAAGGCCAATTTAGCATAGGCGTGAATTGTCGCACCCTCACGGGTGCGTGAATTGAAACGTTACGCAGGGATATGGTGAAACAGGCCATGTCAGTCGCACCCTCACGGGTGCGTGAATTGAAACCGGGAACAAGGCCAATTTAGCATAGGCGTGAATTTGTCGCACCCTCACGGGTGCGTGAATTGAAACGTACACTAATTGTCATACGGTAGCAATCCTTATCCGTCGCACCCTCACGGGTGCGTGAATTGAAACGAAGCGGGCGCAATGGGTAGAAGCGGACGAAGCGTCGCACCCTCACGGGTGCGTGAATTGAAACCGCCAGGTCATCCACCGCCAGCAGCTTGTGGGAAGTCGCACCCTCACGGGTGCGTGAATTGAAACCCGGACAGCTTGCAGGGTGGCCACGTCCAGGTCGTCGCACCCTCACGGGTGCGTGAATTGAAACTGGAGGGTAGGTAGGGTGATTATACCCGGGAAACGTCGCACCCTCACGGGTGCGTGAATTGAAACATTGATCCTCCGTGGAACTTGGGGAACGCAAACGGTCGCACCCTCACGGGTGCGTGAATTGAAACCCCCTATTTCGGCACAGGGGGCCACTTCATGCCCGTCGCACCCTCACGGGTGCGTGAATTGAAACAACGGGCGTTGGCTTGGCCGTGGTGGCGGTTGGTGTCGCACCCTCACGGGTGCGTGAATTGAAACCGTTTCGCTTATAATGCGTTCACGGTGAAAGAGGTCGCACCCTCACGGGTGCGTGAATTGAAACTCAAAATTAGAGGAATACACCGTTTCAACTTCTCGTCGCACCCTCACGGGTGCGTGAATTGAAACACTGTCAATATTTACTATATCCATATTTTTTATTGTCGCACCCTCACGGGTGCGTGAATTGAAACATCATAAACCCTGCGATACCCTTACATGTAGATAGTCGCACCCTCACGGGTGCGTGAATTGAAACATGACAAGAGTTTTGCACATGACCTAAATACAAGGGTCGCACCCTCACGGGTGCGTGAATTGAAACCGCCTCCGAGTGCACCAGCCGACGGCAGTTTGACGGTCGCACCCTCACGGGTGCGTGAATTGAAACACTATGCCATGCCAGATTTTTGAGGGCGTCAGCGGGTCGCACCCTCACGGGTGCGTGAATTGAAACTGGTGCCGGTAGTCAATCAGCCGCTCAAGGGCCGGTCGCACCCTCACGGGTGCGTGAATTGAAACTTCAATGGGCTTGACAAGCTCAATGCAAGCAACAGGTCGCACCCTCACGGGTGCGTGAATTGAAACGCCACATCCTCCGCCTGGATCCCTATCCCTGGCAGGTCGCACCCTCACGGGTGCGTGAATTGAAACTAACAAGGTCACTCCCTTGCAAAAAAGTCTCCTCGTCGCACCCTCACGGGTGCGTGAATTGAAACACTCATAGCGCAATATAAAACCTTTCTAACAAGGGTCGCACCCTCACGGGTGCGTGAATTGAAACCCGTGACTTCATGCGCCCATGTTTTGACTAGGGGTCGCACCCTCACGGGTGCGTGAATTGAAACTACCCCTGCCCGCTATCAATACAAGCCAACTTAAGTCGCACCCTCACGGGTGCGTGAATTGAAACTAAACTATTAAGCTTTCTTAACATTTCGCATCCGTCGCACCCTCACGGGTGCGTGAATTGAAACCCGGAAAACCCGTAACCTTAACTCTATTAACCTGGTCGCACCCTCACGGGTGCGTGAATTGAAACTCAAGATTTTCCCGGTAGATAGCAAGATGCAAGGTCGCACCCTCACGGGTGCGTGAATTGAAACGGAGAACAAGGCCAATTTAGCATAGGCGTGGATTGTCGCACCCTCACGGGTGCGTGAATTGAAACATCAGGATTTGCCGCACGTAAAAGACAATCTACATGTCGCACCCTCACGGGTGCGTGAATTGAAACGCAATGATAGTAAAACATATACCAGATTTTTGAGTCGCACCCTCACGGGTGCGTGAATTGAAACCAGAGCACCGGAAACGGTGCCTCTAACGCCCATAGTCGCACCCTCACGGGTGCGTGAATTGAAACCATGTCTCCATCCACCAAGCAACTCTACCACAACGTCGCACCCTCACGGGTGCGTGAATTGAAACCTGGACGGCGCTTGCATGCGATAGCGATCATGCCGTCGCACCCTCACGGGTGCGTGAATTGAAACTGGAGGGGCGGAAGGAAGTTACCGGGGCCTCTACGTCGCACCCTCACGGGTGCGTGAATTGAAACGCGGCGCAAACAGCCTGCCAGCTCGCCTGCCCGAGTCGCACCCTCACGGGTGCGTGAATTGAAACCCGTCAGGCAAACCCCAGCAGGCGCGCCGTTCCCGTCGCACCCTCACGGGTGCGTGAATTGAAACAGGCCCGTGGCCGGATCCGCTCCTGATATTGCCCGGTCGCACCCTCACGGGTGCGTGAATTGAAACGGTGCTGCCGTCATAATGCACCACCTCATGCCCAGTCGCACCCTCACGGGTGCGTGAATTGAAACCTGACAATCCCCGCGCCTGGGGGGAAATGCTCCTGTCGCACCTTCACGGGTGCGTAGATTAGAACGCGATATCGCTAATGCCCCGCCTTGGACGGCTGCCGTACCTACAAGGGAAATGTAGCTACGAACATCAAATATCGGCCCTACTGAATAGGCATTTCATTCAGTAGGACCGCTGGCAGGGAATGGTGATTGAACAGATTTTTTTGGTGGTTGATGAAGAAAGATAGTAGTTGGGTTAGTACATTCAAGAGGGGTAATCTATGACACAAATGAAATTTTTTAGAATCTGGAAAAATCTGTTATAGGAGCATAATTATGGGATGTTAAATTCCCGGTGTATCTTTTTTGTATTAAGTGAGGGTCAGACGAGATGATTAGAAAGTGTTTGGAGTCGGAACTGGAAATAATTTATGAAATTATCAACGATTCAGCCGTGGCTTATAAAGACAGGATTCCTGCCGACAGATGGAAGGAACCTTACATGCCCATGAATGAATTAAAGGAGCAGATCAGGGATGGTGTGGTGTTCTATTGTTTTGAAGATAAGGGACGCCTTCTTGGCGTCATGGGGATTCAGGACCGGGAGGACGTTAAGCTTATACGTCACGCCTATGTCAGAACGTCCGCCCGGCGGGGTGGAATCGGGGTCCAACTTCTTAACTATTTACGGAAAGAACAGGAGAAACCTGTTTTAATAGGCACGTGGGCGGATGCGACCTGGGCGATCGACTTTTACCAGAAAAACGGGTTTCATCTGGTGGAGCCTGAAGAACGGAAATTCCTGTTAAAGAAGTATTGGACGGTTCCGGAAAGACAGATAGAAACGTCCGTAGTACTTAAAGATGAAAAATATATCCGGTCTCAGCGTGGTTTAGTTGAATGAGATTTAGAGGTAAAGCAAAAGGCAGCTTCCATGGATAATGGAAGCTGCCTTTTGAATTCAACGATGAATGAATTCTTGCTGATTTCTCAGCAATCAATTTCTTCAACGGTGACTCCAGCCGGAATTAAGTCGTGATGGATGGTGATATCATAGTCTTGGATAGACCGAGGAAATTCCACATTCTCATGTTTAACGACGGAAACGGCATCAAATAATTTGTGGGCAGGAGCATTCCCCAGCTCGCTGTCATGCTTGAACAGAACAATTTTACGAATAGCCATGGAGCCGGAAGGACGAGCGGCAGACGCATCAAAATCAAAAAGGTGGACTAAGGCATTCTGAAAAACCTTCCAGTCATTTTCTGAAAATCCGGTCTGTTTAGCGAGGAAAGGGTTTAAACATCCCTGCGTTTTGTATAAAGCGTAGGGAAGGGTGAATTTTTTCTTCCCATGGTACGGTTGTCTCCTTTTTGCTTAATGGATTCCGCTTCCGTTGTCACGGCACACCGGGTGACGGCAAATTCCGAGGTGGAAACGGGATCAATGGAGCGGGCAAAGGATATCTGAATGGGCCCGCGCACTTGGCCGCAATTGACGCCCGTAGTCATTACGGCACCAAAGGTGCGTATATCAAAGAATGTCTGGCACATCCAGGATTTTGCCTTATCATAATCCGCTTGCTTGGCATCCTTCTGGTTGATCTCCAAAGCCTGGTAGGCCCGGTTCTGCTGGTTGTTCAGGATGGCTTTTTCCTTAACATAAATTTCGTAACCGGGTTCGCCGTCCTTGGTCAATTGAATGAAATTGCGGACCTTGCGTTTCAGGCATACGTCCGTAATCAAGCCATGGCCGGATTCCGCATCCATGCGCGGCAGGTTTCCCGCATCCGGATCACCGTTCGGGTTGGCGTCAGTTACGTCAAACAGAATGAGAAAGTCAATTTTGTTCATTTATTGTTAGTGGTTTGGATTGTAATTATTTAAGAAGCGTCTTTAACAGTAAAAAAATCGTTCATCTGATGGTAGAATCCTAGGTCGAAGTAAGCTTGTTGTTCCAGTCCCAGATGTGCCGGAGGAATATCCGGCATATGGGATTTGATTTCCTGAATCAATTTTTCCCTGTTAATTTTAGCTCCCTCCCCATGATTCTGTTTTACCAGCCGTAGATGATGCTGGTACAGCTTGTTGACGATAGGAAGAACGGAAAGAGGATGTGCTGACATGCTGGAAAAATAAGAATCACGGATGGTTCGGTTGAGATTCTGTCCCAGAGCGTCTTCCTGTGTTTTTACATAGGCGGCGAAGAGCCTGCCCAGCAAATATCCAATGTTGTGATTGTCTGGATTGATCGTTTGCATGGTGGTAAGATCATGATCGTTTGTTTTTCTGTAAAGCCACCCCTTGAGGAAGGAGCAACGGATGTAGTTGACTTTTTTGTCAATTCGGATGCGCCTGATAATGGCCTGGGCAATGATGTCCGGGTAGGGCAGTCGAAATAGAATGGACTTCATCAAAACCCCGCTGTACAGGGAAGGAAGCTCTTTCATGTCCCGGACGGTTTCTTTTAAAATGTCAAAGGGCTTTGGCAATTCCGGATCAGGATAGTTACTGTTTTTTCCCGTCCATTGACGGGCAAGCGAGATATCCTGGTAGTGGGTCTGGATGTTTTCCATTAATTCTCCAAAGGTCGATTGATACCAGAAACGGATGGAAAGGCGGGAGGCATTCGGTGAAATTCCCAGGATGAAAAAGGGTACGTCTGCATGGTCCAGCTTGCCTTTGGAAAGTTCCCCGTTCTTCAGTAAATCCGTGATTTTGGAGATTTGATCCACTGTTGCGTGATCCATGGCAGAAGGCAACTGTTTGCCTGTCGTTACAGCCCCAAAGAGGAAGGCCTCCATATCCATGGTTTCCTTGGGGGCGTCTGCCCAGAAGACCAAGCTGGCATCTCCTATGCGCGTGTTGTATTGGGAATGGGAGAGCAGGTAATTGAGGGCATTGCAATAGGCAAAGGCGGTGTTTTCACCTACGGGGGCGTTGAGGCTCTGGTCTTTGCCGTATGATGTGAAAGAGGAGCAGTTGAATGATACTATCTTGGCCCCTGAAACCTGAGCTCCCAGAACCCCTTTAATGGCGGGTTCATGTAAAAGGGCCAGCGGTTCTTCCTTTCCGGAAACAAGACAAATCCCTTTCTCTTTTTCCTTTTTGCTGCCCTGCCATTGCTCCGCGCCTTCATGAAACCACCAGTCCTGAATTTCCTGAATTTCATGAACATGTTTCATTTCTCCCGCGATACGGAAAATGCCATTGGATATCCACAAATCGGGAGATGCCAGATGGGAAGGTGTTTGGTCGGGATCCCATTGCTCCAGAAAACGGCATACCGCAGAGAAATGAGGATGATTGACGGAGCTTTCCACGGAAAGATGCTTGTCTCTGAAACTGGAAAATGCTTCCTGGATGCGCTTCCGTTCTTTTTCCTCTGTTTCTCCTTTGTATCCCAACAGGTATCCGCAGTTATCCCATAGAAAACAGGGGTTCAAGCCTGAACCGGAAGGTTTGCTGGAGCCCAGGACCAAAATAGGAATGGAATGAAGTTTTGCCGCCTTTTTCCCCTCCGGGGCGTCCATGGCCCGGATGTCATCCATACCTACAAGGGTTCCGTCAGGTTTCAGAATAATACGGAAAGAAATTTTCTGGCGGCTTTTCCCGATGGTAGGTAAATCCCCTTTCGCCGTGACGTCCGGATCCCGGGATAGTCTGTCGTAAAGCTCGCTTAATGCCGGAATGATCATATCAGGAATTGGTACGGTTCAGGGATGGAACATGAAGGATGCCGGAGTTCAGTTCAGCCGGAAAGAAATGGGGCACCGCAGAAAGCTTCTTCCCATCATGGGAGCTGATGATTTTTCCTTTTCTGTCAGGCACGAATTCTATTTCATGCAGCATCATGCCCAGATTCCGGTTTTGTTGGTCCGGAGGCAATGAAGAAGGCGGAGGCGTTTTCTGATTCCACCATTCGAAGGAAACGGGAAATTCCCTTGTTCCAAAATAAGGTTGATGGAATGACTGTCCTTTCATGGCCCTGCGTTTGAACATTTCATGATGCTTTGCATGATCATTGATGTTTCCCTGTGCCTTGAGGACGGAAAAATGAGCTTCAATGAGGTAGTCTACATCCTGCAGGATGGTGGAAGAGCGTTGTTGGCGGGTATCCTCAACCAGAAGTCCCAGGCGGGCTTCCCCTCCATTTTTGATAACGTCGGATTTAGGCGCTGTTGCTTTGGCCGAAACTTCGTTTCTCCGGATGGAAACAAGCTTGATTGGTTTTAGTACATGAATTTTATCAATGTGCCAGCGAATTTCAGGTTTCCAATAAATGGCGCTTAAAATTCCTATGGCTGCGGACGGGGTCATGACTTCATAGGAGTACCTCTCTGCCTTTAATTCCGGTCTTGTAAAACAGGCCCATTCTCCCCAAACATGTAGAAAAAAATTTCAGTCTCAGTCATGGCTAACAGATAAAACCTATATACGCTGGATCGCTTTGCCGCAAGGATAAAATCCCTTTATGCTCATCGTAGACTTCCCGGGAGGGCTGAAGAACGTGAATGGTTCCGTCAATGTATGAGTCCATACCGTGATCTTGTAAAACAGGCCATTCATTATCATATACCTGTACGCTGTACCGCTGGATTTTACGCCGCAGGTTTTTGTCTGGATAAAGCCCTTGGGAATCAAGGATCTCTAGGCGTTCCCGGATATGGCACGCTTCCTGGTCTATGGCGATCATTATTGAACGGGACGCATCGGGAATCATTTTAAAGTTTTTATCAATATCTTTGAATTTAAGAGACTTGAACATTTTCTCAGGTACGGGCGTGAGTTGGGTCATATCCTTAATATTCTTGCTGTCCCAGAGATTTGTCTGATCTTTACGATTATTGTAATAGGTCCTGAAAAACAGATTGGAAATTTCAGGAGAAAGAAGATCTGCATCCGGTTCCTGAGCCAGAATCTCCCGGGTGGCGGAAGCGGCTGCACGGAGGTCGTCCAAGATGCTAGGAATAGGAAAATCCGTGGATTCATAAATGAAAACTAGCCCTTTTCCGCCCCTCTCGCCATGGCGGTTGCAGCGGCCGGCTGCCTGGGCGATGGAATCAATTCCGGCACAGGCCCTGTAAACTACGGGGAAGGAAATATCTATACCCGCTTCAATGACCCTGGTGGCAATAAGAATAATATTTTTTTCCTGCTCCAGCTCCTGTTTGACGGTTTCAATGACTCTCTCCCGGTGGATGGGGAACATTCTGGCGGAAAGGTGCAGGATATGGGTGGATGTCTGGGAGGAAAAGGCGTCAAACAGGGATTGGGCTTCCTTGGTGGTGTTGACAATGAATAAGGCGGATTTGTCCGGGAGCGTTTTCCAATGACTCATAAGAGTGTTCTGATCCATCTCGCCCAGGTGCTGGATGGTTACACGCTGCATGGATAGCTCCAGCTGGCGTTCGAAGTCGGTCCCAAGCAGGCTGGTGAGCTCTTCGGCAGGCCAGCCAATCGGGAATTCCTCCTTGCACTCAAGAGCCGGCTGGGTTGCCGTGCAAAGTACCAGGGTACAGCCATAATCTTTTTCCAGGGTTCTCATGGCTTCCAGGCACGGGGCCAGCAAATGTGAAGGCAGGCTTTGGGCCTCATCAAAAATAATGACGGAGTTGGCGATGCTGTGCAACTTTCTGCAGGTGGACGGTCTGTTGGAAAACAGGGATTCGAAAAATTGGACACTGGTGGTAACAATCAAGGGTGCATCCCAGTTTTCCGACATCAGCCTGACTCTCTCCGTGTCTTTATCAGGCGCCAGATTGGAATGATGTTCCAATACGCATTCCATTCCGAATTGTTCTTCCAAGGGAGCCATGACTTCTCTAAAGGTGCGCGATGTCTGGTCAATAATGCTCGTAAAGGGGATCACGTAGATTACGCGTCTCATGTGGCGGTGTCTGGCATGGGCAAGCGCAAAACTGAGGGAAGAGAGGGTTTTCCCCCCGCCCGTAGGAACATTGAGTTGGTAGATTCCCTGAGGAACCTGTGCCTGGGAAAGACATTGATGATGTATCCTGTGCCGCAGATGTTGAATAGGAGCAGGATCCGGAGCATTCTCCATGTTGCTCAAATGCGTTTCAACCCTGTGGCTCATCTGTTCCAGGATATCTTCGGGCCAGGATGGCCTCATATTCCGTTTCTCTTGGGACATGAAGTGTTCGGTTCCCAGAAAATCACTGTCGGTCAGAAAAGAGAAAAGCATGCGTATCTGCATGGCTACAGCAAAGCCTAGGTTGCGTTTTGAGGCTTGTGATTTTTTGTGCCAGAGAAGCGGAGGCGAAGGCTCTATGAAGGAACATACTTCAGCAGGAGCATAGGATTCCCACTCAGGGATGTCCTTGTAAAATCGTTCAAAGAAAAGGTCGGCGCCGTTGGGAAGTCCTGCGTGATGGCCTGCAATGACATAGGCCAGCATATCACCGTAGGGTGTTTTTGGAGGTGCCCCAATGAGTGCTGGCATGTTTTGCTCCGGCAGTGGAATGGTCTACTTTTTTGCCAGAATGTTGTTCCACAGTTTCTGAAGAAGACGAAGAAAGGCATATATGCCGTTGGAATTCCTCGGAAAACTTTCCCAGATCGTGCCAGAGTGCGGTGGCTTCAGTCCATTGGAGCCATGCTTCACGTATGGACTCGGGTAACTCCTTGGTCAATTGACCCACATAATGTGCATGGGAGGAGAACCAGTTCATGGCAGAGGGGAACGTGTTTCATGAACGGGCCGATTCCGGGATGACGGAAAACCGTGGATTGAAAAAAGTGCTGCGCTCTCTGCACGTTTCTTCCGGACAATGGGGTATTCACGGTATTGCGGATGTCGTGGAAGCTGTTTATTCCAAAAAGGGAGGGGAAGTGGTTGCCATGACGCCTGTGGAATATAAGGTTGGCAAGCCGAAGCCGCATCGTGCGGATGAGGTTCAAGTGTGTGCCCAGGCATTATGCCTGGAGGAGATGTTTGCCATAGAAGTCCCTGCCGGTTTTCTGTTTTATGGAAAAACCCAGAGAAGGTTTGAGGTGCCGTTTGACAAGGAGCTGCGTTCCTTGACAGCCTTGGTTATCCAGGATGCCAGAAAGGTGTTGACGGGGGAATCGTTACGCCGTTGCCCCGTTATTCCAAGGAACACAGGCAGACCATGAAAGCCCGGGTGGATAGTGTGTTTGAAGATAGTCTTGGTGCAAGTGAAGCTGATGATTTATGAAGAAACATTTAAATACCTTGTTTGTGACGCTGGAGGGATGCTGGCTGTCCAAGGATGGCGATACCGTGAAAGTCAATTCGGAAGGAACATGTTTGCTGCGGGTTCCCCTCCATAATTTGGAGGGTATTGTGACACTGGGATGGGACATAGGAGTTTCCCCTTATTTGATGGGGGGCCTGTGCGGGCGCGGCATCACGCTTTCCTTCTGCAATCCTTTACGGTAAAATTCCTGGCTGGCGTCCAGGGCTTCATGAAGGGAAATATCCTGTTGCGCCGGGAGCAATACCGCTGGGCTGATGATGAGGCAAGGTGGGTTGGCGTTGCCCGGGAAATGATAGGAGCCAAAATTGCCAATTGCCGCAGTCTGCTTTTAAGAGCGCAGAGAACTTACGGGAAAGATTTGTCGGAAGCGGTGGACCGTCTGGCTGCTTTTTGCCGCATGGCCCGCGGGTGCAGTTCCGGCGATATGCTGCGGGGCATTGAAGGTTCCGCTGCGGAAACATATTTTCCTGCGTGTCCCATTGCCAGAGGACGGAAGAGCCGGAGTTAGTGTTTGAAGGCCGCAACAGGCGTCCTCCCAAAGTTGTTTTAACGCTCTTCTCTCTTTTCTATATAGTCTGTTGTGCCATGATGCCAGGTCCGCCCTTGAAAGCGCCGGCATTGATGCGGCCGCCGGTTTTCTGCATCGCGACCGTCCGGGGCGTCCCGGAATGGCCTTGGACCTGATGGAAGAATTCCGGGCGCCGCTGGCTGATCGCCTGGCTCTTACGCTAATCAACCGCAAGCAAATTTCCCGCAGATGATTTCGACAAGGAGGAATCCGGCGCCGTCTTTTGAAGGGAAGATTCCCGTAAGAAAGTATTGAATGCCCAAGGAGCGCAAAGGACAGCGGCGGTTGCGTCAAGTTGCCCGCGCCTGTGAAAATATCGGTCAGAGAGTGCAGAATTCCGTGTTTGAATGTGAGCTGGCTCCGGCCCAATTGGTTGACATCAGGAACAAGCTGCTTAAGATTATCGATAACGAGAGCGACAGCCTGAGAATTTATCACATGGGGTCCAATTGGCATCATAAAATAGAGCAATTGGGCAAGGAGAAGAGTTTCGACATTTCCGGCCCTTTGATCATTTAAAAGCTGTCTGAGCACGGCCTTTGCGCCAACCCCAAGCTCACACCAATTTCCCGGGAGATCGGCGATTGGCGTAATACATTGGGAATGGAAGATTGACAGATGAATATTTAGAAGAGAAGGCTAGGTGATGATGGCCTTCTCCGGGAGGTTGGCGCAAAGTATCGTTTGCGCTGTTGAATAACAATGTATAAAAATGTACGGTGTAGGGGAAGTCGCACTGCAAGGAGTGTGGATTGAAACACCGTAATATTCCTCATACGGCCTGCTAGTAGGGGTCGCAATTCGCAAGGAGTGTGGATTGAAACGTAAACAGAGTAGGTGATAGCGTCCGTCGTCCGTCGCACTCCGCAAGGAGTGCGTGGATTGAAACCCTTAGTGTATCGACGGTGAGAGAATGTGGTCTTCAAAAGACTTGGTATGTTGTTTGTCGCACTCCGCAAGGAGTGCGTGGATTGAAACTGCAAAGGTCAAGCGCAAAATTTTAGCCATAGGCGGGTCGCACTCCGCAAGGAGTGCGTGGATTGAGAAATGAAATTAGGGGATATTATTATTACCCCCTATTCTGTCGCACTCCGGCAAGGAGTGGATTGAAACCCTTACCCGTGAAAGGCTTGCGAAAGTTTCTACACGTCGCACTCCGCAAGGAGTGCGTGATTGAAACTCCTTCGTTCCTGATACTAAGTACCTTAACACAAAGATCAGTAACTTTTTAGAATTGGACAACAGTCGCACTCCGCAAGGAGTGCGTGGATTGAAACAATGAGTTAAGGACCGAACATCGGGTCGGAGGTCGCACCCGCAAGGCGTGGATTGAAACTCTACGGATGCTTTGTTTCCTCAGGCTGGTGGACGTCGCACCCGTAAGGAGTGCGTGGATTGAAACCGTCATGGGAGCCGCTGGACAAGAGGCATATCTTGTCGCACTCCGCAAGGAGTGCGTGGATTGAAACATGGCATACATGACGGGCAGTTTTGCCAGCCACCGTCGCACTCCGCAACAAGGTAATCAAGGACGTTGTGAGTCGCACTCCGCAAGGAGTGCGTGGATTGAAAACCCTAAGCCCGGACAGTGGAACGAATTTGTTATGAGTCGCACTCCGCAAGGAGTGCGTGGATTGAAACATGGCTGCGCCGGACAGCGCAACAGCATCCGGAGGTAGCACTCCGCAAGGAGTGCGTGGATTGAAACTTATGAGTGAATGCGTTGCAAATGGTGTTAGCTGGTCGCACTCCGCAAGGAGTGCGTGGATTGAAACTGGGGAGAGGATAATTTTTGAAAAGGCTGGAGGTGTCGCACTCCGCAAGGAGTGCGTGGATTGAAACTTCGTCCTCAATAAAAACCCACCTGTACCCGTATGTCGCACTCCGCAAGAGTGCGTGGATGAAACCACATGGAACTTTTGCCCTGTTATATGACACATTGTCGCACTCCGCAAGGAGTGCGTGGATTGAAACAGGGCGTTGTCATAGGCGGTGCGCTGGTCGTCCGGTCGCACTCCGCAAGGAGTGCATAACTCTTCCTAAAAATGAAAAGCTCTCCAGGCTTGTTTGGTCTGGAGAGCTTTTTTCGGGTTTCGTTGTTTATTTTTCAGCCGGGGGCTGCCGGTTCAGATCGAGTTCTGCCGGGGGGAGGGACTGGAGCAGAGCCAAGATGGGGTCCTGCGGTGCGGCGCCCGCTTCCCGCTGGCGTTTGAATTCCTCCTCTTCCTGCTGGAGGGCCGCCAGTTTGGTATCTTCCACCAGCGCCTTGAATTTGTCCGCCTGGGAGTATTCTCCATCCGTATCCCGGAAGACGCGGGCCAGCCAGCGGCGTTTTTCTTCCGTGCTGAGCAGGGGCTCTTTCATGGGCTGGGGAGGGTGTTTTTATCCAGCAGGTTTCCTGCAAGCTGTTCCCCATCCGCGGTGGGCCGGTAGACGTAAGGGCGGCTGTCCCCGAAGCGGTTGATGGTATCCCTGTGCAATGAGGTCCTGCAGGATGTTGGTAACGGTATTGGGATGCAAGCGCGTGGCTTCCGTAATGGTACTGTGGCGCCTGTATCCGGCAATGACGGCCAGGATGACCTGGGCGCTGCTGAGGCGGAAGTCCAGCCTGCGGACGTTGGAGGCGAATATCTGTATGAAGTCCAGGGCTTTCATGAGCTTGTATTCACAAGTTGTTGTTATGTTGCTGCCTTGTTATTCTCCTGTTATTCACATTCCTCCGGGCAGGCGGGCGACTTGATTTTCCTCAGCAGGTCCAGCAGGGGGTGGGAGTCGTTGGAGAAGCTCTGCACCGCATTGACGGTTGCCGCCTGCGGGAGAATGATTTTATGGAATTCCTGGTGAAGATTCTGGCGAAGGCTCTGGTTGCCCGTCAGGGGCATGGCCAGCTTTTCTGCCAGGCGGGTAGCCAGCGCGTCCATGAAGAGGGGATCGAATTGTTCGGCGTCTTCAATGTCGGCTATGTAGCTCATGGGCAGCGGCGCACGGGAGGCGTGGATGCGCCTTCCCTGCATTTTCCATTCCGTGCATTCCACATCCAGCACGCGCAGGCAGTCCGCAGGCAGGGTGAATTGATAGGGTGTCAGGGAGTTGGGCGCCTGGGCGGAGACGGAGTCCAGCGTGGTTTGCGTGGTGGCGAAGGTCCAGCGCGCCATGCAGAAGGTTTCCCTCCGTGCCGGGTGGTAATGAAGAACGCAGAGACGGGATGCCGTGGATTCATTGGCAATCAGCGCGTCCAGCGGAGCCTCCCCTATTTTGGAGAGCGCCGCGTTGCAGATGTCCAGCGCGGAGGGGAGTGTCCGGCTGAAGTAAGGATTCATTGATCATAACGCCACATGTTTGGCGGAAACGGATGCGGAATGCATCACGTTTGGGAACACCCTCTTTGATGCCACCGGTGGCACGTATGCGCCCGGTTTTTCCCCGGATGCATTTTCCTCCAATTCATCTATTTGATAAATGCATGCACCTTCCCGGGCAATTCCGGGCGGGTGAGGAGACCGCCCTTTTCCTCCGCGGGGGAGCGAACGCTCCCGCCGCATGGATCGTCCGTGCGGCAGGCGGAAGGGCCATCAGTATAAACCATGCATAGAAAGTAGCTGTTCACTAATATTCCGTGCGGTCAGTTCGCCTGTGCGGAGAATGCGGAAGGCCGGGTGGATACCTACGTCAGGAGTTTACCTATACCGCCCACCAGGCGCGTTCCATGTTCGGAATGAAGGCCCTGGGGGCCAGGGCGCGGGAGGTGCTGGAACGCGGCGGCAATCCGTACGCCACGTCCCTGAGGTTTCTGCATGTGGTGCGTCCGCGCACCCGCCGGAGCCGCCGCAGGGAGCAGGCCGCCCACATGCCGTTTGAAAGCGTGTATCTGTCCCTGGACGACCAGGTGATCGTGGAGGAGGGGGGGATATATGGAGTTTCCTACTTGGTACCCCGCTTTTTGAAGTGGGGCAGCGGTCCGTACGGCCTCGCGCCCGGCAGGCTGGTGTTTCCCGCCATCCAGCAGGTTCAGTTCCTGAACCGCATTCTGGACACGCTGGGGGGAGGTGGCCGCCTTCCCACGCATTCTGGAGCTCGCCAACCAGATTGGGGAGGTGGACCTGCGTGCCGGCGGCAGAACCGTCATTACCCCGGAGGCCGCCTCCCTCCACCTTCCGCGGGAGTGGGCCACGCAGGGCAGGTATGACGTCGGGATGGACCGTCTGGCGCAGAAGCAGGACGCCATCCGGCGCGCCTATTACCTGCCCATGCTGGAGCTTTGGAGCGGCCACCGCGGCAGCATGACCGCCACGGAGGTGATGGCCCGGGAGAACGAGCGCGTGCTGATGTTTTCCCCGTCCTTCACGCTGTTTGTGAGTGATCTGTATTCCACCATGACGCGCATTTTCTCCCTGCTGTTCCGCATGGGCAAGTTTCCCAGGCCTCCCCGCGCCGTTCTGCGGGAGGGGAGGGACGGCTCCATTGCCGTCGGAGAGCCCAGGGTGGTGTACCAGTCAAAGATTGCGCTGGTGCTCAGGCGCTTGCAGAGCGAGGGGATGGACCGCAGCCTTCAGCGCCTGAATATGATGATGCAGGCCGCTCCGGATTTGGCGGATCATGTGGACTGGGACCATTGCTTCCGCCTGTCCACCCGTGTGGACGGCGCTCCGGAGAGCATGCTGAGGCCCTGGGCCGATGTCCAGGCCATGCGGAAGGAACGGGCGGACCGCCAGCAGGGGGCCGCACAGGCTCCGGCGGAAGAGGATCCGTACGCTTCCCTCAATCCCTTGCTTGACCAGTTAACCACGATTCAGGAATGAACCAGGATACGACATTGCAGCAGGAGGCCTCCGTCCGGGAGGCCCGTCTCAGAAGGCGCCAGCTTTTCCGGGTGTGTGACACTCAGGACGGGCGGGAGGCGCTGACCTTTCTGGAAGCCCGCTTCCAGACTGATTTGCCCGTTTTTCAAGGCAGCCCGGGGAGTTATGACCCCCTGGACGCCATGAGGCGCGATGCCTACAGGGAGGTTTTCCTGTACATCCGCCGTCAAGTTCAGTTAGCCATTAAAGAATCCACAGCAGAAGAAAAGAATGATTGATTCCATTGATAATAGTATGGCCCCTCCCTCCGGGGAGGCGGATTTTTCCGGGGCAGTTTCCCCGGAGGCGGAAGCGTTGACAGAAGCCGCGGCTCAAGCCGTGCCTCTTCCTTCCCTTCTGGGGGAGGACGGCGGTTTTGTTCCGGATTGGTATGCCCGGTTTGATGAGTTGAAGGGGATGGAGAAGTCCCTTTCCAAGTTCAAGACGCCGGAAGCGCTGGCGAAGAGTTATGCGGAGCTGGAGCGCCTGCGGCATTATCCCGGCGTGGAGAATGAGGAGCAGATGGCTCGGTTCCGCCGGATGGCCGGCCTGCCGGAATCGGAGGAAGATTACCGCCTGGAACGTCCGGAGTCCACGCCGGAAAGCGAGTGGAATGCAGGGCTCGCAGAACGCATGGCCCGCACGGCCTACCGTTACGGCGTACCGCCGGAAGCCATGAACGCTCTCCAGGAAACGATGGCCCAGGCATATGAGGAGGCCCGGGAACAGATGGCAGATTCCCGGATGGAGATGGAAACGCAGGCGGAACAGTCCCTGCAGCAGGAATGGGGCGCCAATTATGAGCGCAACATGGGCAGGGCTACCGCCGCACTCCAGCGGCTTGCGTCCGAGACGGGAGTGGATGCGGATGCCCTGCTTGACAATCCGGGGCTAGGGTCCAATCCGGACGTCATCCGCCTGCTGTACCAGGCCTCACGCCTGCTTGATGAAGCTCCTCTTCATCATTCGGGGCCGCAACGCCCTCCCCGGCAGAGGAAGCCATGCGCATGGAGTCGGATCCCTCCCATCCGCTTTATGAGGCGTATATGAATGTGAACCATCCCAATCACAGATACGCCAATGAGTTATACGACCGTTTGACTTCCCGGTAGCCGTCCGGGCCGTTTCAGCAACGGAATTGGTTGAAAAAGCAAGCCCGGCGGGAGAATTCTTCCGCCGGGCTTTTAATGGTCATTATTTCATCAGGGAAGGAGGGTCAAGGGCTGGGGCCTTCATCTGCCTTCATACCTTTAGCGTCCCGAAACAGGGCTTGCGTTCAAAAAAAGTTGGAAAAATATTTTTTTCCGTATGGATGGAGGAGGGAGGAAGATATGACTTATACCTTTTACCGTAAGTAGGTATGGATAGTATTTCCACACTTATTCTTATTCAGGCAGCTTCCATCAATTTTTACACAAACCGTCCGTTGATGCTGGCATTTTTCAACAGGAGCCAGACCGCATCATCCCATTCATCAGGGAGGGGCAATAAAAATCCCGTCCGGAAAGGGACGGGATTTTAGGAAGATGGTACGCGGTATAGGATTTGAACCTACGACCTCCACCATGTCAAGGTGTTGCTCTACCACTGAGCTAACCGCGCGTTTTGGAAGTGCGGGCAGATTATTACCCGATTAAGGCGGAAAGAGCAATACTTTTTTTGAAAGCGGTCCATTTTGTGAAAGGGGGAGGAAGCATTCCTGCCGGGAGGAAGACGCTGATTTTTCTTCCTATGCGGTGTATTTTTGCTAATTTGGGAAGAACATTTCACAAGTATGATGAACAGACATTTTATTTTTGCGTTGTGCGCCGTCTTGGGATTCAGCGTTTCCGGCGTTTCCATGGCCCAGAGCACTCCCGCGGACAAGGAAGCCGCCGCCAAGGCGGCGAAGGTGAAATCCGCTGGGGCAAGAGCCTGAAGAGCGCCCAGAAGCAGGCGGAGGAAACCGGCCTTCCCATCGTCCTTCTTTTCACGGGAACGTCCTGGTGCGGCTACTGCATTAAGCTGGAGAAGGAAATCCTTTCCAAGAAGGAATTCAAACAGGGCATGGACGGCGTGGCTATCGGCGTCAAGTTCGAGTTCGGCAGTTCTGATTTCAGCAAGTCCAAGGAAGCCAAGACGTATAGAATCACCGGTGTTCCGGCCATGGTCGTGGTGGACGCGGAGGGCAAGGAACTGGGCCGCACGGGTTATATTCCCGGCCAGACTCCTGTCCAGTACGTTGAATTTTTCAAGAAGTACGCGCCCAAGACTGCGGAGGCCAAGTAACGTATTTGTTCCGGATCGGAACGTTTTCAGCAGGAGCGGCGGCAGAACAACCGTCGCTCCTGCCGTGTTTTGGGAAGAAAGATGAGAAATTTCCCCTACACTGTTTTTGATGGCGCAAGTTCAAAAGAAGCTCCATGATATTATGACAAACGCATATTGAATGAAGGATTTGCCCATCCGGTCCTACCTGCATGCCTGAATTTACAAACGCATTTAGCGGATTGAAGGAAGGCCGGATGCTTACCCATGATGAATTGGTAAGGGCTATCCGGTTCATGATTGCTGCGGAATATGAATCTATTCAGATTTATACCCAGCTTGCCGCATCCATTGATCACAAATTGGCCCAGGAAGTTCTTTGGGATATTTCCAATGAAGAAAAGGAACACGCGGGCGAATTCCTCCGCCTTCTTCAAGTGCTGGCCCCGGACGAACAGGGCTTCTACGATGAAGGGATGGGGGAAACCAATGAAAAGATCGACAAATTGAAGGCGTCCTGCCCGGACGGCAAATGCAGTTCCCAAGCCACCCAATAAAGGGCTTTCCAGCCGCCACTGCAAGACGCCCGGTTTTCTCCGCGAAAAATCCGGGCGTTTTCTCATGCCGCGCATGTGTCCCGGCTCGCCTCTTTCATTTCATGCCGACAGTGGGGAAAGTCCCGCAGCGGGAAAATTGAGGAGGGAAAAACTGCCGTTTCCTCATATGGAAAAAAGCCGGAATGCGATGCTGGATTCCTTAGACCGTTTTCAATGGAAAAAGTTCAAAGAATGTCGCGAAAAATATATGACAAAAACATTTTGAATACATTAGTGGTGATTTGAGTCATACCTGCATGCCTGAATTTACAAATGCATTTAGTGGACAAAAAGAAGACCGGATGCTTACCCATGACGAATTGGTAAGGGCCATCCGGTTCATGATTGCTGCGGAATATGAGGCCATCCAGCTTTATACCCAGCTTGCGGAATCCATCGATAACAAGCTTGCGCAGGAAGTCCTTTTGGACATTTCCAATGAAGAAAAGGAACACGCGGGCGAATTCCTCCGCCTCCTTCAAGTGCTGGCCCCGGATGAACAGGGCTTCTACGATGAAGGGATGGGTGAAACCAATGAAAAAATTGACAAATTGAAGGCGTCCTGCCCGGACGGCAAATGCAGTTCCCAGGCCGCTCATTGACGGAATCTTCCGTCTGATTAAAATGCCCGGTTTCCCTCCATGGGTGACCGGGCATTTTAATGATGCCGGGCTTTTGCTTCCAGCTCGGCCCCGTGGCGGGCGCAGAAGGCAATGCAGCGTTCACAGGGGCGGGAGGCGTAGTAGGCGGCGGTTCTTTCTCCGGGGCGCGCCGTCTCCGCAGCCAGGCGTTCCGGAGACAATCCCAGCAGTTCCCTGCAGTAAAGCGTGCCGAATTCCTGCTTGAAGGAGGCGGCCAGTGATTGGACCAGGGAAAAGATTTTTTTCCTTTTCTCCGGTTTCCGGAGAGCTGTTTCCATACAGGCTCCCCGCCAGCATGCTCAGTCCGCAAAAAGCGCCGCATACCTCCCGCATGCGTCCGATGCCCGCTCCCAGGGGGAGGAGAGAGCTTCAGGGCCGTTTCCTCCGTCAGGCCGCAGACGTCTGCAAAAGCCGCAAAGACGGACTGGGAACAGTTGTATCCCTGGTGGAAGTAATCCAGCGCCCGGACTGCCCGGTCTTCCTTGGAACCGTTCATGGGAAAAAGGTTTTCTTTTACTGCTCCTTTTCAGCGGGAGCGTCCGCTGCGGCGTCTTCCGGTTTTTGCGGTCCGTCAGGCGCAGCATGAGGATGTAGCAGACGGCCAGCACCAGCACGGCCAGAATAAGGGGAAGGCTTTCGCTCTTGACGGTGGAAATCAGCTCCTCCGGGGACTTGAGCAGTTCCGGATGCCGTTCCCCGATGCGGTGGCCGTACCAGGCGAGCACCGTGCACCAGACAAACGCGCCGAGCACGGTGACCAGGGAAAAGACGCCGAAGCCCATGCGGACAATGCCTGCGGGAATGGAGATCAGGTGCCGGATGACGGGCAGAAGGCGGGCGAAGAAAACGCCTGACACCTCATACCGCTGGAGGAAGACTTCCGCCTTCTCCACCTTGTTGGGCGGCATGAAAAAGAATTTGCCCCAGCGCATGATGACCGGGCGCCCCACAATACGGGCTACGGCGTAGGTAATGGCGGATCCCAGCCAGGAGCCGAACGTTCCGGCAACCACCACCCCCCAGAAGCTCATGGATGCTCCATCCTGGGCGGACAGAATGGCCGCAGGCGGGATGACTACCTCACTGGGGACGGGGAAAATGGAGCTTTCCATGGCCATCAGGACGATGACGCCCGCATATCCCCAGTCCTGCACCCAGGACATCCAAAGTGAGATCAACTCATGCATAACGGCGCGTATCTTGCATTAAAATCCTTGAAAGAAAAGTCTTTTATTGCACCTTGGAAAAGAGGCTGGTAAGGTTGGAAGGCATACGGCGCGCGCCGTTGCAGAGAGTGATGAAGCTTTACATGATAGCAGGCGAGAAGAGCGGGGACATTCACGGAGCCCTGCTGTTGAAGAATCTGCTGCGCCTGATGCCCGGCATGGAGGTCAGGGGACTGGGCGGCCACGGCATGCATGCGTTATGCCCCGGCGTGGAGGATTGGGCGGATGAAGCCGCCGTCATCGGCGTGGTGGAGGTGCTCAAGAAATACGGGTGGTTCCGGAAGCGTTTTCTCTCCATTCTGGAGCAGATACGGCAGGACCAGCCGGACTGCCTCATTCTGATCGACTACCCGGGATTCAACCTGCGTCTGGCGGAAAAGGTGCGCAAGTGCTGCCCGCATACCAAAATCATTTATTTTATTTCCCCGCAGGTATGGGCATGGCACCGCGGCCGCATTCCCAAGATGGTGCGCATGCTGGACCTGATGATGTGCATCTTCCCTTTGAGGCTCCCTTGTTCCAGGAAGCCGGGCTGAAAACGGAGTTCGTAGGGCACCCCTGGTGGACGAGATTGCTTCCATCCGGAAGGATGACGTCCGGGAGGCGTCCCTGGTCGGTCTCTTTCCCGGCAGCCGGAACCGTGAGATTGACAGGCATTTCCCGGTGTTTATAGAGGTGGTCCGCCGCCTTTCCGGGGAACGGCCGGAGCTGTCTTTTGAAACCGCAGCTTCCACGGAGGCGCTTGCAGAAAGAATGCGCGGCATGGCGCAGAAGGCCGGCATGCCGCCGGAGCTGTTCCACATTACGGTGGGGGGATATCATGAACTGATGGACCGCGCCACCATGGGGGTGGTGGCTTCCGGCACCGCCACGATGGAGGCCGCCTTGCACCGGCTTCCGTACATGCTGGTGTACAAGGTTCCCCTGCTCACGTACTGGATGGCGCGCATGCTTATTAAAATACGCTTCATCGGCATGGTGAACATTCTGGCGCAGAAATCCGTAGTCAAGGAGCTGATCCAGTTTGATTTTACGCCGGACAAGGTGATTGAGGAAATAGAACGCCTGCTGGTTCCGGAAAACAGGGATGCCCTGCTGGCGGACATGAAGCAGGCCTCCGACAAGCTGGGGCAGGGCGGAGCGGCGGAACACGCGGCCCAGGCCGTCTGCCGTCTGCTGAAGGAGTAATGCTCCGGTTTCATCACGGTTTGAGCCGGGAAGAATTGCGCCGGCCGTTTTATTGATGGAAACGGGTTCGCAACCGGAATGGGGAAAATACATCCGTGGCCGTTGTCCGGTGAAATGCCGGTTCCGTTTTTCCATTCTGTCTCCCGGTCCGGGCCAGGGGATTTGTTGCCGTGAATTCCCGGTGAACGTTCCTTTTGGAATCGGGAGTAGTTTTTCAGGCAGAGAAATCCTTCTGTGGAATGTTCCTGCTCGTTCTGCCGGGCGCAGCATTTAAAAAAGCTATTTCCGGGCCGGAGAGGCCCCTTGAAAGGAATAAAAAAAGAAAAGCGCCGGGCGAACCCGGCGCTTCTGTTGTGTTTTACGTTGGCAGCAAGTGTGTCACAACCGGGACTCAAACCACTCCCTGGTCGATCATGGAATCCGCCACCTTCACGAAGCCGGCAATGTTGGCGCCGGTGACGTAGTTGGTGAAGGATTTGTCGGAAGAGTATTCCTGGGCGTGGGCCAGGGCGTTCGCGTGGATGTTGGCCATGATGCTCTTCAGCTTGTGGTCCACTTCCTCCCGCGTCCAGGAGAGACGCTGGCTGTTCTGGGACATTTCCAGACCGGACGTGGCCACGCCGCCGGCGTTGGCGGCCTTGGCCGGGCCGTACAGGATTTTGGCGGCCAGGTAGGTTTCAATGCCTTCCAGGTCCGTGGGCATGTTGGCGCCTTCCGCTACCAGAGTACAGCCGTTCTTGATGAGGGTGCGGGCGTCTTCTCCGTTGATTTCGTTCTGCGTGGCGGAGGGGAAGGCGCAGTCGCACGGGACGCTCCAGGGACGCTGGCCTTCAAAGTACTGCGCCTTCGGGAACTGCTTCACGTATTCCGCAATGCGGCCGCGGCGATTGTTCTTGAGTTCCATGACCCAGGCCAGTTTTTCCGGGGAAATGCCGTCCGGATCGTAAATGTAGCCGTTGGAGTCGGACATCGTGACGGGCTTCGCGCCCAGTTCGTTGAGTTTTTCCACCGTGTACTGGGCCACGTTGCCGGAGCCGGACACCAGGCAAACCTTGCCCTGCAAATCGTCGTTGCGGGTGGCGAGCATGTTCTGGGCGAAGTACACGCAGCCGTAGCCGGTGGCTTCCGGACGGATGAGGGAACCGCCCCAGTTCAGGCTCTTGCCGGTGAGAACGCCGGTGAATTCATTGCGGATTCTCTTGTACTGGCCGAAGAGGTAGCCGATCTCGCGGCCGCCCACGCCGATGTCCCCGGCGGGAACGTCCGTATCCGCGCCGATGTGGCGCTGGAGTTCCGTCATGAAGCTCTGGCAGAAGCGCATCACTTCATTATCGCTCTTGCCCTTGGGGTCGAAGTCGGAGCCTCCCTTGCCGCCGCCCATGGGCAGGGTGGTGAGGGAGTTTTTGAAAACCTGTTCAAAGCCCAGGAACTTCAGAATGCCGAGGTTCACGCTGGGGTGGAAGCGGAGGCCGCCCTTGTACGGCCCAATGGCGCTGTTGAATTCCACACGGTACCCGCGGTTCACCTGAACCTTGCCCCGGTCGTCGATCCACGGCACGCGGAACAGGATGGTTCTTTCCGGTTCCACGATCCGTTCCAGAATCGCGTGGTCTTCATACTTGGAATTCGCGGCCAGAACCGGCTCAATCGTGTTGAGCACTTCCTGAACGGCCTGGATGAATTCTTTTTTCGTGGCTGTTCCTGGTTTTCACCAAGTCGAGCACGCGCTGGGAATATGTCTGTGCCATCTTCTCTGTTGTTGTATTTGGGTTGACGCTTCACGCGCGGTTTTTCGCACGCGCTTTTCGTTTATCATTCCGCGGCGCGGACTGGCAATCATTTTTTTCCCCGGAAAGTGTAAAGGGTCAGCAGGAAAATAGAAAATATCTTTTCATGTTGTAATTTGTAAACTGACCCCTATGGACGATGGATATTCGTTCATACGGCATATTCCGGGGGTGGAAACCGGAGGACATGCCTGGTAATCCGGCTTCTTTTTCCCCGGAGGCGGATTTTGAATCCGGTGTCAATAAGGAATGAATGAAAAAGAAAAAGTTATCAGGAAACGCCGCTGTGCCATAGGCGGAATTCGCCTGTGATGAATGGACGGGACATTTTTTATAAACAGGCGGTTTTCTGCGTCTTGCGTGATTGTCCGGATTCAAAATCCTTAAACTGGCCTCCATTGTCAGAATAGTCAAAAACCATGAAGAAAACATTATTCCTGCTTATTTCCGGAGGGGCTTTTTCCATCGCCCAGGCGGCTTCCGTTTTTGTGGACGTGTACAGGGATGGCCAAGGAAGGGACGGCATGAACCAGTACACTTCCAATGCTGCGGCTGTTCTCCCCTTGGCGGACGCTTCCGGAAGCGATACTCCCTACACGCTTAAAATCGTTAAAAGCGCCGGGAATTTCTTTAACACGGAGCTTTCCGCCGTAACTCCCGGGGAGGGTGACCCTGCCTATTACACCTATTACCAGAACAAGGCGGCGATGACGGATCTGGTCAATACCCTCGGTTTTTTTGATTACGGTGCGCTGTCCTCCTACATGGCTCCCGGCGCCGGAGGCTCCACTACATCCTCCATTCAATTGGGGGGCTGACGGTGGGAGACACGGTGACATTTTACATGTTCATTTCCAGTACCGTGGCCGCTCCGGGGGCCACTACCGTGACCGGGGGCACCGGCACCTTTGAATACGCGGCAACGGACGGGACCGGTTTTTCGTCCACGCCTTCCTTCGCCAACGGCAAGCTGACCCTGGTCAAATGGACGGGGGAGGCGACGGCGGATACTCTTGATTTCCGTATCGGAGGGCAGAAAGCCGGGGTTGCGGCCATGGCGTTTTCAGTTGTTCCGGAACCGGCTGCGGCATCCATGGGATTGCTTGGCCTGGCCGCTATGCTGGTGCGCCGGCGCAGGGCATAACATCGTTCGCTCCGGCGTTCTTTATCCTGTCACGGGGTGATGTCCGGAGGGACGGCATGGTTCCCTCCGGATTTTTCCATGTGACGGGCCGGGAGAAGCTTCTTTTGGACGCTCCCGCAGGGAAAAATCAGGCGGTCAGGCGTTCGATCCATGCCCGCGTCTTCAAGTCCGTTTCCGCCATCTTCTTGGCCCGGTGGAGCAGGGTGCCCATGGATTTGGGAATGCCCATGTGCAGGCGGTTGCTGATCCAGGCGTACGGAACCAGCGTGCTTTGCCGGACGGCCAGGGCAATGATGAGCTTGGACGGATGGCTGTAGGGCGTGACGAGCAAGTCCTCCTCCGAGAGCCCGAACGCCTTCAGGCCGTTTTTCACGATGATTTCCGCCTGGTATTCCCCGATCTCCGATGCGCGCATCCCCGTCGTGACGGGCTTTCTGCGCGCCAGCCGGGGAAGTTCCCCCACCAGCCTGGCACGGAAGGCGCTGGAGCCGTAGCACCAGCCCCGCTGGACGGTGCCGGGGCCCACATGGCCGGCGGGGAGCAGGGAGCGTTCGTCCATGCGTTCCGCTTCAAAGCGGCCCATCAGATGGTTGAGGTACTTTTGGCGTCCGTCCTCCGTGTCGTCGCAGCCGAAGCAGACGAGGCCGCGTTCCGGATGAATCCATTTGGGCCTTTTTGGCGGGCGCGTCCAGCCATGCGGGCAGGCTGGTCCATTTGCAGCCGGAAAGGAACGTGTGGCGGCGTGCCAGGCCGGACCGCGCCGGATTCAGATGGATATAGTCGATGATGGTGGAAAAAATAGTGGGCGTTTTCCGCTTCCACCACCATGGCGTGGTACCTGCCCGCAAACAGGTGGCCCCGCATGCGGTGGCGCGCGTTGAAACGCTGGGTGTAGGCAGTCTGGAGCCATTTCATGCCGTCCACCAGGTTCGCGCGCGCGGTCTGGAAGAAATGTGGTAGTGGTTGGCCATCAGGGCATAGGCGTACACGGTCCAGCCGCTTCTGCGGGCCGCCTCCTGGAAAGTGCGCAGAAAGGTTTCCCTGTCTTCGTCGTCCAGGTAAATGGCGTCTCCGCGGTTGCCCTCGCTCTGCACGTGATAGACCGCTCCAGGGTATTCTATTCTCAGGGTACGGCTCATGCCGGAAGCGTACCGGATGAGGTCAAAAATGCAAGTTTGTTGTTATTTTTAACCTGACCCCTATTGCGAAAAAAGAGGGTGGAAAAAAATGCGTTTTTAAGCGGGTCCGTGTTTCCGGAAAGGGAGAGCCCGCTTCCGGTGAACGCCGGACAGGATGCTGCCGGGAAAGACCGGGAAGCCCTTTGCCCGGATGGCAGCGGCACAGCCATGCCGGCGTTTCCCGTCTTTTTCATGAAAGGTCTGCGGAGGAATGAGGCGCCGGAGAAGGCCGCGGTGTTTTATTCCCTGAATTCCGTCGGGAGCGCCGCATGCCAATGCGGCGACGGAAAAGAAAAAGGGAGCCAGCGGACGAAGAGAAAAGAGAAGGCTTCCTTTGAATTAACGGAGAGGGTTGCCTTTGTCCGTGTATTTTTTAAGAGCCCCAGGGGCCTGGTGCGCTTCCCGCGGGTCTTCCCGGAACCAGGGCGCGGCCCGGAAAACGCCTCTCCTATTGCAGCTTTTCCCGCCGCATGATTTCGGAGAGCACCAGGTAAAGGTCCGTCTTGTTGACCACTCCCAGCAGCAGATCGTTGTTCGGGTTCACCAGCGCCAGGGATTCCGAGCAGTGGGGGCGCGAGAAGATGCCCAGAGCTTCCGGAAGGTGCATGTCCGCGGGAAGCGTGGGCATGTCGCTGCGCAGCACGTCCATGGCCAGGACGGCCTGGGCCAGTTCCTTGTTGCGGGCGAAGGCCGCCACATCTTCCGCTACCACGCTGCCCAGGTATTTGCCCGCCGGGGAGGTGACGAAGATGGGCTGCGCCGGGTTCTTGATGAGCATGGAGGCAATCGTGCCGAATTTATCCAGCGGGTGGACCACGGGCGGGTCCTTGCGCGCCACGTCCTGGAGCTGCACCTGGGCCAGGGGCTTGTCAAAGGTGCTTCTGGGTCCGAAGGCCAGGGAATCATGGTACATGGACTGGGCCTTGGTGAGCCTCGCCATGCCGTAGGAGACCAGAACGCCGATGATCAGGGGGGAACATCATGTGCCCGGCCATGGTGAATTCCACTACCAGCACCAGGGAGGTGATGGGGGCGTTGGCCGCCGTGGTGAAGAAGGCGGCCATGCCCACCAGGGAATAGGCGATGGCATGGTCCCCCGGAACTCCGAGCTGGGTGAGCGCCGCGCTGAACAGGAAGCCGCAGACGCTCCCGATGGTCAGGCTGGGCGTCAGGGCCCCCCCCACCGTACCCACGCCGAAGACGATGGCGACGGTGAAGATTTTCAGGAATAGCAGGATGCCGGCCCTCGTGGCGTCAAATTCATAATGAATGAGGGAAGTGATGATGTTTTTGCCGTTCCCCACGATTTCCGGGTAAAAGATGGCGATGACGCCCACCAGCATCCCTGCGGCCATCAGGCGCACGGGAAGCCACTGGCGCTTCCCGTTCAGGTACTGGCGCGATTTTTTGAGGATCAGGAGCCAGAAGCTGGCGACCAGGGAGGCCAGCGCGCCCAGCAGAACGCACCAGAGCACATGCTGGTTGCCCGTCAGGGACACTTCCTGCTGGAGCTGGTAGATGGGGGCCGGTTCATGGAACAGGCCCATGGTGAAGTATCCGGCGCAGCTCGCCACCAGCAGGGGGGCGAGAAAGTCAATGGTCAGCGCGCCCAGCACGATTTCACTCACGAACAGGCCGCCGGCCAGGGGCGTATGGAAGGCGGAGGACATGCCGGAGGCGGCGGCGCAGGCAACCACCAGGCGCAGGCGCGGGGCGGAGAGATGGAAGAAGCGGCCCAGGGCGGACCCCACCACGGCGGCGGCCTGCACCAGCGGGCCTTCACGGCCGATGGAGGCGCCGGAACCTACGGAGAAAACGGCGGACAGGGAGCGCAGCAGGCTGGGCTTGGGCGGCACATAGCCGTTGCCCAGCGCCACGGCTTCCATGTATTCCGTGGCCTTGGCCGGGACAAAGCGGTGGGTGAAGAGAAGGGTGAGGCCGGCCAGCAGGCCGCCCGCCGCCGGAACGAAGATGCACCAGGCCCAGTCCTGGCTGGCCATTTCCTGAAAGACCTGGATTTGCTTGTAGCTGGTGCGTCCCGTCAGGACGTCCTGCACCAGTTCCACCCCCATTTCAAAAACAAGGGCCGTCAGGGCGCCCAGCGCGCCGACGACGACTGCCCAGATGAAGATGACTTGCTTGTCACCCAGCTTGACCTTTTCACGCAGGCTCAGCGCCATGCGCAGCCATGACCATGAAATGCGCGTCTTCGCCGCAGGCTGGTTCTTCTTGTCCGTCATTGCAGGGCGTGTTGAAGGGACGCCAGCAGGCTGGCTTCGTCTCCCGTCCATTCCCCGTTGGGGCCCAGGGGAGCGTTTTTATGCCACCGCAGCAACTTCTGCATGGTGGTCAGGTAGCCGGTCACCATGGCGGTGGGAACGCCCAGCATCACGATGAGGTGGGCATTGCGTGCGTCATCCGGCCAGAGGACGCCTTCCGGACTGATGCCTACGGTGACTTGCATGGAGTCCAGCGCGCTGGTGCGCCCGTGGGGGACGGCCAGGCCGTGGTCCAGATAGGTGGTTTGCGTTTCCTCGCGCAGAAGGACCGCATTCTTGATGTGCCTTAGCTGACGTTCGTCAAGGACTTCCGCCATGGAATCCGTCAAGGTTTCCAGAGCCTGTTCCTGAGTGGTTGCGGGCTGGAACGTGCGTACGTGAATTTGAAGATTGTCTGCCACCGGGTCTGCTAAAGGCTTTTGGCTTTTAATTCTATGAAGGGAACCATGATTATCAAGGAAATTCTGGCCTGCGTACGGGGAAGGAGGCTTTCCCTGTGAATTGGGGCGGACAAAAAGGACCCCCGCGCCTTTCCGGCGCGGCTTTTTTGACACAAACGCGGCGGAACGGCCTGTTTTTAGGCTTTCTCTTCCGCGGGAATGAAGCTACCCTGCCGCCATGATGCAGGATTCAGAGGTCATCAAACTCGTCAAGCCCGTGCCTTCCGACCGCCTGGCGACCCAGGTGCTGGTGATGTGGTACAATACGGTGCGCCCCAAGTGGAAGAAACCGCTGGATCTGGCCATCACCGCCTTTTTTGTGCTGATGACGTTGTACTCCTTCTCCCTGCGCCCGCTGCCCATATTCGCGTGGCTGTCCCTGGCCGGGGCGCTGATGGCGATCATCCTGTCCTGGTTCTACGTTCCCTTTCTGGCGAAGGCCGCCCTGGCCGCGAACAAGAAGGTGCCCATGTACCATCAGGAAAAGGATTACGTCTTCCATGAGGATTACATGACTTTCTCCAGCAAGGACGTCGAGCCCATGAATATCCCCTACGACCGCTTCACTACCCTGTGCAAGACGCGCCACGCCCTGCTGTTCCTGTTCGGCAAGAAGCTGGTGCTGTGGCTGCCGCTCAAGCTCATGAGCACGGATCAATTGGAAAGCATCATGCGCCGGTTCCGGAACCACGGCGTGGAAGTCCGGGATATTTCCTGAGGCGGAAAGCCGTTCGGGGCCGTTCCGGAAGGGGCTCAAATTTGCCGTTTCCGCGCCTTTTTTTGTTGAGCGCGGGGTCAAAACGGGTAGGGTGTCTCCATGTCACGTTACAATGGAGAACAGGTTCTGGTGGTTCCCCGCGCCACGTTTGAAGAAGCGGGTTATTTCCAGGGACACCGGGAAGGCGGGGATCATTATCTGAATGCGTTCATGAAGCCGGGGGTCTCCTCCTTCATGGACCGGGAGGCGGCGGAAAACGACCCCTCCCACAAGCAGATCATCGCCTATGCCATTTTCTGCCACCAGGGCCGCATCCTGCATTACACGCGCGGCGGCTCCGGCGGTGAGGCCCGGCTGCATGACAAGGGCTCCATCGGCATCGGCGGCCATATCAATCCGGTGGACCGCCAGTCCGGCCATGACGATGTTTCCACCTATCTGGCCGGGGTGGAGCGTGAAATCCGGGAAGAACTGGTTATTGACGGGAGCTGCACCCAGCGGGTGCTAGGCGTGATCAATGACGATTCCAATGACGTGGGAGCCGTGCATCTGGGCATCGTCCATCTGTTTGAGCTGGATACGGACCGGGTGCGCGCGAATGAAGCCGCGCTGGCCAATCTCCGTTTCGTGGCCCCGGAGGAACTGTCCGGGGAGATGTTTGAGAAGCTGGAAACCTGGTCCCAGCTTGCGCTGGAGCTGTTTAAAAACAGGGGAGCCTGAAGCCTTGCGCTTCCATGAAGCGCCCGGCGGGCGCAGCAATGCGCCTCCTCTTTCGTTTCCTTCCATGGGAAGCCCCCGGGCATACGCCTGCGGGGGGCTTCTTTCGTCCATCAGGGCCTGAAGAAAACAAAGGGCCGTTAATGGAAGATTTTTCTGCGCCTGCGCCACAGCAGGGCGGCCAGTCCGGCCAGACCCAGGGAAGCGCTCCCCGGCTCCGGCGCCTGGGCGAAGACCATGGCGGAATTGGCCTGGAGGTCCGTGGACATGGCCGCATCGTACAGGACGCCGTTGTTCAGGGGTTGATGTTGTTCAGACTGGCGGGAATCTACGTCAGGGAAAGCGTGTAGTGGCTGGTGCCCGTAATGTCCACGATGACCTTGTCCGCGGTAAGTCCCTGAAGAGTCAGGGAGGCGTGTTCCCCAAGAATGAGCGTGGTCATGTCTGAAACTCCGTTCAGGACGAGTCCGCTTCCGGCTTCAATGGTCACGGTGAGCGCTCCTCCCAGGGAATCCAGCGTGGTGCGGGTCTGGTTGACGGCGGAAACATGGGTGAAGTCGCTCAGGGAAGCCTGGAAATGCTCCACGGTCACATGGTCCAGCACCAGGCTTCTGCCGCCGCTCACATTCGTGCCGCCGCTGATGGTTCCGGCATACTTGTCAAAACCGTAGGCCGCCGTCCCGGAGGAAAGATCCTGGATGCGCACGATGGAGCTGCCGTTGACGGCGCCGCCGGAACCGCCCCCGGAGATACTGCTCCAGGACTTCCCGTTGTGAAGCGTGGCGGAGTTTCCGGCCACGGTGACGGACGTATTTCCCTGAACGGTGCCGCCGGAGCCTCCCGCATACACATCCCCCTTGATGGTGCCCCCTGTAACACGTACCGCGCTTCCCTCCCGGATGGAGCCTCCCTTGCCTGCGCCGTAAACGGAGCCGGCGATGACTCCGCCCGTGACGGTGGCGTTGGAACCGCCGGAAATGGAGCCTGCCAGGCCTCCCCCCATCACGTCTCCGTTAATGGAGCCTCCGTTGACGTAAACGTGCGTGGCTCCCCCGATGGTGGTTGTGCCGTTGTTGGCATTCGCGTAAATGCCGCTCATGATTTGGCTGGAAAAGGAGCCGGAGTTAATCACGATGTCCACGTTCCCCTTGATATCCGTAGCATAGGATCCGACCACGGAGGAGGCGTTATTGCTGGTGAAGGTGCCGAAGGAGGCGTTTTCCGCGGAGAATTCCAGATAAACGTTTCCGGTCACGCCGGAGGCGTTCACGGCGCCGAAGACGGTGCTTCCGCCCGTGGCGGCGTCCGTAAAGCGCAGGGCGGCATTCCCGTTCAGCGTTCCGGAATTTCCATGGGCCCCGTACCAGGCGGAGGCCTGCCCTTCCTTGGCGATGGTCAGCCAGACGTCCCCCGTATAATTGCCGGTGCTGGCATACACATGCGTGGCGTTTCCGGAAGTGATGGTGACGTTCACGGAGTTTCCCAGCCTCCCGGAGGAGGCGTCCGCCTGGGCGCGGGCATCGAAGACGCCGGAGCAATTCTGGTTGGCGGCGGAATGCGTGAAGCCAGTTTCCGGCCACGCGATGTTGCCCTCCGGAGTGCCTGACGAGCCCCCGGAGTCCGCTCCGGCGGAAATAAAGGAGTCCCCTTCATTGACCAGCCCGGAAGTGGGTGGGGCATACGATCCTGTGCCGTCCATGGACAGGTCTTTCAGGATGGCGTTTCCGCTGCCGTCATACTGGATGATGACGCCGTTGCAGCCGGAACCGGAGGTGACGGAAAGCGCTTCCCCGATCAGCATGTCCCCCAGCCAGACGTAATAGCCGCCTTTCAGCCCTTCCTGCTCATTGCCCGTGACGTAGGCCATGCGCAGGTTTTCCGTATTGGCGGACATGTCCAGGGAATACAGGATGGTATCCCCCCATTTGATATAGGCCTCGTTAATGTTGAGCGTGCCGTAAAAAGAGCCGTTCCCAAGGCTGACGCTGAACTGGTCCGAGAGATTCCAGCCGTTTGCCGCCCCGTCTCCCAGGACCAGGTTGAAATCAAAGGTAAAGCCGTTTTTCAGGGCCGTTCCCTCCGTCCATGTCCGGGAAATGGAACTTGTCCCCGCCTGTCCCAGGCTGATTCCTTCCGCGTTCACGCCAATGTTGGATACGGAAAAGCCCGCATCCGCCAGGTTCTGCACTCCGGTCCATGCGGGCGCTCCTGCGCCCTGGTGGAAGTTGACGGCCATTTCCCCGGCGTCCCGGCGCAGTTGTCCGGCAGAGCGGCCCGCATAGCCCATGGCTTTGGCGATGTTGCCAGCCATGAGCAGGTCTCCCTGGGTGTTGGGGTGGAGTCCGTCCGCCGCGGGATTGTTGAACATGGACCGCACCCCGTAAAACGGCTTGGAGGAAGCCACGTCAATGATCCCTCTGTTGACGTCGATGACCGTGACGCCCTGCCTGGACTGCCCCCAGGAATTCAGGGAGGCGTTATAGGTTTCCACCGCCTGGTGGGTGGCGTCCGAATTGCCGTTGGAATGCTGGGTCCAGCAGGGAATGGTGAGAACGATGACGTTCGCGCTGCCGTTGGCGGCGTGCATGGTGTCTACGATGGCGTCCATGTCCGCCAGAAGATCCCGGGTGACTGAATCAAGACGGCTGTCCAGGGTGGAATTGTCGCCGTCGGAGAGAAGGTCGTTGGTGCCGATCATCACGAAAAAGGTATCCGGCGTGTCCGTTCCCGTGAAGGTCGGGCCCTGGTAGGCTGCTCCGTTTGCTTTGGCATCGGAAAGCCCCAGCCAGTTGGAGATGTTGGAGCCGTCAAACCTGCTTCCGGTTTTCCTGCCGGATATTTCCCAGGCCCTTGCGCTTGCCTGGGAGGAATGTTCGTTGTTGAAAACCTGGCCGCCGTAGGAGGTTCCCGCGGTGACGCCTCCGGAATAGTTGCCGGTTTTCACGCCTTCCGCATGGTAGGAAATGCCGTTGTCCGCAAATATTTTATGGAGGGCCCAGCGGTAAGTGCCGCTGTTCATGCCGTGGGTGATGGAATCGCCTACGTACATGACGTTGCCCAGGTCCGTGCCCGCAGGGGCGGCGATGGCGGAGGGGAAAACCGCCAGCAGGGCGGCCAGGAGGGAGAGAGGGAGCCTGGTTTTCATCAAGGGGAGCAGGGGAATGAAACGGATGTTTGAAAAAAGTGAATAAAACGGCCATCCCTGAATGGACAGGGATGGCCGTGGCTGGAAAAGGCTAGGCTCTCCGGCGGCGTACCAGCAGCATGCCCAGGCCCAGCAGGCCGAGGGAGGCCGCGGCCGGCTCCGGAACGGCGCTCAAGGCGTATTCTTTCATCTGGTCTTCTGTCAGTGCTCCCAGGTACAGGTCAAAATTGTTCAGGGTATATTCCCCGGTGACGCCGTCCGGAGGAGTCCAGGTGTTTCCGGAACCGTCCTTGGCGGAAAAATTGAGCTGGTTCATGGTGACGCTGCCGAATTTGACCCCGGAGCCGTTCAGGGAGGCCAGAGTGGTCAGGGTGGACGTATCGTCCCCCAGCATGGCGGAAATAGTGACATTCCCGTCATTGTATGTGTAAAACAGGGTAAGGGCCTGTCCTGCGGAATAGCCGGAAAGCGTTTGCGTTTTCCAGGGGGAGGTGCCTGCCGTGCCTCCGTTGTAGTTAAAGCCGCCTGCGCATAGAGTGAGGTCTCCCGACTCCGTCAGCCGGTAGCCCATCCCCTCCAGGTTCTTGTAATTGGAGGTGGTATTATAGGTAAACAGCAGGCCTACATCCGTCCCCGAGGTGGTGCCCAGGTCGGAAATGGTCAGGGCCATGGTCCATGGAGTGGCTCCGGAGCCGGTATGCACGGGCACGGAGGGAGAGGAAACATTCAGGGTGTCTCCGTTGCTTCCGTCATAAATGGTGTAACCCTTTGAATAAGAGGAATCCATTCCATTGATGGAAGCGGCGAAGGATAGACTGCCTCCCAGAACGGCGGCCAGGAGGGTCAGGTATGTGGTCTTCATATTGATTGCTGTACGGATTGGAGAAATGTTCCCGCGCAAGAGAACGTCCGTTTTTTATCGAATTCCTAATCCGCTTGTGGACCCATCCAATGCAAGCATGGATAAAGGCTAGAGAATCATGGGAAAAGGAATTGTCCTGAAAAGACCAGATCTTTTAAATTATGATGAATATCAATATTTTATGATAAACAATACATTTACCGTTAATATTTTTTGGAATTGTTGACGGATTAGGAATCCGCCCAGGCGCTTGAAATCAGCTGTAAGAGCAGGAGCAGTATGGAGTTGCCCGTAATTATGGAATAGAAAAATCGTGGATAATTAATTCCTGAAAAACACGATGCAATTCTTTTACGCTATCTTGATTGTAAATGAATTGGTTCCAAATCAATTCCAAAACTGCTTCCGTCCCCCGCGGAACCCGAGCCGGGGAAAGGGAAAAAGGAGGTGGGCAGGAGATGCGATGCCCGGCAATCCGTGAAGCGGCGCAAGCAGTGGATAATCCATTGACCGTCCCGCTCCGGACTCATCAATCTCTTCTGCCGGAAGCGGGAAGACCGCGGATGCCCGGCCTGCCAGGGACTGGGAAGGCGGCGCGCCTGTTTTCCGCTCCGCCGGAGAGCAAATTCCCCGGCAAGCTTGTACTTGCCGGGGAATGAAAAAAACAGTCAAGGAAACTCCCGATTTTAAGGGAGGAGCGTTTTTTATCGCTTGGGCGGGCCATCCATGATAGCCTTGTGGCTCATGTTCCAGCCGCCGCCCAGGGCCGTGTACAGGGAAACCAGCGTGCTGGCGTGCTGATAGTAGTACTGGGAAAGCTGAATCTGCGCAGGGTACAGGTTCTGCTGGGCGTACAGCACTTCAATGTAGTTGGAAAGGCCCGTGCGGTAGCGCTCAAAGGAGAGCTTCACCGCTGTTTGGTAGGCTTCCACGGCCTCTGACTGGATGGAGGTGATATTGCGCAGCTTGGCCCGCTGGATGAGCGTGCTGGAGACTTCCGCCAGGGCGTTCAGCACCGTCTGTTCATAGTCGTTGCTGGCTGCCAGGAATTCGGCCTTGGCTGCCTTTTCGGAAGCCGTCAGCTTGCCCGCCTGGAAGAGGGGGCCGGTCAGGTTGGTTCCAAAGCCCCAGCCGCCGCGGCGGCCCTGCACGTGGCGCAGGTCCGCGGAGGCTAGGCCGCCGGCCGCCGTCAGGGAAATGGTCGGGAAATAGTTGGCAATGGCTACGCCCACTTCCGCGTTGGCCGCGCGCAACTGGTATTCGCTCTGGCGGACGTCGGGCCTTCTGGAAAGGATGTAGGCCGGAATGCCGGCGGGAACCTTCACGTTGTAGGCGATGTCACGGGTGCTGCCGGAACGGCGGATGCGGCCGGGAGCGCGTCCGGCCAGGACGGAGACCGCGTTTTCCAGATTGGCGATCTGCACCTGGATGGCGGGAATCTGTGCCTGGGAGGAAGCCAGGGCGGCCTTGGCGGAGGCTACCTGGAGCCTGTCGCCCACCTGGCCTTCAAGCTGTTCGTCGAACAGGCGGAGGCTTTCGGAATAGGATTCCACGGATTTCTGCACAATGGCAAGCTGTTCGTCCAGCTGGAGGAGCTGGAGGTAGGAGTCGGCCACCTGGCGGAGCAGGGAGAGCATGAGAGCGCGCTGGCCTTCTTCGGAAGCGAGGTAGTCTGCGCGGGCCGCTTCCGTCATCCGGCGCGTCTTGCCCCAGATGTCCAGCTCCCAGGAGATGCCGGCGTCAATGGATCCGGGCGTCAAGGTATTGCCAACGGCGGAGGTTTGGACCACGTTGCCGCTGGTGTAGTTGGAGCCCTTGCTGAGGGAGCCGGAATAATCCGCCCACGGGAAGAGCGGGGCTTCCGTGATGGTGATGTACTGGCGGGCCTTTTCCACGCGCGCCATGGTGGCCTTCAGGTCACGGTTGTTTTGGTAGGTATCCGTCAGGAGGTCCTGGAGATCCTTGTTCTTGAAAACTTTCCACCAGGGCAGGTCCGCAATGGACTCCGTGGCCGCGGAGGCTCCTCTGAACGCCGTGGGCATGGGCATGTCCACCGGCTTGAAGTCGGGACCCATCATGCAGGAGGAAGCCGTGATGGCCGTGCCCAGCAGGATGGCGCGTGTGATGTATTGGTTCGGTCGCATAATGGCGTTTTGTCTGTTTTTAAATGGTTTCAAGGGCGGTTTTTACCCTTTCAGTGATTCATGGGCTTCATGGAAGAGGTGCTTCCGGGCGATGATTTCATCCGGATCCTCCGTTTCCACCGTCTTCCGGGCGATGCGGACACGGAAAAGCTTCATGATGAAGTAGAAGGAGCACGGGATCAGGAAGACGCCCACTACCGTCGCCATCGTCATCCCGGCAATCACCACAATACCGATGATGTTGCGGGAGTAGGCGCCGGAACCGGAGGCCAGGGCCAGCGGAACGCAGCCCAGGATGAAGGCGAAGGAGGTCATCAGGATGGGGCGCAGACGGATTCTGGCCGCGGAGAGCGTGGCTTCCATCAGCGTCTTGCCGCGTTCCATTTCAATGACGGCGAATTCCACGATCAGGATGGCGTTCTTGGCCGCCAGGCCGATGAGCATCACCAGGCCGATCTGCGCGTACAGGTTCAGTTCATACCCGAACCAGTACAGGCCCAGGAAAGCGCCCAGGGCCGCGATGGGCACCGTCATGAAGATGCTGAGCGGCAGGGACCACCGTTCATACAGGGCCGCCAGGATCAGGAAGACGAAGACGGAGGAGAGCAGGAAGATCTGCACGATGCCGATGCCGTTCTGGATCTTTTGTTCCTGGTAGCTCATGTCTGCGTAGCTGTAGCCCATGTCCGTGGGCATGCTGGCCTCAAAGGTCTGTTCCAGCGCTTCCATGGCCTGGGAGTTGGAGTAGCCCTGGGCCGGGGTGACCATGAGCTTGGAGGAGTTGTACAGGTTCTGGCGCAGCAGGAATTCGGACCCTTGATGTCCGTGATCTTCACGAGGGTGGAGAGGGGGACGGAACTGCCCGAGTCATTCTTCACATAGAAGTTCTTGAGCATGTCCGTTCCGGTGCGGTCGCTGCCCTGCGCCTGGATGTACACCTGCCATTGCTGGCCGTACAGGGTGATGTAGTTGATGAACAGGGAGCCCATGTAGGCCTGGAGCAGGCTGTTGGCCTCACTGATGCTGACGCCCAGCGTGGCGCACTTTTCTTCATCCAGCCGCACGTCCTTCTGCTCCACGGCAAAGGACATCACGCTGCGCACGCCGCCGTTCTTCTGCGGGTCGAATATCGGGAGCTTGCTTGCTTCCTTGACAAAGATGTCCGTTTGTTCCGCCAGGTATTCCGTGCCCTTGCCGTCGCGGTCTTCCAGCATGAAGGTGACGCCGTTGGCGGAGCCCACCCCTGCAATGGCCGGGGGCTGGAAGCACATGGGGATGCCTTCCGGAACCTTGGTGCTCAGCAGGGCGTTGAGCTGGGCGGTGACCGCCTTGGCGCTCTGGTCCGGATTGGGGCGTTCCTCCCAGGGCTTCAGCATGACGAAGAAGAAGGCGTTGTTCGTGCTCTGCACCCCGGTCAGCAGGCTGAAGCCGGAAATGGCGATCACGTCCTTCACGTTCGGGTTCTGGCGGATGAGGTCTGAAACCTTGTCCGCGGCGGCCGTTGTCAGCTGGAGGGAGCGGGCTTCCGGCATGATCAGGGCGGAGAACAGGTAGCCCTGGTCTTCGTCCGGCAGGAAGCCGTTGGGAATCTGCTTGGCTACGGGCAGGATGGCGTACGCGATCAGGGCCAGCAGGGGAATGGAGATGATGAGCTTGCGGGTCAGGAAGTGGCACACCTTGGTGTAGCCGCTGGCCGTGGCGTCATAACCGCGGTTGAAAATGCGGTAGAAGAATTTCAGCGGGCCGCCCTTGTTCGGGTCCTTGGGCTTGAGCAGGATGGCGGAGAGGGCCGGGGACAGCGTTAGCGCGTTGAACGCGGAAATCAGCATGGAAATGGCGATGGTCACGGCAAACTGCTGGAACAGCGTGCCCGTAATGCCCGGCAGCAGCAGGGAGGGAAGGAACACCGCCGCCAGCACCAGGGCGATGGCGATGACGGGGCCGGACACTTCCTCCATGGCGGCGAAGGCCGCCTGGCGCGGAGTCAGCCCGCGTTCCATGTGGGATTCAACGGCTTCCACCACCACGATGGCGTCATCCACCACCAGGCCGATGGCCAGCACCATGCCCATCAAACAGATGGTATTCAGGGTGAAGCCCAGGAGCGGGAACAGCGCGAAGGTGGCGATGATGGAGACCGGCACGGCAATGGCCGGAATCAGCGTGGCGCGCCAGCCCTGGAGGAAGACGAACACCACCAGCACCACCAGCAGGAGGGCTTCCACCAGCGTGTGCTCGATTTCCTCAATGGAGGCGCGCACGGCCAGCGTGGTGTCCAGCGTCACGTTGTACTCCATCCCGGCGGGGAAGCTGCGGGCGCGGTCTTCAAAAAGCTTCACCAGGGCGTCCACCGTATTGATGGCGTTGGAGCCGGGGGCGGCATACACGGCGATGGCGCCTGAATCCCTGCCGTTGTATTTACTGGATACGTTGTAGGTCTGGGAACCCAGTTCCACCTTGGCGATGTCTTTCAGGTAAAGGAGCTTGTTCCCGTCCGCACGGATGATGATGTTGCCGAATTCCTCAGCAGTCTGGAGGCGTCCCTTGGTCTGGATGCTGTACGTGAATTCCGTTCCGGGAGGGGCCGGTTCCGCGCCGATCTGGCCGCCGGGAATCACGGTGTTCTGCGCCCGGATGGCGGACTGGACTTCTCCCACGGAGATGTTCTGGGCGGCCATCTTGGTGGTGTCCAGCCAGATGCGCATGGCATAGCGTCCTGCGCCGAACACCTGCACGTCGCCCACGCCGGGAACGCGCTTCACGGGGTCCACCAGGCTCACGTACGCATAGTTGCTCAGGAAGATGGCGTTCAGGCTGTCATCCGGGGAATACAGGTTGATTACGGCCAGCGGGCTGCCCGTGGACTGGGTGATGGTGATGCCCATCTGGGAGACTTCCGCAGGGATCTGGGCGGTGGCCTGCCCGTAGCGCATGTAGGCCAGCGTCTGGTCCATGTTGGGATCCGTGCCCACTTCAAAGACGATGCTCAGGGAGCAGATGCCGTTGTTGGCGTTGGTGGAGGTCATGTAGTCCATCCCCACGACGCCGGAAATGGATTGCTCAATGGGGGAGGCCACGGAGTTGGCCACCGTCTCCGCATTGGCGCCCGGATAGGTCGCCTGCATCTTGATGGTGGGCGGGACGATGTTCGGGTACTGCTCAATGGGGAGCCCCATCAGGGACAGTCCGCCGAGCAGGATCATCACGATCGAGATGACGATGGCGATGGTCGGGTGTTTGATGAAGAAGCTGGACATGGCGTTAAATCATGAGAGTGCGCGGGAAAGGCGGGGAGGGGAGAGGGGCTTCCCAGGAGAGGGGGATTATTTGGCGGCGGGCTGGGCTTCGTCGTGCTTCATGCCTTCGGGCGTCTTGGCCTTTTCAAAGGACTGCGCTCCTACGGAAGGCATGACGGGCTGGGAAACGACAGGCTTGTAGGGCAGGGGCTTCACGGGGGACTGTCCCTGGAGCTTGGCCGCCTGCATGATTCCTTCCACTACGATGGGGCTGTCCTTCGTGAAGGAGGAGTGCGGCATGGGAACGATGTTGATCACCTGCATGCCGTCCACCACGGGCCCGAGGTTCACCACCTGCATGTGGGGAACGTTCTTGTCATCCAGATAAATGATGAATTTGGCGCTCTGGGCGGAGAGGATGGCGCGCGGGGGAACCAGCGTGGCGTTTTCCAAAGTCTTCACCGTGGCGCGGACGCGGACGAACATGCCGGGCCGCAACGTCAGGTTCGGGTTGGGGATGTGGCCCACGATGTTGATCGTGCCGGTCTGGGCGTCCACGTTTCTGTCAATGGCTACGGGCTCGCCCTGCATGGGGAATTCCGTGCCGTTGGCCAGGATCACGTCAAACTTGAGATGTTTCTCCTTGGTCAGGTTGCTGTCCATGGAGTTCAGGAAGTCCTGTTCACTCACGGAGAAGTCCACGCGGATGGGGTCAATGGCGGAAATGGTGGTCAGCGGATTGGGGCTGGAGGGCGTCAGCAGGTTGCCGATGGAAGGAGTTGCCAGGCCCGCCAGACCGGAAATGGGGGCCGTGATTGTGGTGAATTTAAGATTGATTTTCGCTTCATCCACCTGGGCCTTTGCCGTGGCGATGGCGGCTTCCGTTTCCTGGACCTGCTGCAGGGCGTCATCCAGCTGCTTGCGGCTGACGGAGCCGGTCTTTACCAGCGGCGTGTAGCGTTCCACGTCCAGCTTGTACTTCTTCAGCGTGGCTTCATACTGTTCCAGGCGCCCCTGGGCCTGGTCCAGCGTTGCCTGGAACGGGCGGGGGTCAATCTGGAAAAGCACCTGGCCTTTCTTGACGTAGGCGCCGTCCTTGTAATCCTTGGAAAGAAGGTATCCCGTCACCTGGGAGCGGATTTCAGCATCTTCCGTACCGCGCAGGGTGCCCACCCACTCCTGCCTGATGGGAACGTCCCTGGTTACCAGCTTGGTCACCTGCACTTCGGGAACGAGCGCCGGCATCTGGCCTGCTGAATCCTTTTTCCCTTCACAGGAAGTTAAAATCATCACCGGAGAGCACAGGAGCAGAGTTGTGGCGGCAATCGTCAAAGGCTTGTTGTACATAAATGGATGCGGTTGGTTGCAAGCTGGTGCCGGAAGATGCGGCAGAGCGAGCAAATTTTGCTTCTTTTTTTTCTCATAAAGTCAACGCAAAGATGTGTTCTGATTCTTGTGAAATATCCGTAACCTTTGCATATTGAAGGGATAATTTAATTAAACAAATGTATAATATGTTGACTCCTCCATGCTCCTCTGCGGAGGCGGAACGGCGATCCTCTCCGCGCCTTCGTTCAGGAGGCCAGCCGCCTCTTGCGGAGCATGGCGTCCATGCGTGGTTTTCTGCCCATGAAATCCATGAACTGCTGCATGGGCGGGACCGTATATCCCTTTTCCAGAATGGCCTTACGGAATTTCCGGGCGGTTTCCCTGTCCGGTCCTCCGGCCCGTTCAAAAGCTTCGAAAATGTCCTTGTCCAGAACTTCCGCCCAGCGGTAGGCGAAGTAAAAGGAGGCATAACCCGCCGGGGAGGAAAACAAATGGCGCGCCGTGCGCAGCTTGCCGGTTCGTTTGAAATCCTTGAAATAATCCATGTCTCCGGCTACGGCGGCGTCCACCTCGTCCAGGGGCCGGCGGCGAACCGTTCCGGGTCCGTGTGCACGGCCAGGTCCATTTTTGCGTACAGGAGCTGCCCGGCCAGGGCGAGGGCGGGCGTATTGCCGCGGGAAGCGTCCAGGCAGCGCAGCATTTCCTCCGGAATGGGGAGCCCCGTTTTTTCATGGCGCGCGAAGCTTTTCAGCACGTCCGGATGCCAGCACCAGTTCTCCATGAACTGGGAGGGAACCTCCACAAAATCCCGCGGCACGCTGGTCCCCGCCAGGGAGGGGATGGAAACCCGGGTGAACATCAGGTGCAGCAAATGGCCGAATTCATGGAACAGAATCCTGGTCTCCTGATGTGAAAGAAGCACCGCAGCTCCTTCTGCGGAGGGATGAAGGTTCAGGCAGACCATGCCCAGGCGGGGCTTGCCCGGGTTTTCCCGCGTGGCCGGGCTCCCCGTGTCCAGCGCGTTCATCCATGCTCCGGCCCTTTTGCTTTTGCGGGAAAAGAGGTCCAGGTAAAAGGATCCCAGGCGGTTGCCCCTGACGTCCTCAATGGTGAAAAAGCGCACGTCCGGATGCCAGGTCCCCACGGCTCCTGCGCCTTCCCCTGCCGGAACCTCCGCCACGCGGATGCCGTATAACTGCTCCGCCAGGGAAAACAGGCCGTCCAGCACGCGGGGAAGGGGGAAGTAACGGCGCAGTTCCTCCTGGTCCAGCCGGAACTGTTCCTTTGCCTGGAGGCTGGTGTAATACGCCACGTCCCAGGGATTCAGACGGGCGTTTTCCTGTCTCGTGAGACGGGCCTTGAGTCGGCGCAGCGCTTCCATTTCACGGAAAAAGGGGGCTTTTACCTTGTCCAGCAGCTCATTCACGAACTTCATGGCGTTTTCCCCGTTTCCCGCCATGCTCTCCCGCAGGGCGTAATCCGGATACGTTCCATACCCGCACAAATGCGCCTTTTCACGGCGCAGGGAAAGAATCTCCCGGATGACGGGTTCCGTATCGCATGCTCCCGTGGCGACGGTCTGGAGATGTTCCCATAAATCCTTCCGGCATTCTTCGCGGTGCGCCTTCTCCATCACCCGGGCGGAAGCCGCGGAATCCAGCGTAAACGTCCAGCCCGGGCCGGAATGGCCTGGGCTGCGTGACTGGAACTCCTCCCGCGCCTGTTGAAGAGCGTTGTTGTCTATCCCTTCCAGAAAGGCGGCGTCCCGCACCGTCCAGGTCCAGGACTTCCGCGCGTCCATGTACAGATTGTTGAAACGCTGTGAGGCGAGAGTCAATTCCCTGTCAATTACCTCAAGCCGCGCGCGCTTGTCCGGCGGCAGGTCCGCCCCGTTGTCCCGGAAGCTCTGCATGGTCAGCTCCATGTACCGTTTCTGTTCCGGGCCCGGATTGGTCTGCCGCAGGCGTTCCTCAGCGGTTTTCAGGACGTTCCACAGGGCCTGGTCCTTCGTGACGGAGGAAAGGAAGGCGGACACGCGGGGCGCAACCGAATCCATGGCCTTGCGCAGTTCCGCGCTGTCGCACAGGCTTTTTTTCAGGACATAGGCCTTGCGCATGCCTTCCATGAGGAGGTCATTGCTGCATTCCAGGGCGCCGAACGTGTTTTCATACGTCATTTCCTCCGGTTGGAGACGGCTGATCTCTTCCACGGCGGACCGGGTGAGGCGCATCGCTTCCCGGATGTCCGGTTCCAGCCTGTCCGGGGTCAGGCGGTTCCAGCAAATGGGGCGGCTCTTGTCCAGAAAAGGGTGGGTGGAAGAATCCGCCGGAGAGGGAAGGGCCGCGGAAAGAAAAAGGAGAAGGAGATGGAAAAACTGTCTGGGTAACCGCATGGCGGCTATCCTACCGGAAGCCCTCTCCCCCTTCAAGCCTTGTGCTTTTCGTGTCTGCATCCGGGGAAAAACCGGGCCCCGGTCTTGAACGGAACCGCGTTTGCATGTATGAACAAAGGCGATGTCCACCAAAATTTTCCTCTATGATACCACGCTGCGCGATGGAGCGCAGAGTGAAGACGTCAACTTGAGTGCGACGGACAAGGTCCGCATCGCCCGGCAGCTGGATTATCTGGGCATGGACTACATTGAGGGCGGCTGGCCCGGCGCCAACCCGGTGGAGACGGAATTTTTCAAGGCCATGAAGGACGTGGAGCTCAGGAATGCGAAGCTGGCCGCCTTCGGCAGCACGCACCATCCGTCCAGTACGCCGGAGACGGACCCCACGCTGAACGCCCTGGTTTCCAGCGGCGCGCGGGTGGCCGCCATCTTCGGGAAATCCTGCCCCCGCCATGTGGAAGTGGCGCTGGGCATCTCCCGGGAACGCAATCTGGAAATCATCGGCAACTCCATCTCCTTCCTTAAAAAGAATTTGGAAGAAGCTTTTTTTGACGCGGAACACTTTTTTGACGGCTTCAAGCGGGACCCGGAATACGCCCTGGCCGTGCTCCGCGCCGCCCATGAGCACGGCGCGGACTGCCTGGTCCTGTGCGATACCAACGGAGGCACCATGCCGGAGGAAATCGGTTCCATCATCCGGACGGTCAGGGAACGCCTTCCGCATGCCGCCCTGGGCATCCACGCCCACAATGACTGCGAGCTGGCCGTCGCCAACAGCCTGGCCGCCGTGAACAGCGGGGCCGTCCAGGTGCAGGGCACCGTGAACGGCATCGGGGAACGCTGCGGAAACGCCAACCTGTGTTCCGTCATTCCCAACCTTCAGTTGAAGATGGAGGGCTTTTCCTGCCTCAGTGACGCCTCCCTGACGCGCCTCAAATCCACCGCCGCCTTCGTTTCGGAAGTGTCCAACCTGGCCCCCTTCCGGCGGCAGCCCTTTGTGGGGAACGCCGCCTTCGCCCACAAGGGGGGCGTGCATGTGAGCGCCATCATGAAGGACTCCGCCCTGTACGAGCACATTGACCCCTCCCTGGTGGGGAACGCCCAGCGCGTGCTGATGACGGAGCAGGGAGGCAAAAGCAACATCCTTTCCCTGTCCCGTACCCTGGGTTTTGAACTGGAAAAAGGGGACCCGCTTCTGGACGTGCTCTCCGCCGCCGTGAAAAAAAACGCCGCGCTGGGGTATGACTACGTGGCCGCCCCGGCCAGCGCGGAACTGCTCTTCCTGCGGCACATGCCGGACAGCGCGCTGAAGCCGTACTTCAACATCCTGCGCACCGTGGTGCTTACCTCCCGCCATGAAATGGATCCGGACATGATGGTGGAAGCCTCTCTCAAGCTGGACGTCCACGGCAACGTGGAGCACACCGCCGCCGGCGGCTTCGGCCCCGTGCATGCGCTGGACCGCGCCCTACGCCGCGCCTTGACGCGCTGGTACCCGGAACTGGAACAAATGCACCTGATTGACTACAAGGTGCGCGTGCTCTCACCCACCCGGACGAACATTCCGGACGCCGCGGAGGAAAACGGCACCGGCTCCAATGTGCGCGTGCTCATTGAATCCTCGGACGGCGTCGCCACCTGGACCACAGTGGGCGTCTCCTACAACATCATTGAGGCCAGCCTGGAAGCCTTGGCGGACGCCGTCACGTATAAGCTCTACAAGACGGAGCAGGCCAGATGGCGCGCGGAATGCTGATGCGGCAGAACCGCTTCCTCCCGGGAGGAAATCCTCCCGGAGGGGTAACAACAACATCCGCTTGGTTAAGCCGTTTTTATGGTGAACCAGGCGTAGTTGGCTCAACTGTAAAAGCAGGATTGCGGATCCCTACTAATTTTGATGGGATTCCTTCTCTTGTTCTTTGAGAAATTTCCGTCCTAAATTGCTTTGATACAGAAACTCGGTTTTTTTGTTTCTACCGATTGTCCGGTCAACCAGCGGCATCATTTCTTTTTCTTCGTAACCCGCCATCTTGAGATGATTGAATACTTCTGTGGACTTGCCGGGGTAATTGAGGAGAAGTATATTGACTAGGGTTCCTTCCCGGCGTTTAAAATACCATTCGATTGAAGAATTTCTGTTTTCTGAGATTACCATTTTATTGGCCATCTCTCTTTGTTGATCGCATTTTTCTCGTACAGCTTTTTCATAGGCTTTTCTCTTTTCCTCCATTTCACGGTCTCTGGCTTTTTCTTCTTCACTTTCAGGTTGTTTCCAATTCTTCTCGTACAATTCATCTTCTTTAATGAATTTCCCCCATTTATCCGTGAAGGCTGTTTGCCAAGCGGCTTCCCTGTTTTTTTGATAATTGCGATTTTCTTCTTCTATGTTGGGACGATAATAATCGCGCAGCATACGTACCACGGTTGCTGCATAAATGGAGCATAATCGTGCCGTTTCCTTTTTTTGGGATGGCGGCCTGTTTTGTTCGAGATTTGTTTTTGAAATGACATATAAATCATCCATCACTTTTTCTTTGAGTTTAATATCGCTTCCCAAGAAATAATCCTTATGAATAGCGGTATTTGCCTTCAGTTCAAAAAGAGGAGCTGAGATAATATATCGATCAATCAATAATTGTTTATCCAGTTCATCTCCACTTAATGTTCCAGCAGACGTTGGCAGCTCGCGCTTATCAATAATAGGCTTCACTGTCTCATAGAATTTTTCTAATTCTCCTTGTTCTAAAAGTATTCTGAGCTTTTGCAGAAAAGGGTCATTATGAAATTTGCGGGATTGTTCACTGTCCGGGATGTTCTTCATGATTGGCGTCGCATTTGCCTGGATGCTTAATACGGTCCCCAAGATCGTTATCCCAATAATAGAAATAGAATGTGTCATAGTATGCATATATGATAATGGTGGATTAGGGTTTGAAAATGTGTTTTCCGCCTGTTGTTCGTTCAACAGAACACTCATCAATTTTTGTTGGCTCAACGAGGAATTTTTTTATTCTCATATAGAATTGATCCTGTGGTTCTCGATTAATATGAAAACGTTGGTAAACATGAGTGATATCTGAGATTCCTTCCGTATCAGAATAATTACAAGTTCTAAAAAGGCAATCCCATGTCCATTCATTCGGATATTGATGTTTATAAATAGGATTTCCCTTTTCATCGACACCTTGCGTTTCATTTAATTTTCTTCTTGAAAAAGAAGCGCCAATATTATCATAAGCTCCAAAACGGTTTTCTGTGTCGATATTCCATATACTATCTGCTTCGTGCGGGCCAGCAAGACTTCCTGCCGGACCTTCGTATCCTTCATCTTTTTCTATAATACGAATTCCTGCATAACATACATCAAGAGGATGAACGGATACATGAAGCATAGCAGAAACTCCCGGGATGTCACTTTCATCCTCCGGATATTCTGGCATTGCGACACCACCTTCACTCCAAGTTTTATCATGTTCCGCAGTAAGCTGTTCTGGGAAAATAACTTCGAATCTAATTGGTTCGGGAAGAGCAGTTTCTTGCTGAGTACTAACTTCGATGACAAGACCTCCACTCCCCTCAATTTGTTCTTTACTCGCAAATGGACTTACCCAGAAAGATGCTGATTCAGGTTTATCCTTATTACTAGTTAACCCTCCTAAAAGCAGTTCTTCGCCTTTTGTTATTTTCCATTCAATTTGATCTTTCGGCTCTAAAAGTGCAGGTTTTTTGCTCGTAAGAGTAATGGTCACTTGTTCTCCTATACCGATCTTTTTACGTGTCAGATCTTTTTTTTCTCTGTTTCTGTCGCATTTTTATTACGAGCAATTTTGGCTGAATAGTTTTTTGTTTTTGAGATAATTTCCATGATCTTCTCCGACGGTTCAGGATCATCTGCAACAAGCGGAAAAACAGACCAATGTATGAGAGTAATGCAATATAAAGTAACTATAGATGATTTTCTATTCATAAATGATATGGGTGTTGATATTTTTTGAAATATTTAAAAGTACTAATCATGTCAATATGAAATTTCAAATTGTTTCAGAATATTGATGATTTCAAAATGAGAGCATCTAGAAAAAGGTATGATTGTTTCCTTCGGCTGCTATTCGGGGGTTTCGTTTAGAAAATATTCTGCAAATATTTCGTGCTTAACGGAAGACCGGACCATCTTTGAAGCTGAAAACTATTCATGTTATCCTTTACTTCAGACAATAATGAAGTTTTTGTCAATGATGAGATTTCTTGTGGCTTTAAATAATGTATAGATGTTTCGTTCCCAGTCCGAACCGTTGCAGGAGCAGCTCTATGGTGTTTTGGAATAAAAATCATTCAATTTTCTTTAGAATTTTTACGGGATTAGAAGAGAAGGGGCGGACGGGAAGGGGATATTACTTTTCCCATTTTTGTGGGGAGGGTTTCTAAGCGGTACTTCTGCAAATAAAACATTGACCCACCGGGAGGGAAACTCTATCCTGAAAGCCTCATTCAACCGGAGGAAGATTACAGCCGTGGAGGACGATATTATTTGCACAGAAAAAATCATTGCGGAACGCAAGACGTTCTTTCTTGATCTCAAACAGAATGCGCGCGGCAAAGTGGTGCGTATTACGGAAAAGGTGAGTTCCAATCGGGACCGGATCATGGTTCCCGCAGAAATTCTGGATGATTTCATCGCCGCTCTCCAGGATATCCGGGAAACACTGAAGCAGCAGGGGAATAAATCCCCCCTGTTTTTCTTCTTTTTAACGATAGCGGGGCTGTGGCTGTCCCGCATTTTCAGGTATCCGGATAGGTGAATATCCGGCCGGCAAAAAGTCGTTTTGTCTGAATTAGGCGTTGTCAAAAATAAAAAAGGGAGTATTTTTGCTTCCCGGTTTTGCCGTCCCCTATCTCTGTATTCCGGCATGCTGCGCTCCGGAGGCAAAGGGGCGGAATGTTTATGCAACCATTAGTATTTCAGATATATGACGACACAACAGGAATTGACTCCGGAGCTGATACGGGCCGCGCTGACCACGGTTAAATTCCCGGGTTTCAGCCGCGACATCGTATCCTTCGGGCTGGTGAAGAAGATCGACATTGACGCTGAAAACAACGTTACGATTGATTTGGTGATCGAGAGCAAGAATGCGGATATTCCCCGTTACATTTTTGAAGGCGTCCACGGCGTGATGAAGCATTTGCCCGGCGTGAAGCATTGCGACGTCAACATTGAGCACAAGGCCCCGGAAGCCAAGAAGGGAATCAACGATGACCCCTCCACCTGGAAATCTTCCGTTCCCGGCGCCAAGCATGTGATTGCCGTGGCCTCCGGCAAGGGCGGGGTGGGCAAATCCACCGTTTCCGCCAACCTGGCAGTGGCTTTGAGCAAGCTGGGCTATTCCGTGGGTCTGGTGGACCTGGACATTTACGGCCCCTCCATGTCCCTGATGTTCGGCACCAAGGAACGTCCCGGCGCCAATGAGAATGACGAATTTCTTCCGGTAACGGCCCATGGCGTGAAGCTTCTTTCCATGGGGTTGCTGATTAACGAATCCGATCCTGTGGCGGTGCGCGGCCCCCTGGCGACGCGCTACGTGCAGCAGTTCCTGCGCAACGTGGCGTGGGGGGACGTGGATTTCCTGATTCTGGACCTGCCGCCCGGCACCGGAGACATTCAGCTCACGATTGTCCAGACGGCTGAACTGGATGGCGTAGTGGTGGTCACCACCCCGCAGGAGGTCGCGTTGATTGACGCCCGCAAGGCAATCGGCCTCTTTGAACGGGTGGAAACCCCCATTCTGGGCGTGATTGAAAACATGAGCTATTTCCAATGCCCTTCCGACGGCAAGATTTACCACATCTTTGGCGAAGGCGGCGGCGAGCGGGAAGCTGCCAAGCTGGGCGTGCCCCTCCTCGGCAAGATTCCGCTGGACATCGCCACCCGCTCCGGCGGGGACGAAGGCCGTCCTGTAGCTCTGGAAGACCCTGAGCAGAACCCGGTTTCCGCCGCGTTCCGCCAGGTGGCTGAACAATGCGCCCGCGTGGTGCTTGACCGCTGAATGTCCGGACGGGGCAGAAGGCCCCGGTCCGGTTGATACCCTTAACCTTGAAGCCGGGTTGGAGCCTGCCGCTCCGGTCCGGCTTGTTTGCCGGCATGTTCCGGCTCCCTGAAGGAGGAATGCATGGAAGGAAAGAAAGAAATGAATAAGACGTGGAATTTGAAGGAGATGAAAAAACTGATACCGCTGGCCCTCCCGGTGCTGGTGGTCAACCTCTCCATTGTGGGCATGGGAGCGGTGGACGCCATTGTGGCCGGGCGCGCCGGAGTGACGGACATGGCCGCCGTGGCGCTGGGGTCTTCCGTGTATCTGCCTGTAGCGCTGTTCGCCTGCGGCGTGCTGATGATCATCGGCCCCGTGATTGCCAACATGCGGGGGAAAAGCCATGAAAGCCGCGTGGGTTACATGACCAACCACGGCCTGTGGCTGGCGCTGATGCTCAGCCTGGTTTCCATGCCGGTCATTTATGTGTTGAGAAACGTATTCGGCTGGATTTCCGATGACGTCGCCATGTGCCAGATGGCTTCCGCCTACATGTTCGCCATCATGTGGGGACTGCCCGCCAACCTGGGATTCGTGGCCCTCAAGAGCCTGAACGAGGGGTCCAACATGACCCGGCCCGCCATGTACGTGGGGCTGTGCGGCCTGCTGCTCAACATCCCGCTGAACTACATCTTCGTCTTCGGCCTGTACGGTTTTTCCCCCGCATGGGCGGAGCGGGGTGCGGCGCGGCCACGGCGGTCATCTTCTACATTGAATTCCTGCTGATGTTCCTGCTGGTCTACCTCAATCCCAAGCACAGGCCGTACCGCAGGCACATCGTTTCCTGGCGGCGTCCCACGCCTTCCGTCATCACTCACCTCATGCGGCTCGGCGTGCCGATCGGCGTTTCCCAGTTGTGCGAGGTGATGCTCTTCTGCGCGGCCGCGCTGGTGTTGGCCCCGCTGGGAGAAACGCAGGTGGCCAGCCACCAGATTGCCGGGAACGTGGGCGGCCTGGTCTTCATGCTTCCGCTCTCCGTAGGTCTGGCGGCCTCCATCCGCGTGGCGTACCACCACGGCAGGAAGGACCTGGCGGGCACCAAATCCGCCGTCCTGTCCTCCTATGTGCTGGTGCTCACCATCTGCCTGTGCACCTTTGGCGGCATCACCCTGTTCCGGGAGCAGATCGTGCACTTGTACAATGATTCGGAGATGATTGTCAGCACGGCTTCCGTCCTGCTGATTCTGGCGGCGGCCTACCAGCTTCCGGACTGCCTCCAGGTGCTCTCCGTCGGGGTGCTGAGAGGCTTCCGGGACACGGCTTCCATCACCGTCATCACCTTCTTTTCCTACTGGATCGTCGGGTTCCCGGTGTGCTACATCCTGGCCCGTACCAACTGGATTGTTCCGGCCATGGGCGCGCGCGGCATCTGGATAGGGTTCATCATCGGCTTGTCTGTGGCGGCCGTGCTGCTGCTCTGGCGGGTAAGGCGGACCACCAGGCGGGAGTTCGCCCTGATGAGGCGGGAAGGAGAATAGGCAGAGGAGGAAAAAACAGTGTTCAATCAGGAGGGAGGATTTCCCTTCCTGATTCTGTTTTTCAGCAGGTCCGCAACCTCTCCGGGTTGCGGTACGTTCTCAATAATGAATTGCCTGCGCCTGCCGTATCCCAGAATGAGATGGCCCGTGCCGTTTTTGTGCAATTTCTGGTGCACGTATTTCAATTTGCGGATAGGATAGGTCCGGACTGTCTCCGTGATGAACAGCGTGTTGGGCTTGATGATGGTGATCAGCCTCCGGTTCGTCACGGCATAAAGGCTGTTCCGTCTGCGCGGGCGTTCCAGCCACGGGGCCGCCAGAAAGTTAATTAAGAAAATCAGGAGGATATAGGAAACGGGAAGTGAGGCCAGGAGCAGAAGCAGGAACGCCAGGCCTGAGTGTGACCATACCCATCTTGTTCCCGTCATGAACACGGCCAGCAGCATGCACCCTTGCAGCAGCCGTTTTACGACGGTCCAGGTCCAGAGGCGTTCTTCCGGATGTGCCGTCCACAAGATTTCCTCTCCCGACTGAAGTTTTGCGGACAGAATTTCTTCCGGGGAACGGATGGGGCGGGGATGGCGGCTCACGGCAGGATGGTATAGGAAAGAAGATAAACCGTCAAACGGACTGTTAATTAAGGCATTGATTCATGGGTGGAAGGAATTACCGGAGGATGGAAGAGAAAAAATGATTCCCATTTTTTAAAGGTTGAAGGCCTGGAAACGTGAAGGCCGTAGAAGGTTGCCAGGCGTTGGACGGGATGAAGAATATTCCCCAAGGTATTCGGCAAAGACATTTTCCGCAGGGTGGAACATTTTCAATAGCAATATTCTGCCGCATGTCTGGTCTTTTTCTGCCGTTTTCCCTTGTGGAGAAAAAAACAGTTCTTTTATACTAAGCAGAACCGTACCATTTGATGCTTTTATATGTCGTTAACTATTAAATCAGAACAGGAATGCCGCTGGGACATTGCCTCCCTGGGTGAAGTGATGCTGAGGCTGGACCCCGGAGAAGGCCGCATCCATACCACCCGTTCTTTCCGCGTGTGCGAGGGCGGCGGGGAATACAACGTAGCCCGCGGGCTAAGGCGCTGCTTCAGGATGCGCGGCGTTATCGTTACCGCCATTTGCGACAACCCGGTAGGGCGTTTGCTGGAAGACTGCATGCTCCAGGGCGGCCTGGACATGGATTACGTGTCCTGGAAGCCGTTTGACGGCATTGGCCGCGATTGCCGCGTGGGTCTGAACTTTACGGAGCGCGGCTATGGAGTGCGCGCCGCCGTGGGCTGTTCCGACCGCGGCCTGAGCGCCGCCAGCCAGATGAAGCCCGGCGAGGTGGACTGGGATGCCTTGTTCGGCAGGGACGGCGTACGCTGGTTCCATACAGGCGGCATTTACGCGGGCCTTTCGGAAACGACCAGCGCCGTGGTGCAGGAAGCCGTGCAGGCCGCCCGCAGGCACGGGACCATCGTTTCCTATGACTTGAATTACCGCCCCTCCCTCTGGAAGAGCATCGGGGGCAGGCCCGTGCGCAGGAGGTGAACCGGGCCATCGCCCCCTTTGTGGACGTGATGATCGGCAATGAAGAGGATTTCCAGGCGTCCCTGGGACTTTCCATTGAAGGGAGCACGGAGGATTTTTCCCGCATTGACCATGAGTCCTACCGCCGGATGATCCGCCGTGCCGTCAAGGAGTTCGGCTTCAAGGCCGCGGCTACTACGCTGCGCGTGGCCCGAACGGCCACGCTGAACGACTGGGCGGCCATGCTGTATTACGCCGGCGAATTTTATGATTCCGTTTCCTTCCCGAGCCTGGAAATCCTGGACCGCGTGGGGGGCGGGGATTCCTTTGCCTCTGGCCTGATTTACGGCCTGCTGTCCGGCAAGGGGCCTCAGTACGCCGTGAACTGCGGCTGCGCCCACGGCGCGCTGGCCATGACCACTCCGGGGGATACCTCCACGGCCACGCTGGCGGAAGTGGAAAAAGTGATGAAAGGCGGAACCGCCCGCGTGGACCGTTAACCCTTTAATTCTTCCTGACATGATTGAAAGCTGGAGATGGTACGGTCCAAGTGATCCTGTGACGTTGAGGGACATCCGCCAGGCCGGAGCCGCGGGCATTGTGACGGCCCTGCATGAAGTGAAGTGCGGGGAACTCTGGACGCGGGAGGCCGTGGCCGAACGTGCGCGGATGGTTGAAGAAGCAGGGATGAAATGGGTGGTGGCGGAAAGCATTGCCGTCCATGAAGACATCAAGACGCGTTCGGGAAACTGGAAGCATTATCTGGAGGTTTACAAGCAGAGCCTCCGCAACCTGGCCGCAGGAGGCGTGAAAGTGGTGTGCTACAATTTCATGCCCGTGCTGGACTGGACGCGTTCCGACCTGGCTTTTCCGCTGGAGGACGGCAGCAGCGTTTTGAAGTATGACGCCGTCCGCGTGGCCGCGTTTGACCTGTTTATTCTGGAGAGGGCGGGGGCTGCGGATGATTACGCGCCGGAAACGGTTGCGCGCGCCCGTGAACTTTTCCAGTCCATGGACGGAGACGCCCGCAAGGCGCTGGCGGATTCCATCCTGCTGGGCCTGCCCGGCACGGTGGATGACCTGACGCCGGAGCAGTTCAGGGAGATGCTCAAACGCTACGAGGGCATTGACGATGCGCAATTGCGCCGGAACCTGTATGACTTTCTGAATGAAATCATGCCCGTGTGCGAGGAAACGGGCATCCGCATGGCCATTCATCCGGATGACCCTCCCCGGCCCATCTTCGGCCTTCCCCGTATCATGAGTGATGAGGAGGACATGCGCCAACTGGTGCGGGAGGTTCCCTCCATGCATTCCGGCTTCACGCTCTGCACCGGCTCCCTGGGCGGCCTTTATTCCAATGCGCCGCACCTGCTGATGGAGGAGTTTGCGGACAGGGTGTATTTCGCCCATTTCCGCAATACGGTGTTTGACGCGGACCATGAAAGCTTCCGGGAATCCGGTTCCCACCTTTGCGGTCATACGGACATGGCCTATGCCATGCAGTGCCTGCTGGACGAGGAAGCCCGCCGCAAGGCCGCGGGATGGCCGGACTGGCGCATTCCGGTGCGCCCGGACCACGGGAAGCTGATGGACATTGACCTGGAGAAGCACTGCTATGCAGGGTATTCCTACGGCGGCCGCGTGATCGGCCTGGCGGAACTGCGCGGCCTGGCGATGGGGCTCCAGTCCTTCCGTCCGCTGGCGGGAAAAACCGCTGTCGTGACCGGGGCCGCGGGCGTGCTCTGTTCCGTGATGGCCCGTGACCTGCTGAAGGCCGGGGCCAGTGTGGCCCTCCTGGGCCGTACCCGCTCCAAGCTGGAAGACCTCCAGCGGAAGCTGGCGGAGGAAGGTCTGGACCGGACGCTGGTGCTGGCTGCGGACGTGCTGGACAAGGCCGCTCTGGAACAGGCCTGTTCCCGCGTGAAGGAAGAATGGGGAAGGCTGGACATCCTGGTGAACGGCGCGGGCGGCAATGACCCGCGCGGAACCAGCCCGGCGGAGCAATGCATGCCGGACACTCCGGCGGATCAAGGCTTCTTCGGCATGGACATGGAGGGCTTTGAGTACGTGAACCGCCTCAACATGATCGGCACCATCCTGCCTTCCCAGGTGTTCGGGGAGCTGCTGGCCGCCTCCGGCGGGTGCATCGTCAACATCTCCTCCATGGCGGCCTTCCAGCCCCTGACCAAGGTGGGCGCGTACGGAGCCGCCAAGGCTGCGGTGGACAATTTTACCAAGTGGCTCGCCACGCATCTGGCCCCGCTGGGCGTCCGCGTGAACGCGATAGCCCCCGGGTTCTTCATCACGGAGCAGAACCGCTTCCTGATGATGGAAAAGGACGGGGCAACCCCCACGCCGCGCGGCCGCAAAGTGCTTGCCAAGACGCCCATGCACCGTTTCGGTGAGCCGGAGGACCTCTGCGGGGCGCTCCGCTTCCTGGTCTCTCCCTCCACTTCCTTCGTCACGGGCGTCATCATTCCCGTGGACGGGGGCTTTCTGGCCTATTCCGGAGTATAACCGCCAACGTTTGCCGTCATGTTTATCAACGACGATTTCCTGCTGGACACTCCCCAGGCGAAGACTCTTTTTCATGAGTACGCGGAAGAACAGCCGATCATCGACTACCATTCCCACCTGGACCCCGCCGCCATTGCGGACAACCGCCAGTTCTCCAACATCGCCCAGCTCTGGCTGGACGGGGACCATTACAAATGGCGCGCCATGAGGACGAACGGCCTTCTGGAACGCCTCTGTTCCGGAGACGCTCCGGACCGGGAAAAGTATGACGCCTGGGCGGCTACGGTGCCGCGCCTGCTGCGCAATCCGCTGTACCACTGGACGCATCTGGAACTGCGCCGTCCCTTCGGCATTTCCGGCATTCTGTTCAGTCCGGAAACGGCGGACGAGGTCTGGGAAAAAACCTCCTCCATGCTTCAGTCCGGAGGAATGGGCGCGCTGGATATCCTGAAAAGGATGAACGTGGAGACCGTCTGCACCACGGATGACCCCTGCGACGACCTGTCCGCCCACCGGAGGCACGCCTCTTCCGGGGATTCCGTCAAACTGCTCCCCACCTTCCGCCCGGACAAGGCGCGCGCCGTCCACCAGGGCAGTGCGTGGCGGGAGTGGGTGGCGCGCCTGGAACAGGCATCCCGCATGGAAATCCGTGATTTGGCCGCTTTCAGGGAAGCGCTCGCCTCCCGGCATGACTTTTTTGCCTGTCACGGCTGCAAGCTCTCGGACCACTCACTTGAAGCGTTTGACGAGGAAAGCCTGTCCGGAGAGGAAGCCGCCGCCCTGTTCGCCACCGCTCTCCGGGGCGGTGACATCGCCTCCGGGGATGCGGTCCGTTTCTCCAACTACCTGATGGACTACTTCGCGGAGCTGGATTCCGCGAAAAACTGGGTGCGCCAGCTTCATGTGGGCGCGCTCAGGAACCCGAACGGAGCCGCCCTGCGGGACCTGGGGCCGGATACGGGCTTTGACGCCATAGCGGATTTCACGTACATGGCCCCGCTGGGCCGTCTGCTGGACCGTTCCGCTCAACAGGGAACGTTGCCGCGCACCATCCTGTACAACCTTAATCCGCGGGACAACGCCGCCCTGGCCGTGCTCTGCGGCAGTTTCCAGGACGGCGTCACGGCCGGAAAAATGCAGTACGGGGCCGCCTGGTGGTTCCTGGACCAGATGGACGGCATGACCCGCCATCTGGAAACCCTCAGCCAGCTCGGCATGCTCTCCCGCTTCGTGGGCATGCTGACGGACAGCCGAAGCCTGCTGAGTTATACGCGGCATGAATACTTCCGCCGCATCCTGTGCCGCGTCCTGGGGCGTGACATGGCGGAGGGCCTGGTTCCGGACGACATGGAGATGGTAGGCTCCATGGCGGCGGACATCTCCTACAGGAACGCCAAACAATATTTCAACTTTTAAACCATGAAGACACTGCTGGAAAAATTATCCGCCATCAGGCTTGTCCCCGTCGTCGTCATCCATGACGCGGACAAGGCCGTACCCCTTGCCAAAGCGCTGCTGGACAACGGCTGCGCCTGCATGGAAATCACGTTCAGAACGCCAGCCGCCGCGGAAGCCATTGCCCGCATTTCCCGGGAAGTCTCCGGAATGCTGGTGGGCGCGGGAACCCTGCTGACGCCGGAACAGGCGCAGGCCGCCTGCCGGGCCGGAGCCTCGTTCGGCGTGGCTCCCGGCTTTGACCCGCAGGTGGTGAAAGCCGCCGCAGGGATGGATTTCCTGTTTGTGCCGGGCGTCTCCACCGCCTCGGAAATGAGCCAGGCACTTTCCCTGGGCTGCCTGTTCCAGAAGTTTTTCCCGGCGGAGGTCGTGGGAGGCGTCAGGATGCTTAAATCCCTGTTGGCCGCGTTCCGCCATACGGGCGTGCGCATCATGCCCACGGGCGGCATTAACGCGGGCAACATCGGCTCCTGGCTGGAAATCCCGGAAGTGGCCGCCTGCGGCGGTTCCTGGATTTGCGAATCTCCCCTCATTGAGGCCGGAGACTGGGAGGAAATAGGCAGGCGCACGCGGGAAGCCCTGAAAGCCTTGAAGGCAGACGCCCTTTAACAACCAACTGCGCTTTACCCATGCTCCAGGAACAACCAAGGCAGGACTCCTTCCGGTGGATGATTCTCTTCATGCTCTTTGCGGCGACGACGATCAACTACCTGGACCGCCAGATTCTCTCCATCCTGAAACCCATTCTGGACCAAGAACTGGGCTGGACGGACGCCCAGTACGGCATGATCATGTCCATCTTCCAGGCTTCCTACGCGGTGGGCCTGACCATGTTCGGGTGGATTATCGACAAATACGGCGCGCGGATGGGCTTTGCCATTTCCATCATCTGGTGGAGCGTGGGCGCGCTTTCCCATGCTTTTGCCGTAGGCGTCAAATCCATGGGCCTCAGCCGCGTTATCCTGGGCCTGGGGGAAGGCGGCAACTTCCCGGCGAGCATCAAGACGGTGACCAACTGGTTCTCCTCCGGGGAACGCGTGTTCGCCACCACCCTGTTCAATTCCGGCGCGAACGTGGGGGGCGCTGGTGGCTCCGGCCACCATCCCGTTCATTGCCGCCGCGTGGGGCTGGCAGTCCGCCTTCATTGCAGCCGGCGTTCTCGGCTTTATCTGGGTGATATTCTGGCTCCGAATGCCGAAGAACCCGCGCATGAAGCTGGCGGAGGAATCCGCCGCCCTGGCGCAGGCGGAAAAGGAGGAAGCCAGGGCTTCTATTCCGTGGAGGAAATTGCTGGCTTACAGGCAGTCCTGGAGCCTCATCCTCGTGCGCTTCCTGACGGATCCCATCTGGTGGTTCTTCCTCTTCTGGCTGCCGGATTTCTTCAGCAAGCACTTTGGCTATAACATCAAGGAATCCGCCCTGCCGCTGATCGTCATTTACGCCCTGGTGACCGTACTGAGCATTTTGGGGGGCACCCTGACCAAATTCCTGGCAAACCGTGGATGGAGCCTGAACAAGGTCAGGAAAATCTCCATGCTCGTCTTTGCCTGCTGCGTGGTTCCGGTGATCTTCGTCCAGTACTTTGACATGTGGACCATCGTGGCGGTGCTGGGGCTGGCGGGAGGCGCGCACCAGGCGTGGTCCGCCAGCGTGTACACGCTGGGTTCCGACATGTTCCCGAAGTCGGACGTGGCATCCATCACCGGCCTTTCCGGCATGGCGGGGCAGATCGGCAGCGTGCTGTTCCAGACGGCAGTGGGCTTTACCCTGTCCTGGTTCGCCGCCCAGGGAAATGCCTCCCATGGGTACGACATCATCTTCATGGTCTGCGGAAGCGCCTATCTGGCGGCATTCGTCATCTTCAGCCTGATCATTCCCAACATCAACATGGTGGCTCCCCGGGAAAGGTGATCTTCCAGAGCATTTCCTTTCCACGGGATTGATACGGCATTCCGGAAAGTAAAGATGCCCGGAGGCATGGCGGAGTGTGCACCAGACGCGTTCCGGTGATGTGATGGCGGCGTGAGGGAAATGAATCCCCCACGCCATCATTATTGAATTATGTCTATTACAGTTACCAATCCGGAAGGCCGGAACGTTGAATTCAAGTCTCAGAGGGGACCGACCTGTGGTCTTTATGCCCTCTCCTTTGTCTTGGAATATCTTTATGATATTAAAATCCCCGCCACGGCAGACGGGGACAAAACCAGGGAATCCCTGAGGAACAAATTCAAAAAGGACGGGAAAACCGTTATTGGAGAATTATATGACGCTACTCCCTCCATGGCCGATTATATCAAGGGTCTGGAGTCCACCAAAATCAAGTGTCAGTCTGTTGCCTGTGACGTCACTGCCATCATTGAAACGCTGAATGGCGGAGGCCTCTGCATGGTTCCTTTCTGTGTGGACGCCTCTGGCAAACCCGATAATTCAGGAATTCGCGCTCATTGGTGCGTTGTGCAGAAGAACGTGGCCCATGCGTCCAGGAAATTGGCGGACACCTACCATTGGGGCGCAAAATTCCTATTTGATCTGGATGTTTTACGGACTAGCAATAACGCCATTCAGGACGTGCTGGAATCCTGGTGGGGTAAAGACAAGGACAGTACTGCCCTGGAGTATTATTCCTGTGACTCGGAACAGAGCACGACGGCAGTTGATTCCCTGGGGGCAACCCATCAGCTCAAGCCCGGTTCCGTCAAGAAAATTCCGGCAACTGCCCTCAGCCAGAAATTGGCTGGAAAGATGCTGGTTTTTACCAAGTAGGTTAGCGCCGCGGCGGATGGATTTTCAGGAATCCGTAAATGGCAAAGCGGGCGGTCCCTTTCATGGAGGGGACCGCCCGCAAGTGGTTTTATCCGGTATGCCGGAGATTTTTAGCCGACGCGTTCCACCTTCACGGAGTGGGACTGCCCGTTGATGACGATGGTCAGGTCACGGGAACCGGAGGGGCCGCTCACCTGGGCGGTGATGCCGTTGTCGATGACGGTCATGGACGGCGCAGCAGCCGCGGGAGCTGCGGCAGGAGCGGTGTTCACCTGCACGGGAGCTTCTTCCTTCGGTTCCGGCTTCTTGTAGAAGTCTTCCACCTGCTGCGGGAACATGGCGTAAATCACACAGTGTTCGTCGTCTGTGGGGAGTCCCTTTTCCGCAAGCTTCTTGCGCAGGTCTTCCATGCCGGGCTTGATCAGGTCTGCCGGACGGCAGGTGATCGGTTCCTTGCCCATCTTTTCCGCGCAGAGCTTCTGCACTTCCGGGTCCACGGGGGCCGGGGTGCGGCCGTAGTAGCCCAGGGCGATGTCCGCCGCCTGGGGAGTAATGTTCTTCCAGCGGCCGAACTTCACGTTCAGCATGGACTGCACGCCCACAATCTGGGAGGTGGGGGTCACCAGCGGAATCCAGCCCAGGGCCTTGCGGACCACGGGGATTTCCGCGAACACTTCTTCAAACTTGTCTTCCATGCCCTGTTCCTTGAGCTGGGTGCGGAAGTTGGAGAGCATGCCGCCGGGCACCTGGTAGCGGAGCGTGTCGGAGTCCACCACTTCGTTGCGGTGAGAGGTGAACTTGCCCAGGCTTTCATAAACGGGCTTGAGCATTTCGGAGACCTCAATGAGCTTGTCCGCATCGTAATCCGGCTTGCGGGGATTGCCGTTCAGCAGGGCGAGCATGCGCAGGCAATCCGGCTGGCCCGTGCCGTTGGCGAAGGGGGAGATGGAGACGTCGCACGCGTCCACCCCGGCGTCAATGGCGCTGAGGTAGGTGGAGGCGCCGAGGCCCGCGGTGTCATGCGTGTGGATCCAGACGGGGATATTCAGGTCCTTCTTCAGGGCGCTGACCAGTTCATGGGTCACATAAGGGGGGATGAGGCCGGCCATGTCCTTGATGACGATGGCGTCCGCCCCCATGTCCGCCAGCTCTCGGCCCATGTCCACGAAGCTCTGCGTGGTGTGCACGGGGGAGGTGGTGTAGCAGATGGTGCCGTGGGCCTGGGCTCCGGCCTTCTTGGCAGCGCGGATGGAGGTTTCCATGTTGCGTGGATCGTTCACGCAGTCAAAAATGCGGAAGATGTTCATGCCGTGCTTGGCGCTCATGGCGACGAAGGCTTCCACCACGTCGTCCGCGTAGTTGGTGTAGCCCACGATGTTCTGGCCGCGCAGGAGCATCATGTGCGGCGTCTTGGGGGCGGCCTTCTTCAGGGCGTCCAGGCGGTCAAAGGGCCACTCCTTCAAAAAGCGCAGTCCGGCGTCGATGGTGGCGCCGCCCCAGGTTTCCAGGGCGCTGAAGCCCATGGAGTCCAGAATGGGGGCGATGGGCAGCATGTCTTCCGTCTTCATGCGGGTAGCTGCCAGGGACTGGTGCCCGTCGCGCAGAACGGTACAATTGAATGTAACAGGATTCATTATTTAGTTAACTATTGTTAAAAATTGAAGAGATGGCTTCTTGAGGGTGATTTTCTCACAGCCTACCTTTCAGGTCAAGCGTACAACAGCGGATTCACCGCAAGAACTACTGCACGGGAGCCATCAGCCGCGCCAGGTTGCAGAGCATCTTGAACCCCAGGGATTTGTTGTTGTAATCCTCCAGGGATTCCTTTTTGGAGGAGGCAAAATCCTTCTCCAGCATCTCCTTCACCTCCGCGCAGACGGCGGGGGGAGTGGATGACGGCGGTGATTTCAAAATTCAGGGCCAGGGAGCGGTTGTCCAGGTTGGCGGTGCCCACGGTGGCGATGTCGTCATCCATCAGGATCACCTTCTGGTGCAGGAACCCTTTCTGATAGGCCCAGACCTGGATGCCGTACGTGTCCAGGTCACGGAGGAAGGTAAAGGAGGAGAGCTTCACCAGAATGTGGTCCGCCCGTTCCGGCGCGCAGGATGCGCACGTCCACATTACGCAGGGCAGCGGCCTGGAGGGCGGCCATGACCCCTTCGTCCGGGACGAAGTAGGGGGTGGCTATCCAGAGCCTTTCCCGGGCTCTGTTCGCCAGGGCAATGATCGCGGTTTTCCAGGCGGGGATGACGTCCGCCGGGCCGGAAGGAAGCATCAGTACGGTTTCATCCTCCCGCTGGGGCGTAATTTCCCAGCACAGGCAGGGCAGGGAGGAGGGGCCGGATTTCAGCATGGCCCAGTTCCAGTCTTCCAGGAAGCTGATCTGCGTCTGCTGGACGGAGGGGCCTTCCAACTGCACAAACGTGTCCCGCCAGTAGCCCAGGGCTCCCTTGCCCAGGTACTCCCGCCCGATGTTCATGCCGCCGATGAAGGCGGTGGCCCCGTCCACCACCACCAGTTTGCGGTGGTTGCGGAAGTTCAGCCGCAGGATGTTGCTCAGGAAGTGGCGTTTTCCGTTGAAAGGCTCAATGTTCACGCCCTCCTTCCGCAGGGCGGAGATGTAGCCGGGGGGGAGCTTGTGGGAGCCGATTTCATCATAAAGCATGTAGATGCGGATGCCGGCCCTGGCCCGTTCAATCAGCAGGTCTTTCAGGTTCTGGCCCACGGAATCATTCTTGATGATGAAGAACTCAATCAGGATGTAATGCTCCGCGTTCATGATGGCGTCATAAATGCGGGGAAAGGCGTGGTCCGCATCAATCAGCAGGCGGCAGGAGTTCCCCCGGCATACGGGCAGCCGCACGATGTCGGAAAGGGTGTGCATGATTTTTCCGGGCGCATCGGCGGCCTGGACGGCATACGGGGTCATGCAGTTCGTGATTTTATCCGTCAGTTCCCCCCAGGAGGATTCGGGGTCCGTCTGCCGCCGCCGCGTTTCCACATACCCGCTGAACCTGCGCCGCCCCAGAATCAGGTAAAAGGGAACCGCTATATATGGAAAGGCCAGCAGGGAAATCAGCCACGCGATGGTTCCCTGCGGCGTGCGCGTGTGGAGCAGGGCCGGAATGAGGCAGAAGGCGCCTGCAATGTGGCAGAGGGCGGCAAATCCCAAGTATGGCTCTTCAGGGATGATCATGGAACGGAAACCGGAAAAGATGCGGAGGGGGAAAACGGCGGGAAGCGGTGAAAAGGCTGGCTTTTGAGGCTGGAGATGGTACTAAAGTGGCGCATGCTCGTATTATCACGGGTCCAGGGATTAGAAAAGCGTAAATTAAGGGAATGAAACAGTATTTGGCACTTTTGGAGGATGTCCTGACCAACGGGGTGGGGAGGGAAGACCGTACCGGAACGGGCACCATCGGCGTGTTCGGGCGGCAGAGCAGGTATGACCTGCGCGACGGTTTTCCGTGCCTGACCACCAAGAAGCTCCATCTGCGCTCCATCATTTACGAACTGCTCTGGTTCCTGAAAGGGGAGACCAACATCAAGTTCCTGAGAGACAACGGCGTTACCATCTGGGATGAATGGGCTGACGGGAACGGGGAACTGGGCCCCGTATACGGAGCGCAATGGCGCTGCTGGCCAGGGAACGACGGCAAGCCCATTGACCAGATTGCCAGACTGATTGACGGCCTTAAGAACAATCCATGGTCCCGGCGCCACATCGTCAGCGCATGGAACGTGGCCCTGGTGGATGACATGGCGCTCCCTCCGTGTCATTCCCTGTTCCAGTTCTGCGTGATTCCGGCCCAGCCGGGGGAAGGGAAGCACGGGCTTTCCCTCCAGCTTTACCAGCGCAGCGCGGACCTGTTCCTGGGAGTTCCCTTCAACATAGCCTCCTACGCTTTGCTTTTGCTCATGGTGGCGCAGGTATGCGGGTATGAGGCGCGGGAATTCATCCATACCTTCGGGGACCTGCACCTGTACCGGAACCATCTGGACCAGGCGCGGGAACAGCTCTCCCGCACGCCGCGCCCTCTGCCGGTCATGAAGCTCAACCCGGAGGTGAAAACCATTGACGGGTTCCGGTATGAAGATTTTGAACTCGTGGGGTACGATCCCCTGCCGCACATCAAGGCGCCCATTTCCGTCTAGAATTCCACCCTTTAACCCATCATGTCACAGCCCGTTACTTACACAGGAGTAGTCGCCATGGCCCCCGGCCGCGGCATTGGCTACCGGGGAGCCTTGCCCTGGCGCCTGCCGGACGACCTCAAGACTTTCAAGCGCATCACGACGGGACATCCCGTGCTGATGGGCCGCAAGACTTATGAGAGCATCGGGAAGCCGCTCCCCAACAGGCAGAACATTGTGCTCACCCGTGACCCCGCCTGGACGGCGGAAGGGGTGCAGGTGATCCATTCCGTGGAGGAACTGGAACGGCTGGAGCTGATGAACCCGGAGGTCATGGTCATCGGCGGGGCGGAAATTTTTTCACTCATGATGCCGTTCATGTCCCGCATGTGGGTCTCCAAAGTAAAGGGGGAATATCCGGCGGATACTTTTCTCCCGCCGTTTGAGGACAAGCTTGGCCATGCATCCCTGAAGGAACGGTTTGAAGGCTTTGACCTGTACTTGTACGAGTAGGGGAAGGGACGGCTTCTTTTCCGCATTCTCCCCGGATATGGGATGAAGCGCAAAAAAGACGGAGCGGCAAAGCCGCCCCGTCTTCCAAATAGGGATTTTTTCTCCCGTTATTGCGCCTTTCCGGTGAACAGGGCCTTCACCCATTCACGGTAGCGCTGGAACATGGCGTACAGCGCCGGAATGAACAGGATGCCCACCACGGTGGCAAGAATCATGCCGTAGAAGGTGGAGATGCCGATGGCCTTGCGGCTTGCCGCGCCCGCGCCGGAGGCGATCACCATGGGGAACACCCCGATGATGAAGGAAATGGCCGTCATCATCACGGCGCGGAAACGCTGCCGGGCTCCTTCCAGAGCCGCCTCCTGGATAGGCACGCCGCGTTCCCGCTCCATCTTGGAGAACTCCACCATCAGAATGGCGTTCTTCCCGGCCAGGCCCACCAGCATCACCAGCCCGAGCTGGGCGTAAATGCTCAGGGGAGTGTTGCAGATGATCAGGCCCAGCAGGGCGCCCAGCAGGGCCACGGAGACGGAGACGATGACGGAAATGGGCACCGTCCAGCTCTCATACTGCGCCACCAGGAACAGGTAGCCGAAGAGCAGGGCCATGCCCATCAGCAGGACGATTTTGCCGTCATTCTGCCGTTCCTGGTAGCTCATGTCCGTCCAGGTGATGGAATAATTCTCCGGCAGCGGAAGGGCCTCAATCTGGTTCATCAGCTCTCCGCTGCTGACGCCTGGCTTGGCCTGGGCGGTCACTTCCGCGGACATGAGCTGGTTGAAGCGGGATATCTGCCGCGGTCCGACCATGTAGGACAGGGTGGCTACGGAGCTGAGCGGCACCATCTGGCCCTGGTCGTTCTGGATGTAGGTGTTCATGATGTCGTTGATGCTGGTGCGGTCTTCCGCCGCGGACTGCATCTTCACCTTGAACGTGTAGCCGATCAGGTTGAAATCATTGATGTACATGGAGGCCAGCTTGCTCTGGAGCGTCGTGAAAATGCGGTTCACGGGCACGTGCATGCTCTGCGCCTTTTCACGGTCGATGTTCAGGAAAAGCTGGGGCGTGTTCGCCTCATACGCGCTGCGGGCGTACATGGCTCCCGGCAGCTTGTTGATCTTGTCCAGCAGTTCGTTCGTCACGCGTTCCAGGTCCTTGGGAGTTTCCTCGCCACTGGCCTGGAGCATGAAGGAGACGCCGCCCGTCAGGCCCAGGCCCATGATGGCGGGTGGGCTGAACACGGTGGCCTTGGCCGCCGGAATCTCGTCGCACAGGATGGAAGCCTTCTGCATGATGGAATCCAGGGAAAGCTCCGGAGTCTTGCGCTTGTCCCAAGAGTCAAGCTGGGCGATGCACATGCCCAGGTTTTCCCCGTTACCGCCCATGAAGCTGAACCCGGAGGTGGAGGAAACCTGGCGCACGCCGGGAATGCTCATGAGCTTCTGCTCCGCGCTGCGCATGGCCTGTTCCGTACGGCCCAGCGTAGCACCCGGAGCCAGCTGGATGTCGCAGAAGACGGTGCCCTTGTCTTCCGGGGGAAGGAAGGACTTGGGAACGGTTTCAAACAGCTTCCAGTTGCCGAGCAGCACGGCGGCCAGCAGAATCAGCGTGAGCCAGGCGCGGCGCACCATGATGCCGGCGCACTTGATATAGCTCTTGCGCGCCCATTCCAGCGTGGCGTTGAAGGGGCGGAAGGGGCTGAACCTGCTCTGCTTCCTTTTCTTCTTCTTCAGCAGCAGCACGCACAGGGCGGGGCTGAGCGTCAGGGAATTGATGGCGGAAAGGCAGAGGGCCACGCACATGGTCACGGAGAACTGCATGTAAATGTTCCCCACCATGCCGCCGAAAAAGGCGATGGGCACGTAAATGGCCACCGTCACCAGCGTGGTGGCGATGATGGCCCCCGTAATCTGGTGCATGCTCTTCTTGGTGGCTTCTTCCGGGGTCAGGTCTTCCGTTTCCAGAATGCGCATGGTATTCTCCACCACGATGATGCCGTCGTCCACCAGGGAGCCGATCACCAGAATCAGGCCGAACATGGTCAGCACGTTGATGGAAAAGCCCAGCGGCAGCAGGATGGCGAAGGTGCCAATCAGGGAAACGGGAATGGCGAGCGCCGGAATGAGGGTGGCGCGCCAGTCCTGAAGGAACACGTACGTGATGCCCACCACCAGAATCAGGGCGATAATCAGCGTTTCCACGATTTCCGCCATGGTGGCGGAAATATATTGCGTGGGGTCGTAACTGACGACGTAGCTTACGCCGTCCGGAAAGCGTTCCTGCAATTTGACCAGCGTATCCTTCACGCCGTTCATAGCTTCCAGGGCATTGGCGTCGTCCAGGCGGTACACGGCCATGTTCACGGAATCCTCCCCGTTGTTGCGGCTGCTGCCCGTGTAGGTTTCCGCGCCCAGCTCAATGCGGGCGATGTCGTCCAGACGGGTGACGTGGCCGTCCTGTCCGGTGCGGACGATAATCTTGCTGAACTCCTCCACGGTTTGAAGCCGCCCGGTGACGTTCACCTTGTACTGGATGAAATTGTTTTCCCCTTCCGAACCGATGGACCCGGCGGCGGCCTGCACGTTCTGCGCCTTGATGGCGTTGGAAACGTCATCCGGAGTGATATTCAGGGCGGACATGCGCAGGGCGTCCAGCCAGATGCGCATGCTGTAATTCTTTTCCGGCATCAGGTTGACGGCGGAGATGCCCGGCACGCGGGCGATCTCATCCTTCACCCTGGACTTGACGAAGTTGTTCAGCTCCAGGGAACTCATGCTGGTGGACCGGAAGGCGAAGAACCCCAGGATGTCCGAGGAGCGCTTCCGTATCTTGATGCCCTGGTCCGTCACTTCCTTGGGCAACTTGTACTCCACGCGCTTCAGGGCGTTCTGGACGTTCACCATGTTGATGTCCGAATCCGTGCCGCTCTTGAACGTCAGGGAAAGGGAATAACCGCCGGTGTTGTCAGACTTGGAGGAGAAATAAAGCAGGTTTTCCAGCCCGTTCAATTCCTCCTCAATGGGGGAGGCCAGCGTCTCCATCACCACCTGGGCGCTCGCGCCCGTGTAAGTGGCCTGCACGTTGATGCTGGTGGGGGCGATTTCCGGATACTCCGCAATGGGCAGCTGCTTCAGGCAGATGCCGCCCGCCAGAATCATCAGGATGGCGATGACGATGGCGAATTTGGGGCGTTTGATAAACAGGTCCGCAATCATGGGATGATCAGTTTTGAGCGGAATACACCGGATTCACCTTGGCGCCGGGACGCACCTTGTGCATGCCGTCGATGATGATGACTTCCCCTTCCTTCACGCCGGAGCTGAAGCACTGTTCATTATTGACCGTGTTGCCCAGCGTGACGTCGCGGCGCTCCACCACGCCCTGGTCATTCACCACGTAAACGTAGCTCTTGTAGGCGTCGTGCATCACGGAGGAAATGTTGGCAGCCGGGAAGCGGTCCACGTTCTTCTTGGAAAGATTCACCGTGACCACGCCGCCGGGCGTCAGCACGTCTTCCGGATTGGGGAACCTGGCCCAGACGTTCAGGGTGTCCGTAGTCGGCTGGACGGTATTGTCCGTCATGAAAATTTTTGCCCGGCTGGTCGTATGCCTTGCCGTTGGCGAGGTTGACGGACACCAGGGCATCCTTCTTCATCTTCTCCTGGGTGCCGAACAGGGAAAGGAAATCGCGTTCGCTGATGGGGAACTTCACGTACACCTCGTCAATGCCCGTGATGGTCACCAGGGAACCGGAGGTGGGCGTGATGTAATTGCCCGTGGAAAAAGTGACGCGTCCCGTGCGTCCCGTGATGGGGGCCGTCAGTTTGGTGTAATTGAGGTCATCCTTCGCTACCGTGATGGCGGCGTCTGCGGACTGGATCTCCGCTTCCAGGGCGTGCATGGTGCTCTTGGCGTTTTCCACCGTATCCATGGAGACGGACTTGGAGGCCAGCAGCCTGTTGTAGCGTTCAAAGCTGTTCTTCGCGTAAAGCAGCTTGGCTTCAAGCTGGGCCTTCTTGGCCACCGCTTCCTCCACGGCCGCCTTGTAGCGCGTGTCTTCTATCTCGAAAAGGAGGTCTCCCTTCTTCACCACCTTGCCTTCCCGGAAGCGGGTGGCCACGATGTTGCCGGAAACGCGGGGCTGTACGGTTACCCGGTCAATGGCTTCCACCTGGCCGATGTATTTCTTGTTCACCGCGCTGTCGATGGCGGTCGCTTTCTCGACGAGTACGGTACTGGGCTTGGCGGCCCCTCCCGGCGCTCCCTGGGAATAACCCGGAACAAGCAGAGAGAAAAGCAGGCCGGATCCGGCCAGCAGGCGGAGGGGAACCTTCCGTTGGTGCGTATGTTTTTTCATATGGTATTATTTACTGTAAACGTGGTTGTAAAGGGTATCCACAATGCGGCAGAAATTCTCCTTGTCCTCCTCCGCCAGGGTGCTGAACAGGGTGTCCAGCCGTTGCTTCATGCCGTTGTAAAGCAGCTGGAACCTGGACTCCCCTTCCTCGGAAAGGCGGATGCACAGGGAACGCCTGTCGCGCGGGTTCTCCTTGCGGTCAAACAGGCCCTTCTTCACCATGCTGTCCACCAGCAGGGACGTGGAGGGAATGCTCATGCGGAGATGGTGGGCGAGCGTCTTCAGGGGAATGCCTTCATGGCGGTTGGTCATCAACCGGTTCAGGGCGCCCAGGGCATTCATCTGCCGGACGGAGAGCCCCATGATCTTCTGATAGTGGCTCTGGTCCACTTCATTCAAGTTATCTCTTTTAAACTGGTAAAGGATGGTCTCGAACTTGTGAACGGAGGTAGTGATATCCACGGCAGGTTGAAGCATGGGGCTGTTATGTCAAAACCGGTTAATTGTTGTCAAACTAAAACAAATAAAGTTGAGAATTTGTTGCCGTGTCGAAATAAATCGGAAAAATGAAAAATCACGGCTCCTTCACCATACAAACCGCCGGAGGTTGCGGAAGTTTCAAAAAAAAGTCTTTTTTTTGTCACTGGGGTATAAAGGCGTGTATAAGCCTCCACGTCCTCGCCGCAAGGCAGGAACAACATTCAAGGTCAGGGAGCGGTAGCTCAGTTCGGTTAGAGCGCCAGCCTGTCACGCTGGAGGTCGCGGGTTCGAGCCCCGTCCGCTTCGCCACCTTGTTTCAAAGAAGAAACGGCCGCCTCCGGGCGGCTTTTTTGTGCCCTGGGATTGTCCGGTTCTCCGGCACCTGTTCGTTTGCCTGTTTTTTTCCCAAGACGCATCCCGGCAAGGGTGGTGCCTTTGCATAAATCCCCACGGTTTGAATGAAAGGCATCCAGCCGGGAGCGGAGGCTCTTATTCCCCCTTCTCTTTCTCTCCGCCAAACCCCTCCTTTCCGCGGAGCAGGGGACCATGCTTGATTTCGCCACGATCTTCCCCCATGATACCCGCATGATTCTGGAACTGCACTCCCCGCTGGACATGCATCTTCACCTGAGGGACGGCGACATGCTGAAACTGGTCGCACCCCTGAGCTCCGCCTCCTTTGCCGGGGCGGTCATCATGCCCAACCTGGTGCCCCCTGTGGCGGATGCGGATGCGGTGCAGGCCTACCGGCAGCGGGTGCTGGACGCTTGCGGGGGAGACGTCTTCCAGCCGTACATGACGGCGTTCTTCCGCTCCTATTCCGAAAAGGAACTGGCTACGCTCAAGGAACTGGTATTCGGCATCAAGCTGTACCCGGCGGGAGCAACCACGAACAGCGAAGGAGGCGTAAGGGCCATGAAGGATGCGGAGGGCACCATGTCCCTCATGCAGGAAATGGGCATTCCGCTGCTGGTTCACGGTGAAAGCCACGGATTCGTGATGGACCGGGAAGCCGAATTCCTGGACGTTTACCGTGATCTGGCCACCCGCTTCCCCCGGCTGACCATCTGCATGGAACACATCACCACGGCCTCCGCCGTGCGGCTGCTGGATGAATTTGAAAACCTCGCGGCTACCGTAACCCTCCAGCACCTTCTTATCACGCTGGACGACGTGGCCGGGGGCATGCTGCGCCCCCACCTCTTCTGCAAGCCGATCGCCAAAAGGCCGGAAGACCGGGAAGCGCTGTTGAAAGCTGCCCTATCCGGACATCCGCGCCTCATGTTCGGCAGTGACTCCGCCCCCCATCCCGTCCACGCCAAGGAAGCGTGCGGCTGCGCCGCCGGCGTGTTCACCGCTCCCATCGCCCTGCCGCGCCTGGCGGCCCTGTTTGACGGACACGGCGCCCTGGACCGGTTGCAGGGCTTCGTTTCCGGCCATGCCTGTTCCCTGTACGGACTGAAGCCTCCTGCCAGGACGGTGCGCCTGCAGCAGCGGGAAATGCTGGTGCCGGACGCCTACGAGGGGCATGGACAGAAAGTGGTGCCGATGGAGGCCGGAAGCGTCATTCCCTGGAGCCTGGTGTGACGGCCACCCCCGCGGGAAGATGACAGAAAGCAATTGAAGGAAACCGTCTTTATACTGGATATTCCGGACGATCTCACTACAATCCCTGCTCATGGATCGGATTCGCGTTTATACGGGTGGAGTAGCTTCCTGTAATGGTTATCTCTTCAAGACGAAGGATAACTCTTACGTGGCGGTGGACGCTCCGTCCGGCTTCGCGGACTGGATATACTCCAAAAAGCCCGATATCATCATCACGGACCTTCTCATCACGCACCAGCACTTTGACCATGTGGAGGACGCCTGCCGCATGCGCCAGATCTTCGGCTGCCGCATTCACGCCGGACAGCCTTACACTGAAGACTTGACGCTGGAAAAAATGGCGCGCGACGCCTGGGGGCTTCCCCTCAACGTACAGCCGTTTGTGGTGGATGAAATACTCACGCCGGACATCCACACGGCAAACTGGGGCGGCCTGCTGTGGCATCTGCACCAGGTGCCGGGACACTCTCCGGACAGCATCGTTTACGACCTGCCGGACGAGGGAATCATGTTCACGGGAGACGTTATCTTTGCCGGTTCCATCGGACGGACGGACCTTCCGGGAGGGAACCTGCGCCTGCTGAAACAGGGCATAGAAAAGAAAGTGCTCAACCAGCCCGCCACGACCATGATTTTCCCGGGACACGGACCGTACACCACCGTGAAGAATGAACTGCTGACCAATCCGTTCATCTCCTGACCACGCTTCCCGCGCCGCTGCGCGGGGACGTGCTCCACTCTTTAGCAAGCATACAAGATCAATGTTATTTTCAGAATTAGGTTTATCGGAACCCGTCTTGAAGGCGGTGGAAAAATGCGGTTATGAACATCCCACCCCCATTCAGGAGCAGGCCATTCCCATCATTCTGGAGGGCCGGGACCTCATTGGGGCCTCCCAGACGGGAACGGGAAAAACCGCCGCTTTTGCCCTCCCCCTGCTGACAAAGCTTCAGCCCATTGGCAAGCCCCAGATACTGGTGCTGGAACCCACCCGCGAACTGGCGGACCAGGTGGCGGAAGCCTTTGCCGAATACGGAGAATTCACCGGGCTGAAAGTGGCCCTGCTGTACGGCGGCGTGGGCTACGGGAAGCAGACGGAAGACCTGAAAAACGGAGCGGACATCGTGGTGGCAACGCCCGGCCGCTTGGTGGACCACTTCTACCGCGGCACCATGCGCTTCGGAGAAGTCAAGGCCCTGGTGCTGGATGAGGTGGACCGCATGCTGGACATGGGCTTTCTCCCCATCGTCCGTAAAATCGTCAACCTCTGCCCGTGGGAAGGCAGGCAGACCCTCTTCTTCTCCGCCACCATGCCCCCGGTCATCGCCGGATTTGCCAAATGGTGCCTGACGGATCCGGCGGAAGTCACCATCGCCCGGCGCGAAGTGGCCGCCACCATCAGCCATGCCTTTTACCCGGTGGCGCTGGACCAGCGGGACGAACTGCTGCTGGCCCTGCTCAAGGGGACGGACTTCCATTCCGTCATGATCTTCACCCGTACCCGCAAGGAGGCGGACGCCGTGTGCGGCATGCTCAAGCAGCATGGCTACCGCGGGGAAGTGGCCGTCATGCACTCCGACATTCCCCAGAAGGAACGCATGGAAGCGCTCAAGGGCTTCAAGAGCGGCAAATATGATATTCTGGTGGCTACGGACGTGGCGGCGCGCGGCATTGACATCAGTGGCGTGACCCACGTCATCAACTACCGGGTGCCGGAAAATGCGGAAGACTACGTGCACCGCATCGGCCGTACCGGCCGTGCCGAAGCCTCCGGAGACGCCTTCACGATCATGACGGCGGATGAAGTGGACTTTGCCACGGCTGTGGAAAACTTCATCGGAAAGCCCATTGAACGCAAAAAGCTGGACGGCTTCGACTACACGTACACCGCCCTGCTGGAAGACAAGCCCGTCAAGTCCGTCCGCAAGGTCAAACCCGCCGGCCCCAAGCGCCGCAGACGCTAAGGGGGAGCTGACAAGGTTCTCTCTGCGGGAATGAATATCATCCCATGCGCATCCTTGCCATAGACCCGGCCATCCGCAACACGGGCTATGCCGTGGTGGAGGGCGACCATCGCCGGGCGTGTGCGCTGGACTACGGAACGCTCTCCATTCCCCGGAGTGTGTCCCAGTCCGGCTGCCTGCTTGCCATCAAGCAGCACCTGGGCAACCTCATTGACAAATGGGAACCGGATGAAATGGCGGTGGAACGCATCATCTACGTCCAGTCCCATCAGACGGCCATCACGATGGGCGCGGCCAAGGCGGCCGTGGTCATTGCCGCGGCGGAAGCCGGACTGCGGATCATGGAATACTCTCCCAAAAGCGTGAAACTCTCCGTTGTAGGGCGAGGGGCCGCTCAAAAAGCGCAGGTCGCCTTCATGGTGCGCGCCCTGCTGGAACTCCGGGAAACGCCGGAATCCGATGCCGCGGACGCCCTGGCGATCGGCCTCACGCACCTCTTCGCCGCGGACCCCTTGAAGGCCCACATGATGGAGAGGAAATACATTTAACAGTGATGAGAGTTTAGAGATGAGAGATTAGTGTAAAATATCCGGACTTGCAGTCCACGAATTTAAAATCTAATCACTACTCTCTAAACTCGCATCACTACCTTCAAGGCTTGAAGGTCCTCCCTTTCCCGTCCTGCCATGCCTTGAGCAGGGAGGCGTACATCTTGTTGAGTTGTTCCAGAGTGGCTACGCGAAACTCGACGGTATTTGTATTCGGGTAAGCCTTGGCGACGGTAGTATCCGGATCGATGCTTCCTCCCGTCGTCCGGTTGACGGCGCCGGAACCGAGTTCCTTCGCCCGGTCGGTCACATTCTTGATGGCATTGATGCCGGGAATTCTGCCCCAGCGTCTCCAGATAATAAAACTTGGTGGGCGTATTCCCCATGGTGACCAGTGTCACTTCATAGACCATGCAAGCGTTGTCCAGGATATACTTGTGCTGCGCCACAGCCACAATCCGGCTGAGATGCACCACATACTGCCCCTCCGGAAAATTGCCGATCCAGAACTGGCTCTGATTGTAATCATCAGTAGACTGGGCAGGAGCCCCCGTCTTGGACTGGGCGGAAAGAGGAGCTACTGCACACACGCAGACCGCCAAGGTAGAAAGAAAAAAAAAAGCGTTTCATATCTCTATATAATATCAATCGTTAGCTCGTGTGAAGGAAAATTCTCGAAGTAAGAATACTTTCTGGCGCGGTAATGCTGACGAGGGAGGAATATGTTGCTAATCATTGTTGTAAAAATAAAAAATAGGTTAGAATTTATATTGATTGATTATTGTAATTTGATTTGCACATGGTATGCTTATTTAGAAAATATTATGAATAATATGGAGACATCAATCACTTTAAATGTAAATAGTGCTGCATTTTCAGGGAAGGATATAGATCTAATGGATCCAGATGGGAAGATACAAGATAAGTATTATTATAAATGTGAAAAAGAATTTAGATCTTCTCATAGCGGACCCGGAAGCTGGTTTTTAGAGATTATATTGACTGGTGTAGGTTTTTGCATTGCAACAACTGCAAAAGCCTACCTAAACGAATTAGGAAAAGATTTATATGAATGGAGCAAAGAATATCTTAAACCTGTTTTTAAAAAGAATAAAAAAGGTGATGGATGTATAATATTCTCCTATCATAATAAAAAAATATTGATAGAGATACCAAATCCAAGTGAGGATCATTTCGAAAATATTTGGTTGGAATTTTCTCAAATAATTGAGATAATAAAAAAACATCCATGGCGTACTGTAATGGAATATCAGGCGGAATGGAATGAAGTATTAAAACGATGGATTTTAAAACCGATTGATGTACACACTAAAATTATATTAAGGAATGTTTTTTATCGATGTAAATGGTTTATTAAAAATGTTTTTCGGAGATTTTTACATGATAATTATATGATTGCATCTAGTATTTTGACATTTTTTCTAACATCAATCTTTTATATATTGGTTTATTTTTTTATTTTGTAAATTACTAAATGTATATTTCAAGGGATATGTTAATTTTTTACAATGCAATGTAAATCCATATTTGTTGGGTGCTATAATATTACCGATTACTTGTATATTTACTTATTATACCATCATTATATTGTTGACAGAATACGATGATGGTGAAGTTGCAATTATGGGAAGAGATGGGTTTGCTATCATGCTAGAATGATGTTGTAAAGTTCTGGGGCAAAATGTCGTTGTAAATTTATGCTTTGAAGGTACTGGAATACGTCGGTGAGGATTTTATTGATGAGGTGCAGGAGTTGGCTGGATTTGATATTCCAGGATTCTGACTGGACCACACCGAGAGTTTTGCACCTATAGGTGGATAAATCCAAGAGAGTTCAAGAAAGAAGTGAATACGGGGATATTGACAGGGATTTTTTCAATGATCTGAGTTAAACGCTGGGAGAAGAAAAAAGATGGTGTTTCTTGCTGCGTTGGCTCATATGTAAAAAACCGCTTTTCCCTAATTCTAGGAAAAGCGGTTTTTTAAAGGACAATGAAAATCAGGGTTCTATGATGTTGAAGTTCCCATTGAACTTGTCCATGCATCCGATCAGTTCCTTGAATTTGTCCGTATTGCCTTCGATCTTGATCATGCTCTTGTCCAGGGCTTCCTTCAAGGGTACAGCCTGCATGGCAATAAGGGTGAAGTTGAGCTTGTCTCCGGTAATTACTGCATCAGGATGATCGACCGGTTTTCCTTCTCGGTACATCAGTACTTCATCCTCAACCCAGAAGCCGTATGGCTTTCCGTTTTGGTCTATCCAGTTGAAAGCGAGCTTTTTCCCTTTGGATTTCTCGGCATTGAGACTGATGCCCATGTAGTCAAACAGCATTTCCGGCGTGAGGTTGGACAGAATATCCGTTGATACAAGGTCCAGGGGGTTTTTAAGCAGACCGTTTCTCAGTTCGTAGGCTCCGACGAGAAATTCGTTGCGCCAGGGCCCCGATTCAGCCTGGTAGCCGAGTTGTTCCAGAGCGTCCGCCGCCAGATTTCTTGCCTTGCTGTTTTGGGGATCGGCAAAAACCACGTGTTTTAATACCTCGGCCGTCCAGCGGTAGTCTCCTTGGTCAAAGGCCTTTTGGGCATTGTCTATCATTTTATCGGCACCTCCCGCCAGTTCCACATAGCGCTTGGCCGCTTCCACAGGCGGCAGGGCATACAGGTTGGCCGGGTTGCCGTCATACCAGCCCATGTACCGTTGATAGATGGCTTTGGCGTTGTGGTTCAGCGTGCCGTAATAGCCCCGGAAGTACCATTGCTTGTCTATTTCCGGCGGCAGCTTGATCATTTCCGCAATTTCTACAGGCGTATACCCTTTGTTAATCAGGTTCAGCGTCTGGTCGTGCATGTATTTGTAGCCGTTGCGTTCCTTGGCCAGGAATTGGCTGATGCGTTCTTTCCCCCATCTCGGCCAGTGGTGCTGTGCGAATAAGACTTCCGTTTTGTCTCCATAACGCTGGATGGCTTCATCAAGCGCTTTCCACCAATTGCTTGCGTCCCGAACCTTGGCTCCTCTCAGGGTATAAAGGTTATGCATGGTATGGGTCGCGTCCTCCGCACTGCAAAGCGCCTTGAATTGGGGAAATACATCAGCATTTCAGAAGGGGCTTCCGTTCCGGGAGCCATCATGAATCCCATTTCCACTCCGTCTATCGTTCTTGTTTCCCCCGTTTTGGTGATTGTATCGGTAGGCGGAATGACTGTAATGGTTCCGCTGGAGCTGGCGGTTCCCAGGCCGGAGCCTACGGTACCCTCCGGCCCCTTGTTAAAGGGCGCCGCATACATGTACGTGGAGCGTCTCCCCATGGCGTTGCCGGCATAGACGTTTTCGGAAACGGCTTCTTTCAGGAATCCCTCCGGCGCCAGTATCTGCGTTTTACCGGATTTGACGTCTTGCTCCGATGCTACTCCCTTGACTCCGCCAAAGTGGTCGACATGGGAGTGCGTGTATACAACTGCCTTGACCGGACGTTTCCCCGTCTCCGGCTGTTCCACTTCCCGATAGTAGAGGTCAAGCCCCGCTTTTGCGGTTTCTTCCGAGATGAGAGGGTCAATGATGATGAGGCCTTCCTTTCCTTCAATAATAGTCATGTTGGAAAGATCAAACCCGCGAATCTGGTAGATGCCGTCCATGACCTTGAACAGCCCGCTTTTGGCATTGAGCTGGGAGACGCGCCATAAACTCGGATTCACCGTATCAGGGGCCGGTTTGTCCTTGGTAAAGTCGAAGGAAGAGATGTCAAAGACCGTCCGTCCCTCCTTGTTTTTAATGTTCGGGTCCTTGAGGGTTGCCATGAATCCCTTTTCAGCATCCTGAAAGTCTTGCTTGTCGTTCTCGTCCAGGCCATGAGCGCCGAGAAATTTTTGGTTGTATTCAATAGTATGGCTTGTCGCCTTTTTAGGCTGCTCCGCGCCCTGGGCGCCTATGCCTCCCCCTGCGAACATTGCCAGCAACATGGCAGCGAAATAATTGATTTTTATTTTCATGATCAGTTTTTATTAACGGGACGTGAAAAGTGAAAGAACGGCAGTTAGCCAGTTTTCACCTTGCAAGAAATAGACTTGCGGCTAAAGAACAATGTTCGGAAAATGGCAGCCTGTTAATGTTTGATTACCAGAGTTTTCCGGGCGGGTAACAGGAAATTCCATTCATCAAGGAGGGTGTCTTTTGTTTTATCCTGCTTAGGGGTGGTGGTTTACATCCGGAGTTGTTTGGAGGGGAAAATAAAGTGTCTGTATCCGAGTCATTTTTACATGACCGCAATAAATTTGTGGAAGAACATGGCTGGAAATACAAGGGATGTTGTGCTAGGTAAGAAGGCATGGAAAGATTGTATCGTCCCAATGTGGCGGGGCTGTTGGTCCGGGAGGACGGAAAGCTGCTGGTTTGCGAACGTTCCAGGCAGAAAGGGGCCTGGCAGTTCCCTCAGGGGGGATTGATCCGGGGAAACTGCCACGGAGGCGGTGAAGCGGGAAGTCCGGGAGGAAGTGGGGTTCCTGCCGTCCCAGTATGATGTTGTGGAATCCCGGGGCGGCTATCGTTACGATTATCCGCCGGAGGTGCTGGAGTACGTCCGCGAAAAGCGGCAGCAGCCTTTTTGTGGGGCAGGAGCAGGAGTATTTCCTGTGCCGGCTGCATGCGGACGCTCCGGAGCCCAGCCTGGACCACCGGGAGTTCTGCGCCTACAGGTGGATAGCCCCGGCCGGGTTCAAGCTGGAGTGGCTGCCGGAGTTCAAGAAGGAGGTATACGCCAGGGTGCTGGCGGATTTTTTCAATGTCCGGGCACGGGATAAGTGAAGTGGCTCAGCAGGTCGTGCGCGGCGGAGACGGGGTCCATCTTGTCCCCGGCCACCATGTTTTCCAGGACGGGCATGCGGGACGCCACGGCGGGATGCTGTTCAAAGGCGGTGAGCAGGGCTTCATGCACCAGGGCCTGAACCCATGAGAGGGACTGGTTCCGGCGGCGGTTGTACCAGAAGCCGGATTCCTTCATGCTGTCCCGGAAACGGAAGAGCGTTTCTTCAATGGTGTCCAGTCCGCGCCCTTCCAGGGAGGGACAGGTGAGGACGGAGGGCGCCCAGCCGGGGGTGGGGCTTTGCAGATAGTGGAGCACCATTTTCAGTTCCTGGCAGTGGGCCGCCGCCCGCTGGCGGTTGTCGCCGTCGTCCTTGGTGACTACCAGGATGTCCGCCAGCTCCATGATGCCGCGCTTGATGCCCTGGAGGTCGTCTCCGGCTCCGGTGATGAGCAGGAGCATGAAGATGTCCACCATGGAACGGACGGTGGTTTCCGACTGGCCGACGCCGACGGTTTCAATGAGGATGATGTCAAAGCCCGCGGCTTCGCACGCGATCATGGTTTCACGCGTTTTTCTGGCTACGCCGCCCAGGGAGCCGCCGGAGGGGGAAGGGCGGATGAAGGCGTTTTCCTCCCCGGAGAGTTCTTCCATGCGGGTTTTGTCCCCCATGATGGAACCGCGGGAAACGGAAGAGGACGGGTCAATGGCCAGCACGGCCACCTTGAAGCCTTTTTTGCACAGGTAGGTGCCGAAGGCTTCAATGAAGGAGGATTTGCCCGCGCCGGGAACGCCCGTGATGCCGATGCGGACGGCGTTGCCCGAATGGGGCAGGAGCTTGGAGATGAGCGCCCGTGAGGCTTCCTGGTCTTTAGCGGCGTTGCTTTCTACCAGGGTGATGGCCCTTCCCAGCAGGGCGCGGTTCCCGGCCAGGACTCCCTGGGCCAGTTCTTCTACGGAGGGGCGGTGCGGACGTGCAAATTAGTGCTGCTCATGGATAGAGAATGCGGATTATTTGAAAGGGGGTTCGTTTTCCTTGGTGCGCTCCATATCGTAGTTGAAACGCTTGAGGACAAATTGGCGCTGATCGGCCAGCTTGCGCTGGAAGTTTTCCCAGGAACGCACGTTCATTGGTGACCAGCCCGCTTCCGCAATGGCGCAGGCGCGGGGGTAGGTGCGGTAAAGCAGGTGGTTCAGGGTGGGGAGCTGTTCCGCCCACATGGTGGCCTGAACGCCGATGATATGGTCTGTTTCCTGCTCCGGCCTGCCGTAGGCGGGGTTCAGCTTGTAGCTTTGTTCCAGCGTGGTGGTGGGCATCCAGCCCCGGTTGTCCTGGCCGGGAATCTGGGGGTAGTCCAGATAGCAGTGTTCCCCGGCGGCGATGATGAGGGGAAGGCCCTGCTTTTTCGTTTCCGTGATGGTGGAGGGCGTCAAGCCCATGCGCCAGGTGAAGACGGTGTCTCCCTTGCGGTAAACGCTGGCCTGGGCCCACGGCTTTTCATACCAGAAGATGGGCTTTTTGCCGCGCGCGGCGAGCATGGAGGCCATTTTCGCTTCAAATTCCTTCAGTTCCTCGTGGACGTCCTTCATTCCCTTCTGCTGGCGGTATTTGACGCTGAGAGGGCATTTTTCCCAGGTTTTTTCCAGCGGGGCTTCGTCGCCGCCCAGGTGAACCATGGTGGACGGAAAGATGTCCCTGAGCTCGTCAAAGACGGCGGCATAGAATTTCCATATTTCCGGCTTGTGGGGGCATACCAGGTACAAGCCCACACCGCCGGTCGTGCTGACTTTCGTGTTGTGGTCTGGAAAGCAGAAGAATTCCGGATAGGCGGCGGCCAACGCCTGGTTGTGGCCCGGCATGTCTATTTCCGGGATGACCTCAATGCCGCGCGCGGCGCAGTACGCCACCAGGTCTTTCAGTTCCTGCCTGGTGTACATTCCTTCGTGGGGAGTGCCGTTGCCGAAGCTTTCCGCCCGTTTGGAAGAGATGCTTTTCAGTTTGGGATAGCCCGGCACGGGCAGGCGCCAGCCCTGGTCGTCCGTCAGGTGGAGCTGGAGCTTGTTGAATTTATAGTAGGCCATCAGGTCCACGAATTTCTTCAGGTCCTTGATGGGGATGAAGTGGCGCGCAGGGTCCACCATCATGCCGCGCCACGGGTAGCGCGGCTTGTCCTTGATGACTCCGCAGGGAATGCCTTCCGGATGCGCCGCCAGCTGGTCCTGGAGCTGCTGGAGGGTGACCAGTCCGTAGATACGGCCCTCTTTCCCGCCGGAAGAGAGGTGCACTCCCTGCGGGGTGACGGTGAGCTGGTAGGAGTCCTTGCCCAGGGAAGGAGAAGTTTTGTCGGAGAGAAGCTTCAAGGTCCTGGTGGCGTTCCGCTTCAGCTCCGTTTTCTCCGGCTCCGGAATAATACTGTATTTTTCTGCTGGTGCGGCACACGCCATGGATGCAGAGAAGGCTGTGCAGGCCAGGAGGTAGATCAGTTTAAACATGACGGAGGGCTTTTTCAGAAGAGATTCTATCATGGAGAATCAGGAGTGATAAGGAAAAACGGCGGAATTACTTTTTGTTTTCCCACCGGAAGGGCGGCTCATTGTCCTTCGTGCGTTTCAAGTCGTAATTAAAGCGCTTGAGGACAAAGGGGCGGTGGTCGGCCACTTTCCTCTGGAAGTTTTCCCAGGAACGCACCTCCATGGGAGACCACCCCGCTTCCGCCAGGGCCATGGCGCGGGGATAGACGCGGTAAAGCAGGTGGTTCAGGTCCGGAAGGTGTTCCGCCCACACGGGAGCGTGCACGCCCCGGATGTGGCCTGCTTCCGCGGTGGATTTGCCGAAGGCCGGATCCAGTTCATAACATTTCTGCAAGGTCGTGGTTTGCATCCATCCCCAGTTGTATTGTCCCGGGAATTGAGGGAAATCCAGATAACAATATTCATTGGACGCCATAATCAGGTTCAGCCCGGCCTTTTTTGTTTTCTCAATGGCCTGGCGAGCCTGGTCCTGCCGCCACGCGTAAACTGTTTCGCCCGGGTGGTAGATGCCGGCGTTCCCTTCATACCAGAATTGCGGCGTTTGCCCGTTTTTGTCGAGCAGGGCTGTCATTTTGGCGAAGAAAGCCCTCATTTGTTCCTGTTCGTCTTTCATGCCTGCCTTGGTCCGGGCTTCCCGGCACAGGGGGCATTTTTTCCAGAGTTCCGTGGGGGCTTCGTCGCCGCCCAGGTGAACGGTATTGGACGGGAAGATGTCCTTGAGTTCCTTGAAGACGGCGGCGTAGAATTTCCAGACCTCCGGCTTCTGGGGGCATACCAGTTCCTTGCTGTTGCCGGCCACTGTCCGTACCTTCATGTCCGGTTTGGGGAAGCAGAAGAATTCGGGGTAGGCGGCATGCAGGGCCTGGTTGTGGCCCGGCACGTCTATCTCCGGGATGACTTCAATGCCGCGCGCCGCACAGTAGGCCACCAGGTCTTTCAGCTCCTGCCTGGTGTACATGCCTTCGTGGGGGATGCCGTCTCCGAAGCTTTCATCCCGCTTGGAGGCGACGCTTTGCAGTCTGGGATAGCCCGGCACGGGCAGCCGCCAGCCCTGGTTGTCCGTCAGGTGCACGTGGAGCTTGTTGAATTTGTAGTAGGCCATCAGGTCCACGAATTTCTTCAGGTCCTTGATGGGGATGAAGTGGCGCGCGGGGTCCACCATCATGCCGCGCCAGGGGTAGCGGGGCTTGTCCGTGATGACGCCGCAGGGGATGCCCTCCGGCTGTGCCGCCAGCTGGTCCTGGAGCTGCTGGAGGGTGACTAGGCCGTACATCCTGCCCTCCCCTGCCGCCGGAGGCAAGGTGAACGCCCTGCGGGGTGACGGTGAGCTGGTAGGCGTCTATGCCCAGGGAGGGGGAAGCTTTATCGGAAAGGAGCTTGAGCGTTTTGGTGGTATTCTGCTTTAGTTCCGTCCGGGCCGGTTCAGGGATGATGCTGTAGGAGGGTGCCGCTTCAGTCTGAAATACTGCGAATGGCAGTATGCCGGCCAGGAGTGGAAAAAGTCTTTTCATGTTTCTAATATAAGCGAAGGGAGGGTAAAATCTGTCAAAAAACTCACTATCATTCTTATATGGTCCGTTTGTTGTAGCCCGGGCATATTCCGAAGAAATGGAGGTGATGAACAAATAGCTCCAGTCCTGATGACGTTTCAGAATGGATGCGCCAGATCCGCAATAGTTGAATCTTTATTATTACGGAATGAATAGGGAAGCGATTGGTAGAAATATTCTCTATCTTTCTCAAACGGTCAAGAATCATGAATAAAATTACTACGATTAATGGGATTTTTCTGGCGAATCAAAATGATGTTAATGAGCATTTTGAAAATGCTGCTGTCCATGTGACACAGGAAGAAAGGACTGCATGGAATGACAAGGCGGATCGAACTTCGTTCGCTGCCCATGAAATAAATACGGTGGTCCACGTCACAAAGGAGGAAAGGGAAAAATGGAACAGGTCTTTGGAGGTTGATGCAGACGACAATTTGTCTCTCCCTGGTAGTCTGACTGCTCAGGGCGGTACGTTCTCCGACGCGGTTCATGCTGATGGAGGCATTATTATCCCCATTCCTCCCGTGTCCGATGTCGGCGCAGTACGCAAGGTTGATTTGATCAGTCCGTTGTTTCCCATGCTCCCTTCCCAGCAGGAAAACGGGTGGGATTTTACCACAAACTTGGAAGCGCTTTTACAGCTGGTGGTGTTACTGTCTGCACGTCTGAAGATTTTCCGTTCATCATGTCGGAACACCGGATGATTGGCCCGGGAGATGATAATATATATGCTTGGTATCATTCCACGTTTGTGTTGGAACTTAATACGTTGGTTAATCCCGGCGGAGTTGATGTCGCGAATTCGGATAATTCCAAGTTCGGAGTCAGGGCGAATTTCGGACCTTGCTTGCGTCCCTGGTTTTCTGTTTCGTGGCTTCCGTGGCCACCTGCGGAGTGGCCCTACCGTCAAAACGATTATGTTGATCCCCTGATTTATTCGGAAGCGGAAAATGGAAGGGATCATCCCGTGGCCTCGGTCTGGCCCGGCAATACTGGCAGCGATTTTTTGCCGAGGTGCGGTTTCCAGAGTTCCCAGAGAGCGGGTTATGTACGCAGTAATAGTCATTATCTATATGCTGTTTACGATAGTCATCAGACAGCAAGATTGATTGTGTTCCGTGAGGAACATTCTCATATGAACGGCAGGAAACGCCTTTACCTTTTTTCCCAAGACAGGGCTGGTGCCATTAAGCTGATCGGGGCGGTGAAATCCAGTTATTCTTTTTAGTTATCATGTTCTGAGTATGTCCAGACATGGTGTTTCCGGTGTTGCCGGATAGTGGGCAGAAAGGGGTGATCCGTTTGGTCTTCTCTCAAAAATCAAGGAGTCCTGGACAGGTGGCCAGCGACCCATAGACGATTGCCCGTGGCCTATCCGTCAAAGTCTCTTTGACGTTCCGGCTGAGGGAGGAGTTGTGGATATTGAATTGACGTGCGATAATAAGACTCATATCTGCATCAGCTGTCCTGATTGGATTACATGGGAGGATGGAGCGGGTGATTCGGAACAATGGCAGCTTGTGGCAGCTCCTAATGAAACGGGAATTTCCAGGAACGGACTTGTCAATGTTCAGCTCTATAATGGTATCACCTATACCATCATGATCAATCAGCAGAATTAAAAGAGGGCTTTTCTGGAAGTCGTTTTCTTTTGATCCGGTAAATAATGCCGTTTCTGTTGGGAAGACGTAACTGAAAACAAAAATCCCTGCTTCGTGAAGAAGCAGGGATTTTTATTAAAATGGTAGCCCTATGAGGACTCGAACCCCAAAATACGGAACCAGAATCCGCTGTGTTACCGATTACACTATAGGGCTATGTAACGGGCACCTTTGCGGTGCGGGCGAATTAAAGCGGAACCGGCTGTTCTTTGCAAGTTTTTTTTCACTCAAATGTGTGTTTTGAATAGAAAAAATGAATGCGGAGAAAAAAGGGCGGTCCGGCTTTTCTCCCGGGGTCATTCAGCCAGGGTTTGGAAGTAGGCTTTCACGTGTTCCCGGGCAATTTGCTGGTGTTCCGCTTCTCCGTGCCTGCCCTGCGCCTGCTGCCAGGGGGAGGCCGGCGCTGTGTTGATGCGGCCAAGCTGCTGGGCCGTGTATTTGCCATAGACGTTCCAGATGTGTTCCAGAAAAGGGATGATGTCCGTTTCCTCTTCCAGAGGGGGCTGGCGGCGGCTGGGGTGTTCAATGATGGAGCAGGGCGGCTGGTCCTTGTATTCGTGATGAATGGAGGGGAGCACCGGCCCGCAGGTCCATGCTTCCGCCCGTTCGTTGATCAGGAAATCGCCGTGATGGTGCAGGTGCCACCAGTCCGCCAGAATGACCAGGTGGTTCAGTTTAACGGGCGTGAGAGGAAGGTTTTTTGCATTCGCCTGCTGAATGAACCAGTTGCAGAGCTTTTGCGTGGTAGTGTGGTTTGCCATGCTGAAATGGGTTGCCCTTCATTATAAAAGGCAGGGGATATTTCACAATACTAAACAGGTTTCATTCTTGCGCGGTATGGAGAAGAGATGAGGCGGAGTGCCGGAAAAGGCGAACTTTCAGGTAAATTTATTTGAAGCAAGGAAAAAGAAGAAATAATTTGTGTCATGCAAAGCTTGGTATTCGCGCCAGTTCTTGTTGTGGGGGGAATGTAAAGTCGTTTGTTGAAAACAAATGGTGTTTTCAAACTCTAACAAAATGAAGAATAATTAAAATTATTGGGAATAAAATAAAGTTCCCGATTCCTGGAGCGTCCTTTAAAAAACATTTTGAATAGCAGTACTTTTTATGATTTGAATTATTTTAACCTAAAGCTCGTTCTGCCATGAATTTACATTATTTCTATCATTCCGGCTTGCTGGGGGCGGCCTGTCTCCTCTCTCCCGTTTATGGGGGATTGATGTCTGATTCCTTCGACGTTCAGACTTACCGTGATTTTGCGGAAAACCGGGGCATCTTTGGAATCAATGCCAAAGACGTCGCCATTTACGACAAGGAAGGCAATTACGTGGGCTCCATCCCCAAAATGATGAATTTTGACGGATTGGCGGACGCCCATGCCGGGGAAGCCGCTTTGGTAGGCGGCCCGGGCTTCATCGCCACCGTGTCCCATGATTACAATAACCAGACCATTACGTTTACCAAGCGTTTTGGAGCCACGGAAGGAACGCCGTTTTATGACGCCTACCGGAGCGTGGTAATCAAGAATGCCTGGGGCGACCAGACGAATTACACGTATGACTACCGCGTGCAGCGGTTGAGCAAGATCGTGACGGAAGCGGAATACGCCCCCTACCTGACGGATCCGGAATACCTGGACAACATGAAGGGACGGCTGGTTCTGCGTGCCGGGTCCGGAACCCAGGCTATTGCCACGGGGAACGGTAAACAGGACACGATCAGCGGGGGTTATTCCTATTTGACCGGGGGAACCTTGGTTTTTGAGGGACAGGCCAGCGTTCCGGGAACAGGAGAGCCGGATCCTGAGAATGCCAAGACTTACCCGGCCTACCGTTTCTGGTACAATTTCAAGAAGCCTTCGGAATCCAATCCCCTGCCTTCCGGCATATTGGCAGGGGACAGCGGAAGTCCCAGCTATGTATTTAATGAGAAGTCCGGCAGATGGGAATGGGTGGGGGCCGGTCAATCCCAGGGCGGTAGCGGCTACGGCGAGTTCAGCCAGATGCGCTCTGGCAACCAGTGGGCCAGCGATTACGTGGACAGTTTCAACCGCACCGTCAGCGTGTCGGAAGGGGGCGGGGATCTTCTGTGGAATGTGACGGATGGCGACGGAAACGGAACCTTCGTTCAGGGAGATATCAGCACGGATTACACCGGGCTGGCCTCCGGCCTGCGAGGAGATACCTCCACACAGGGAACGCGGGCCTCGGACACGCAGATAGGCGTGTGCAGCAATCTTATTTTTGACGGCTCCGGCGGCACCATTGTTCTCCAGGGCTCGGTGGATACGGGGGCGGGTTCCCTCACGTTCAACCGGGATTACGTATTGAGCGACGGAGGAAATGCCTCCTGCCGTCTGAATACGGCGGGTTTCGTTGTGAACAAAGGGGCAACCGTGACGACGCTGCTGACCCGGAACCTCCGGGGACGAGTGGCGGAAGATCGGGGAAGGTGATTTGATCGTCAGCGGACACGGGAACAATGCGGCGGACATCAACGTGGGAGGAAGCGGGATGCTGATTCTGGACCGGGACGGCTACGCGGCGCACAACGTGAAGCTGAACGGCGGCGGAGTAATGGTGCGCCTGGCGGGGAAAACCAAATATCCGGGGTTCATCTTCGGCCACCGCGGGGGCGTGGTGGACATGTATGGGCACAATTTGACGCTGAACGCCATCACTCACCTGGATTCCGGAGCCGTTTTTGCCAATTACCTTGACAATTCCGCCGTAACGCTTACGTTCACGGGCTCCGGGGAACAGACGTTCCTGGGGTCTTTGCGGGACGGGGAGGCCGCTTCCCGTGGACTGATGAATGTGGTGTACGCACCCGGCACGGCGGAAGGGTCCGTCTGGAATCTGGCCGGCCATATTCTCAATACCGGAACGTGGACGGTGCAGGGAGGAGAGGTGAAGGTTGCCGGAGTGCACACCCTGCACGCGGGCGGCTATGTGGATGAGAACGACTGGCAGATGGCCTCCTTTTCCACCGGAACAGTGCAGGTGAACAGCGGCGCCCGGTTTACCACCGGCGGCCATTCCCTGGTGGTGTCTGCCGTACAGGTGGATGACGGAGGCACGTATGGCGTGCTGGCCGGGGGAAATCACAGCGGAAACGTCGTTTTGTCCGGAACCGCATCCATGTTCCGTGCGGAGGTGGATTCCGGGTCCGCGACGGAGTCCGGCGTGATTTCAGGTGCCGGTTCCCTCGTGAAAACCGGGGAAGGAACCCTGCTTTTAAAGAACGGAAATAACAGTTTTTCCGGGACAGCCAGGGTAGAAGGGGGGATGGTGCGCGCCTCTTCCGCCGGGGCTCTCGGGCAGGCTGTCTGGTCGCTGGATGCCGCCGGAGCCCTGGCTGTGGAAGGCGCTGGTTTTTCCGCTATTGCCGGAAAGCTGGACCAGGCGTCTTCCGGAACGTTCGTGCTGCTGGAAGACCAGGCGGCGATTTCCGGCCTGAACGGCTTCAGAAACTTGTCCGTCGGCGCATTGGGAGAGGTGAATTTGGGAACACGGGGAACGACCGGCCTGCTTTCCGGCTGGACCGCGGATGGGGGCTGGTCCCTGGGCGGAGGCGGCGGAACGCTGACGGTGAACTTGAAGCTCAGCGGCTCCGGCACCCTGTCTATCGGCAACGGTTCCAATACCGGAACCGTAGTGCTTGCCAACGCGCACAATAGTGATTCGGAGGGTGGAGCTGCTTTCTCCGGAGTTATTGAACTGAATGGGGGAGTGAACCTCACCTACGCGGACGTGCGCTCCCTCGGGGTGCAGAACAAGAATGTGCCCGTCAAGTACGGAACATCCTTTGCCCTTGGGTCGGAAGCGGATGCCGCCCTGGCGCATGTTTCCAATGCTTCCGAAGGCGTTCTGCTCCTGTCGGGAACCCGTACGGCGGATTTGAATCTGGGCGGCATGGGACTGAATTCCGTGTGCATCGGGGCTGACGGACAGGCTGTTTTGTCCGGGGCCGTGACAGCCGGAACGCAGGGATATTTGTTCGGCGGAAACGGGATGCTGACCGTAGCCAGTTCGCTTGGCGGTGATCATTCCCTGACGGTGGATACCCAGGGCATGGGCACTGGCGGAGGAGTTATTCTGGCGGCTGACAATACGTATTCCGGTGAAACGCGCATCCTCTCCGGAGCCTCCCTGATGGTAGGGAACGGAGGAACTTCCGGCAGCCTGGGAACGGGAGCCGTCTCCAATGAAGGAACCCTGGCATTCAACAGGACGGACAGCGTGACGGCGGCGAATGCCATTTCCGGTACGGGCAGCCTGATCCAGAAAGGGAGTGGTGAGCTGGCGCTGACGGGGAACAATTCCTACAGCGGAACCACCACCATTGCGGCGGGAACGCTCACCATAGGGAATGGCGGTACAAGCGGTTCCTTGGGCGCCGGTGCAGTCGTCAACAACGGCGTGCTCGCCTTCAACAGGTCTGATTCGGTTGCCCTGAACACGAATGTGTCCGGAACAGGCTCGCTCGTGAAGAACGGTTCCGGCACGCTCACCATCCAGAAGATGCTTTCCTATACCGGAGGAACCACCGTGAATAAGGGCGTCCTTGTGGTGGGTTACGGAGGCGCCAACGGCATGATTCGCGGGAACCTGGCCATCCGGGAGGGAGCGCAGGTGACATTGAAGGGCGGTGACAGCTTCGGTTATTCCGGAGGGAACACCTCCGTCAAGAACGTGAACATCAATGGAGGAACCCTGTATTTTGGAGACAACAAGAACCAGACGTTCCAGAATACGGTGTTCAACCTGACCGGAGGCGTTGTGGACGGCATAACGGGCGGTCGCATGGATATCTGGACGAATGCCGTCGTTAATGTGAAATCCGCAAACAGGGCATCTGAAATTAAGCGCGTCAACGTGCAGCTCAGGGATGCCAATCCTACGGTATTCATGGTGGACCGTGGAACCGCAGACGTGGATTTGAAAATATCCGCGAACATCGTGAACTCTTCCGGAGTTAAGGGTTCCTTCATCAAGAAAGGCGCCGGGATCATGGTGCTTTCCGGAAAGAATACCTATTCCGGTGGCACTACGGTCAACTGGGGGACGCTGGTGGCGGCCTCCAGCCAGGCTCTTGGAACCGGAGCGGCCTCCGTCAATTCCGGCGCGCGTCTGGCGCTGGGCGGCCTTGGAACGGATATTTCTTCCGTTGCCCTAGGGAATGACATCCTGGTGAAGAATGGCGGCATTCTGTCCGGTTCCGCCACCCTGTCCGGGAATACGACGCTCCAGTCCGGCTCCGTCTTTGAACTGACCTTGTCCATGGGCGGTTCCGCCGGGAATGAACTGGCGTACAACAGCCTGATGCTCCAGTCCGGCGTCTTCCAGATTGACGCGGGGGCCAAGCTGAAGCTGGCGGCGTTGAGCCTCGACTATTCCACCGACTTCTGGGGAACCTCCCACATCCTGAACTTCATTGAGGGGGGAGCGAACGCGACCCTGACGGGTAATTTCACGCTGGATGCGTCTTCCGCCGGAGATTACGCGGCGTACGGCCAGTGGAGCCTCCAGAAGAACGAGGATTCCAAGGAAGTGAGCATGGTGTGGACGCCGAATGCGGCTCCGGAAGCTTCTTCAGCCATGGCATCGGCGTTTACGGCTACGGCGCCTGCTCCTGTTCCTGAACCGTCCTCCTGCATGCTGCTGATGGCTGCGCTGGGAGCGGTGTTCCTGCGCCGTTCCGTTCCGCGGAACGAATAAAAAAGGCCTGTAAATTCAACGCGCCGCATTCCGGAGGGAGTGCGGCGCGCTGCTTTTCCGCGGTTACGGGAAGGAGGAGTAACGGTTTAAAAGGGAAGAATGCGCGCTCTCCGCGCTACTTCTTCCGGAGAAAGGGAGTACAGGCTGTCCAGCAGGGAGACGGCAAAGGAACCCGGAGCGGGACTCTGTTCAAAGGCCATTTCCCCCGCGATGCCCATTAATACGGCCGTGGAGACGGCCGCTTGCAAGGGGGAGGAGGAGACGGCGGCGCAGGCGGCGGCCAGCGCGCCCATGGAACAGCCCACGCCCGTGACGCGGGACATCATGGCATGTCCGTTTTCCGTGGAAATCACCTGGCGGCCGTCCGTGGAATAGTCCGTGCGGCCCGTGACGAGGACAGCCGCCCCCGTATGCAGGGCCAGTTCCCTGGCCGCCTGCAGGGCGTCTGCGCTGGAGCTGGTGCTTTCCGGTCCCTTCGTGACGGAGGAGTACCCGGCCAGAGCCATGATTTCAGAGGCGTTCCCGCGGATGATGCGGGGCTTCCGTTCCTTCAACTGTTCCGCCAGCCGCGTACGCAGGGAGAGAGCTCCAACGGCTACCGGGTCCAGAACCCAGGGGATGTCCAGCCGGTTGGCTTCCTGCACCGCCGTCTGCATGACGGCGCCCTGTTCGCGCGTAACGGTGCCCAGGTTGAGCAGCAGGGCTCCCGTTCCGCCGCGGAGCATTTCCACGGCTTCCTCCGCATCGTTAAGCATGGCGGGAACGGCTCCTGCGGCCAGCAGCAGGTTGGCCGTTAGGGGCTGGACGACGGAGTTGGTCAGAGAGAGAACCAACGGAGCCGTCTCCCGGATTTTTTCCAGATCGGCGGAGACGGCATGGATGAGGTCAGTTGGTGAAGGCATGGCGTTTGAAAGAATGTTTTGCTGCCCGCTTGTTTCCGGAATGCAGCCGGTCAGGCCAGCGCCCGTGCGGCGGCTTCCGGATCCTCCGCTCCGCAAATGGCGGAGACGACGGCAATGCCGCTGGCCGCTCCCGTAGCGCGCACCAGCCGGGCGCGCTCCACGTCCAGCCCGCCGATGGCGACGACGGGCAGGGGAGACTGTGAGGCCAGGGCGGCGAAGCCGTCCACGCCCAGCACGGGCGGGGCGTTCAGCTTGGAGATGGTGGGAAAGACAGGCCCCATCCCAAGGTAGTCCACCAAGGCGGCGTCTACGGCGCGGAGCTGGTCCGCGTTGGAGACGGAAAGCCCCAGAATCCTGTCCGGGCCGATCATGGCCCTGACGGCAGGAACCGGCAGGTCACGCTGGCCGATGTGGACGCCGTCCGCGTCCAGCGCCAGGGCCAGGTCAATGCGGTTGTTGACGATGAAGGGAACGCCGCGGGACGCCAGGAAGTCCCGGATGGGCAGCGCTTCCCGGTAGCAGGTGCCCGCGTCCGGATTGGTGGAGCGGTACTGCACGATGGTGACGCCGCCGTCCACCGCCCTCTGGACGGTTTCCAGAAGGCTGTGGCGGCATTTGGCCGCTTCATCAGTGACCAGGTAGAGATGGAGGCTGAATTCTTTCATGGCTGGAGGATGGGAAGGATTAGTCCGTGAACAGGGGGGTGGAGAGGTAGCGGTCCCCCGTGTCCGGCAGCAGGACCACGATGGTCTTGCCTGCGTTTTCCGGGCGCTGTGCCACCTGCGTGGCGGCCCAGAGCGCTGCGCCGGAGGAAATGCCCGTCAGCACGCCGTCCGTGCGCGCCAGCTCCTTGCCGGTGGCGAAGGCGTCTTCATTGGTGACGGTGATGACTTCGTCATACACGGAGGTATCCAGCGTTTCCGGCACGAAACCCGCGCCAATGCCCTGAATCTTGTGGGGGCCGGCGGTTCCCTGGGTCAGCACCGGGGAGGCGGACGGCTCCACGGCCACGATCCGTATTTCCGGATTGCGTGATTTGAGGTACTTGCCTACGCCCGTAATCGTGCCTCCGGTGCCGATGCCTGCTACGAAGATGTCCACCTTGCCGTCCGTGTCGTTCCAGATTTCCGGTCCGGTGGTCCGGAAATGGACTTCCGGGTTGGCCGGGTTGACGAACTGGCCGGGAATGAAGCTGTTGGGGAGTCCTGCGGCCAGTTCCTCCGCCTTGGCAATGGCTCCCTTCATGCCCAGCGCGCCGTCCGTCAGCACCAGTTCCGCGCCGTAGGCCTTCAGCAGGTTGCGGCGTTCCACGCTCATCGTTTCAGGCATGGTCAGGATGATCCTGTACCCGCGGGAGGCGGCCACCGCCGCCAGGCCGATGCCCGTGTTCCCGCTGGTGGGTTCAATGATGACGGAATCCGGCTTCAGCTCTCCGGAGGCTTCCGCGGCGTCAATCATGGCCCGGGCGATGCGGTCCTTCACGCTGCCGGCGGGGTTGAGGTATTCCAGCTTGGCCAGGATGGCGGCGTTCAGGTCGTTTTTGCGTTCGTAATTGGTCAGCTCCAGCAAAGGAGTGCCGCCGATCAGTTCTGTAATGTTTCTGTAAATTCTCATGGCTTGTAGGAAAAGAGCGTTGTAGCCGTTAAATCGTTAGAGAATGGCGCGGAAGCCCTGTTCCAGGTCTTCGAGAATGTCGTCGATATGTTCCGTGCCTATGGAAAGCCGCACCGTGGAGGGCGAGATGCCTGCCGCCTTCAGTTCCTCCTCCGTCATCTGGGAGTGGGTGGTGGAGGCCGGATGAATCACCAGGGACTTGACGTCGGCCACATTCGCGAGCAGGGAAAATAGTTCCAGGCTTTCGCAGAACTTGCGAGCTTTTTCCGCGCCACCCTTGATTTCAAAGGTGAAGATGGAGCCGCCGCCGTTCGGATAATATTTCCGGTAAAGTTCGTGGTCCGGATGGTCCGGCAGGGAGGGATGGTTCACCTTCTGCACGTGGGGATGAGCCGCCAGGTAATCCACCACGCGCAGGGCGTTCTGCACATGGCGCTCCACCCGCAGGGAAAGGGTTTCCAGCCCCTGGAGCAGCAGGAAGGAATTGAACGGGCTGATGGTGGCTCCCGTATCCCGCAGCAGGGTGGTCCGGATCTTCATGATGTAGGCCAGAGGGCCGCAGATTTCCGCCAGCACGGCGCCGTGGCAGTTCGGGTTGGGCTGGCTGATGCCGGGGAATTTATCATTCTGCGTCCAGTCGAACTTGCCGCCGTCCACAATCACGCCGCCCATCGCCGTTCCGTGGCCGCCGATGAATTTGGTGGCGGAATGCACCACCACGTCCGCGCCGTGCTCCAGAGGGCGGAACAGAAAGGGGGAGGCGAAGGTATTGTCCACAATGAGCGGAATTCCGTGGGCGTGCGCCACCTCCGCCAGCGCGTCTATGTCCGCAACGTTGCAGTTCGGGTTGTCCAGGCTTTCCACGTACAGGGCCTTCGTATTTTCCCGGATGGCCTTGGCGAAATTGTCCGGATTGCTGCCGTCCACGAAGGTGGTTTCAATGCCGGATTCGGCAAATGTATGGGCAAACAGGTTGTAAGTGCCGCCGTACACGTTGGCGGCGGAAACGATGTGGTCTCCGGCGCGCGCAATATTCTGGACGGCATAGGCGATGGCCGCCGCTCCGGTGGCTACCGCCAGGGCGCCCGCTCCCCCTTCCAGGGCGGCGATGCGCTTTTCGAAAACGTCTGCCGTGGGGTTCATCAGGCGGTTGTAGATGTTGCCCGGCTCCGCCAGGGCGAAACGGGCGGCCGCCTGGTCGGAGTCCTTGAAGACATAGGAAGTGGTGGCGTAAATCGGCACGGCGCGGGCATCCGTGGCCGGGTCCGGATTTTCCTGGCCCACGTGGATCTGGCGCGTTTCAAAACGATGGTTCTTATTCATATTTTTTATATTCCTATCGGGAAAGTAGGGAATAGATAGTTAAAGCGGGACGGGATGTCAAGTGCCGGGTAAAAAAAGTGGGACATAAGGCCAAAACAAAAAAGGGGCGAAAAAATGTTCAGGCCGGGTGCTCCGGTTAAATGCCTGCTCCGTAGTCGCAGCCGATTTCCTTCTGCTGCTCGGACAGGTCCTCCAGCGTGACGCGGCCCAGGTAATCCTCAATGACCTTTTGCAGCCCCCGCCAGAAAGGCAGCGTGGCGCAGCTTGACGCCCGCGGGCACGGGCTGTTCTGGGAGGCCGTGCAGGAAAGGGGCAGCAGGGAGCCTTCCGTCAGTTTCAGGATGTCTTCCGTGGTGTATTCTCGGGGATGCCGGGACAGGCGGTAGCCGCCGGACTTCCCCCGGAAACTCTGAACGAAGCCCGCTTTCAGCAGGATGGCGATAATTTGTTCCAGATACCGTACGGTGATGTCCTGCCTGGCTGAAATCTCCTTCAGGGAGATGTAGCCGTCGTCATTGTGCTGGGCAAGATCAATCATCAGGCGCAGTGCATAGCGTCCTCTGGTGGAAACCTTCATCATACCGGATCAATAAACGATATTTCAGGCTGCCCGTCAATCGGGAATGAAGGCACCGCGCGGAATAAGGGAACACGGGCGGACCGCTTCTCCGGCAGAGGGTTCAGTGGATGTAGTGGCGCGGCACCCGGGGACCTATTCCGGTAAAAATTTCCCAGGAAATGGTACCGGCCTTTTCCGCCAGTTCCGTCACGGGAATGTTCGGCCCCATGATCTCCACGGTCATGCCCGGTTCCGGGTGCGGCACCCGGCTGACGTCCACCATGATCTGGTCCATCGTCACGCGCCCCAGTAGCGGGCAGGAGACTCCGTCCACCATCACGCGGGCGCCCTTGTGGGCCAGGGAGCGCACGTAGCCGTCCGCATAGCCTATTCCCACGGTAGCCACCCTGGTGGGATGGTCCGTTACAAAGGTGCCTCCGTAGGAAATGCCGTGCCCCTCCGGCAGCGTGCGCGCCACCGTCAGGCGGGAGAAAAGGGCCATGGCCGGCTTCAACTGCGCGGCCCAGGGAGAGGGAATGGGGGAAAAGCCGTACAGCACCAGCCCGGGGCGGCACATGTTGTTGGAGGGAATCTCATAATCCAGGGAAGCGGCGCTGTTGGCCAGATGGCAGTACTTCAGGGGCAGTTTTTCCCGGATGCGGGCGGCCATCTGTTCAAAGCGGGCAATTTGCCGGAGGGTGATTTCCCGGTCCTCGTCCGCGCAGGGCAGGTGCGCGCCCAGCCCTTCCATGTACAGGCTGTCCAGTTCCCCCAGGCGGGAGAGCAATTCTTCAAGCTGGTCCGGCAGGAATCCGCCGCGGCCCATGCCCGTATCCACGGAGATATGGATGGGAAGCGTCTTCCCGTACAGCCGCGCCAGGGAATTGTAGTGCACGGCTTCCTCCATGGTGGAGATGAAGGACCGCCAGCCGTTCAGCACGATTTCCTCCCGTTCCTCCGGAAAGGCGGGACCCAGGATATAGGGCCGGGTGCGGCATCCCGCCTGGCTGATGCGCCGCGCTTCCCCCACGTTGGCGACTCCGAAGAAGGCGATGCCTTCCGAATCCAGGGTGCGGCAGACCTGTGCCAGCCCGTGACCGTAGGCTGCCGCCTTTACCACGGGCATGTAATATTCACCCTTGGCCGCCTGCTTGACGACGTTCAGGTTATGGCGGATGGCCCCGAGGTCGATTTCGGCCCAGGCGCGGGGGGGGCTGGTAACTGGCATGATGGAGAAAGGCGGAGAGGTTGGAAAAAGGAGAGGGTCGGCAGGGAGCCCCGGCACAGAGGGATTGTCCGCCTTTGCCCGTGCAATGCCAGACGGATTTTTGTCAGTCTTGGTGCAAAAAGAAGGGAGGACGGCAGGGGCAGAGACGCATCCGGCATTCGGGTCATTCCGGCTTTTGCGGTAAAGTGCCGGGGCCGGAGGCAGGTGTTTCCTGCTCTGGATGGGAAGATGCGTGCGGGGCGTCCCGCAGGGTTTTCAGCAGGGCCGCCATGGTGTCTATGTCCTCGTCCGTCATGGAGGAGAGGCCGTCCAGCTTCTTCTTGATGGCTTCAATTTCCTCCTCCCTGTACGGCATGGGTTCTCCCGCATGGGGATGCAGGAAAAAGGAGGTGATGGTGCTGGTCAGCGTTCCCACGAAGCCGATGCCCGTGAGCATCAGGAAAACGGCCAGGAATTTTCCGGGAGTGGTGACCGGGTAGGTGTCCCCGTAGCCCACTGTAGTGGCGGTGACAAAGGACCACCAGATGCCGTTGGGAAGGCTCATGCCTTCCGCCAGATGGATGCCCACGGCCCCCAGCAGGATGATGACCAGGGCGGCAATGCAGATGTACTTGAATCCGTTCGTGTTGAAGAAACGCCTGATGCGCGTGGTGAACCTCATGGCGTAGGAGAACAGGTCCAGGTACCTGGCGAGCCTCAGAATCTCGCCGAGGGAGGCGAACCTGAACAGACGGAACAGCACGTCAAAGGGAATGATGGCCAGCAGGTCCCAGACATGGTCCTTGACGAAGAGCCATTTGGACCTGCTGATGGAGAAGCGGACCACGTAATCCAGCACGAAAATCCAGTAAATGACCCGGTCCGCCGTCACTTCCCATTCCGCCGCCTCGGAAGTCAGGTCAATGGCCGCCAGCGTCACGGCGACCAGGGCCAGCAGGCACATGCCCGTTTGATAGGCCAGCTTCAGGAACAGGAAGTGCCGGGGCATGTGGTGGAACGCGTTCATGACGGGGAATGAAAGGAAAAAGCCGCCCCCGGGGCAGGGAGCGGCTTGTGAAAGAGGCCGTTTCCGCCGGAGGCTTTATTTAAGCAGGAGCTGCTCCATCAGGGCCTGGGAGGACTGGGCCAGCACGGCGGGATCGTCCAGCATGCCGGCGCGGAGCAGGGCGGTGTTCGCGATCTGGTCCGCCACCATCTGGGCCAGTTCCGGATTTTCCGTCCTCAGCGCGGAGAGCTTCTTCACCAGCGGGTTGGAGGGGTTCAGTTCCAGCTGGGGATGGCTTTCGGGGATTTCCTGCCCCATGGCTTTCATATACGCCCTCATTTCCGGGCCCATGTCATTGCCGCTTTGCAGGGCCACGGCGGCTCCGCTGACCAGGCGCTTGCCCAGGGTGACCTTGGAGAATTTGTCCGGGTACAGTTCTTTCAGCCATTCTTCCAGGGCGGTGGCTTCCTCCTGGGGCAGGGCGTCCTTCTGTTCCTCTTCCAGCTCGGGAAGCTCCACGTCGGCGCGGTCGATCATCGTGACGGGCTTGCCGTCCACGCTGGACAGGGAGTCCAGCACGAACTCGTCCCCGTGGTCCGTGAAGAAGGCGACTTCGTATCCGCGGGCCTTGAAGGCTTCCAGGTACGGGCTGTTTTCCAGGTGGGAGCGGGAAGGGCCGGTGAGCGCGTAAATGGCCGTCTGCCCTTCCTTCATGCGGGTGATGTATTCCTCAAAGGAGGTCGTTTCCCCCGCATCCGTGGCGGTGGACTCAAAACGGAGCAGCTTGCCCAGGGATTCCTTGTTCGGCCAGGAGGTGACCACCCCTTCCTTCAGGTAGCGGGAAAACTGTCCGTAGAATTCCTTGTAGGTTTCTTTTTCGTCCCTGGCAAGTTTGTCCAGGTGCTTGATGAAGCGCTTGGTGATAATGTCGCTGATCTTGCGCACCAGGGAATTGTCCTGGAGCATTTCGCGGGAAATGTTCAGGGGCAGGTCCTCGCTGTCCACCACGCCGTTCAGGAAGCGCAGCCATTCCGGAAGCAGGCCTTCCGGCTTGGCGTCAATCAGCACGCGCTTGCAGTACAGGGAGACGTTGGCGTCCACGCGGCCGAAGCCGAACATTTCCGGATTACGCTTGGGGATGAAAAGCAGGGCATTCAGCATGATGGGGGCGTCCGCACTGAAATGCATGTAGGACAGGGGCTTTTCATCCGTGTGGGAGATAAACTGGTAAAACTCGTCGTATTCCTCCGGCTTCACGTCTGATTTGGACTTGGACCAGATGGCCTGGACGGTGTTGATGTGCTCTCCGTTGAAATTGATCGGGAAGCCTACGAAGTTGGAATAACGGCGCAGGAGCTCTTTCACGCGGTATTCCTGGGAGAATTCCTCATATTCATCCTTCAGGTGGATGACGATGCGGGAGCCGCGGTCCAGCGGTTCGTCAAGGGTTTCAATGCTGTAGCCCTCCCGTCCGTTGGAAGTCCAGCGCAGGGAGGCCGCCTCCGGCTCCCAGGAATGGGTAAAGACCTCCACCTGGTCCGCCACCATGAAGGAGCTGTAAAAGCCCACGCCGAACTGGCCGATCAGGTCTGCGCCGCCTTCCTGCTTCTGCTTGAGGGCCTCCATGAACTTCTTGGTGCCGGAATGGGCGATGGTCCCCAGGTTTTCCACCAGGTCTGCTTCCGTCATCCCTATGCCGGTGTCCGCGATGGTGATGGTTTTGTTCTCCTTGTCCGTAGTAATGGTGATTTCCAGAGGCTTTTCCGGCTGGTAGATGTTGGAATCCGTCAGTTGTTTCAAGCGCAGCTTCTCCAGGGCGTCGGAGGCGTTGGAAACGAGCTCCCGCACAAAGATTTCCCGATCGCTGTAAAGGGCGTTGATGACAATGTCCAGCAGCTGCCGGACTTCCGCCTGGAATTGATGCGTTTCTGTATTCATATGGAAAAATGTGTTACGGGTGCCATTATAGGGACCTCGTCAAGGGGATGGACAGTTTTTAAGCGGTGGCAGGAACGCCCCATGTCACAAAAACGGCCTTTTTCCGTCCATGTTCCCACCGGAGGATTTTTCCTTGAAACAATTCAGGAAACTGATCAGTATAGTTTTATAAACATGATCCTCTTACCATTCTTGAAAAAGGGAGCCCTTTTGCTCGCTCTCTGCGGCATGCTGGGCGGCGGCGTGCTTTCCGCCCAGGAGACCGGGTCCGTTCCGATTACGGAAGCGGGCCTGAAGGCGCTGGATTCCAACGTCTTCACCAATGACTTCATGCTGGCGCTGAAACCCAGTGTCACGCGTGACCGCATCGCCAAAATCAAGGATCCCTTCGTGCGCGGGCTCGCCCGCCAGATGGCGGAGAAAAAATATGACCGCAAGGCGCGCGCCATCACGGCGGAACCGTACGAACCGGTCAAGGACCTGGCGGACCGCCTGCGCACCAGCCAGTACAGCAAGTTTGAAAACCCCACCGGCATCTTTTTTTTTTTTTTGAGGAAGGGGAGGACGTGCTGCTGGTCATGGAAGACCCCAAAGGGGAAAAACTGAACCTGGTCATCCACAACTTCGGGCGTGACGGAGGCTGCAGCGCCTACCCCCTCAAGGCGGGAATCAACATCATCAAGGCGAAAAACAAGGGGCTGGGCTACATTGAATACTTCACGCCCAACTACAAGAAAGCTCCCAAGGTGCGGCTCTCCATTCCGTCCGGCAAGGTGAACGGCGTGTTCGTGGGGGGCGTGAGCAAGAACAGCGACTGGAAGAAGATGCTGGAAAACTCCCCCACGGAGGTGGTGGACATCGTTGGCAGCCGCGTGCACCTGGTATATCCGGTGGAGGAACTCAAGAAATTCTGCCCGGACAAGGGGGAGGAACTGATCGCCCTGTATGACAAGATCATCGGCATGGAGCAGCAGATCATGGGCCTGTACAAGTACAAGATGCTGCCTAAAAACCGGATGTTCGGCCGCGTGATCTGGAACGGCTTCATGCACGCGGACGGCACGGGCGCCGCCTTCCATAACGGCACGATGGGGGAAGTGGGCAATCCGGACAAGATTCCCGGCAGCGCCTGGGGCATCGCCCATGAATTCGGCCATGTCAACCAGGTGCGCCCCGCCATGAAATGGGTATCCACCGGGGAAGTGACCAACAACATTTACTCCGCCTACGTGAACTACATGCTGAATCCCTCCAGCATGCGCCTGGAGCATGAACGCATCAACGGCGGGGACGGCAACATGATCGGCGGCCGCTTTAACGCCTACCTGAACAACGGCATCCTGAAGGGGGAAAACTGGCTCATCCAGGCTGGCCCGGACAAGCGTTCCGGCGGGGACAACCGTCCGATGGTGCACGACCACTTTGTCAAGCTGGCTCCCCTGTGGCAGTTGGAGCTGTATTTCAAGGTGGCCGGGAAGGGCAATCCCGATTTTTATCCGGACATCTTCTACAAGGCCATCAAGATGGACACCAAGGGAAAGAAGGACGGCGAGCTTCAGCTTGCGTTCATGAAGAACGCCTGCGACGTCTCCAAACAGGACCTGACGGATTTCTTCCAGAAGACCGGCATGCTCAAGCCCATTGACCAGGAACTGGACGACTACACCTGCGCCCGCATGACCATCACGGAGTCCGATTGCAAAAACCTGATTGCGTACGCCAGAAAGTACAAGAAGCCGGAAAGCCCCGTCATTTACTACCTTTCCGTCAACAGCGTGGAGGCGTACAAGAACCGCCTGCCCGTCCGGGGCGCCTGCAACCAGGGCATCACGGAACAGGGCAACCGGCGCATCATCTCCCATGACGTGTGGAAAAACGCCGCCGTCTTTGAAACCTACAAGGATAAGGAAATGGTCCGCATCACCATGGTGGGGACGGATTCCAAGGACAACTCCTCCACCACGGTTCCTTATCCGGAGGGCTCCACCCGGATTGAGGCCGTTTCCTGGGATGGCAAGCGTACGCTGGCGTACGGCAAGCGCCCCGCCAAATAAAAGCTTAAGAGGTTAGCGTGTTCGGGCGCCGCCGTTCTCCGGAACGGCGGCGCTTTTTCATGGGAGTGTTCTCGCTCCATGACGGCCCTCCGGCCACAGGAAAGCGGCCAGGTGAATAACCGCCCCATACGTCTTCTCCAGTGTATTTTTATGGCCGCGTCCCGGGAACAAGGACTCCCGCCCCTTGCAAAACCATGAACGGCAAACACAGAAATTTCCCTTTGCCGCGCTCGGGATAAGTTCAGGTACGAAAACCGGAATGCTTTCGCTCTTATCAGGCCTGCTGCATGCCCAGGACACCATGGCTGATTTCTTCATCGTGAAGCTCCATCTTGCCCCGGAACCTGCGTGGCCTTTTCCGCCTGTACTTACTTCCGGTTTTCCGGTAAGAGGTGAAGAAGCAAGCATGGCCGCTATCGTCAACGACCTCAGTGAATATTTGAAAACCAGTCCTTATATTGACTGGAAGCATGAGCTGGTGCTGGACAGGGCCGCCCGGCTCCGCGCCGCAGGTAAAGGAGAGCTGGAATGGATAGCAGGCGCCTACCGCTTCGTGAGGGATGAAATAAGCCATTCATGGGATGCGCAGGATAAAAGAGTGACGGTTTCGGCGTCAGACGTGCTGCGGGAGAAAACGGGCATCTGCTGGGCTAAGGCGAATCTGCTTGCGGCCCTGCTCAGAGCCTGCGGCATCCCCGGCGGGATATGCTACCAGCGGCTGACGCTGGAAGATACGCCGGGAAGCGGGTACTGCATCCATGCCCTGAATGCGGTTTTTCTGCAGGATCCGGGCAGGTGGATCAGACTTGACGCCAGGGGCAATAAAGAGGGCATCCGGGCGGAGATGGATTTGGAGAAGGAACGGCTCGCGTTCCGCGTGAGGCCGGAAATAGGGGAAGCGGATTATCCTGAAATTTACGCGGAACCCTTGCAGTTCACCATGGACGTGCTGGAAAACAGCACGGACGCCCTGTACATGTACCTCCATTCCCTGCCGGGAGAAATTTAGCGGAACAGGCGGCTGTTCCCTGCTCCCGCTCTGAATACAGGAGGAACGGTTCCCGGGGCGCCGCAGGCCTCTGCGGTTTCTGAACGGAATGCGGCCAGGGACTGCGCCCTTTTTTATTATTCCTTCGCTGACGCTTGATTTTCTTTCAATTGACGCAAGAGGTTAAGCCGCTCCAGACGGCTGCATATGGAACATTAACGCATAAAAAGCCTCTGCCGTTCGGCAGAGGCGGTGACGGAAAGAATCAGTTCTTGCAGCAGGATTCCCCGCTCCTTGGGCAACCGAGACGCGCCTTCAAGATGCGCTTGAAATCCGTGCCCAGCAGGATGAAGCCTCCGGCCATCATGGCGATATCCTTGATGACGAGGCGTCCCGCCCCGGACAGATAGGGGAAGCCGTGGTTGGGTCCGCCCAGGTCGGGCACCCACGTTTCCGGGGTGGTTATCAGGAAGGACAAGGTTCCGGCGGTCATGATGATGAGCAGGCAGTCGCCGATGAGGCCCACCTTCGGGAAAAAGAGGCCCAGCAGTACGAGCGTGCCGATGGAGACGATCAGGATTCCCAGCCCGTAGGCAAAGCCGTAGGTGTTGTTTTCCTTGTGCCATGCGATATTGGCCGGCACCACGGCTCCCTCCTTATTCATGTGCTGCTTGTATTCGGGAGCCTTCTTGTCGTAGAAGAAACTCATCATCGGGCTGTTGGCTACGAAGGGAACGATGCCGTCCGCTTCATACTGGAAGGCCTTGAGGCCGCCAATCCAGGCAAAGACGATGAAGACGGCTACTCTCAGAAAATTGATGCCGAACCGTTGGACGGTCTCGGCGTATCGGAGGCATTTTTCAGGGGACGGGCATGTAGTAGGCATATTCGCTTGTAATACTGAAAATATTCATCGTCAAGGGAATTTAGTTTAATTCCAAATATTCCTATAGGAATATAAAATGCAGACAAGCCGTAAGACATTCTTTTTTTAATATGATGGTGTTTTTTTTTAAACGGAATTATGTAGAATAGTCTTGCCGTAAGATTTTCAGAATATTCCGGCAATTGATATTCAGTAAATTGCTCCGATAAAAAATCGAAAAGATCAACAAAACAAGACTAAAGTAAATAATTCCGTTTTTAAATGTGAGTGGAAAAACTGGAAAAGGAGAGATATAAATGGCTGCCTTTCCAGAGCTTGGCTTGCTGCGCTCCCAGGATGGATTCCCGAAGGCCGGGAGGCCTTCATTCCCAGGCGGCCTGTTTCGTTCAAGCTGCGGGAACATGTCTTCCTCTGCCTTTCCTGATGGCTGCGGTGCCGGGGTCAAAAGGGTGATTTGTTCCACGTTCGGCTTCCCTCATTCTGCGGGGTTCATGCTTCGCATTCCGTCCAGCCGCGCAAACCGTTTCCCGGGCCCCCTGCCGCGTACAGCCGGAAAAGTTTTTTACTTTTGAACGGGGGCGGGGGAACGGCTGTATAACATGGGATGGATAAGGCAGGAACTTCCGGAAGCATGAAGGGAAAGATGCTGCTGCTTGTGGCCTTTTTGATCATTTGTTTCAATCTGCGGACCGGATTTGACTCTCCGGACCCGCTGTTGGGAACGATTGAAAAGGATATGGGCCTTTCCCTTGAAAAATTCAGGGCTGTTTGCCCTGCTGCCCGTGTTTGTGCTGGGCGTGGCCGCGCCCATTTCTCCGCGCGTGGCGCGCTGGCTGACGCCGTGGAAGATCATTTTCTGGTTCCAGCTTCTGGCCGTGGCCGGTATTTTCTGGCGCAGCTGGGACGGCGTGGCGGGCCTGTACGGCGGCATGGTCCTGATGGGGCTGGGCATGGGGATTGCCGGAGCGGCCATTCCCGGACTGATCAAGCACCAGTTCCCGGACCACGCCTCCGCCATGATGGGCATTTACAGCGCCATGATAGGCGTGGGGAGCGCGGTGGCCTCCGGCCTGTCCGTTCCCATCTCCAACATGCTGGGCGGCTGGCGCTTTGGGCTGGGAATATGGATTATTCCCATCCTGCTGGGAATGCTGGTGTGGGGCGCGTACTTCCTCAAGCATCCGGTAGGAGTGTTCCAGCGCGATCCGGATTCTTCCGGCCGCAACCTGCTGCGCAGCAGCAAGGCATGGCAGGTCACCATCTTTTATTTGAGCCGGGTGGGGGCAGCCTATTTCTTTTACACCTGGATTCCCATCTTCCTGAGGCAGCGCGGCATGAGCTACGTGGACGCAGGTTTCATCCTTTCCGTAGCCATGTTTGCCCAGCTTCCCGCCACGCTCTCCGCGCACGCTCTGGAAAAAGCCACGGGGGGCCGGGGCCTTCTCATCGTGATGGCCATGGCCCTGGCGGCTCTTTCCTGCTGGGGCATCCTGTATCTTCCGCTGGACTGGGCTGTCTGGATGGCCATTCTGTTCGGCCTGGCGACGGGAACCGTTTTCAGCCGCGGAATGGCGCTGATGGTGGAACGGGCCAGAACCCCGTCGGAGGCGATCAGGCTTTCCGGCATGTCCCAGGGCATCGGCTTCACCATGGGCGCCGCCCTGAGCCTGCTGTTCACCTCCTTCCTCCACCAGGGCGGTTCCTTCCTGCCGTTCTGCCTGGTTTATACCTTTTTCTGCGTGCTCGGCATGATTTCCGGCCGCATGTCCGCCCAGCCGGGGTATGTTTGATATGTTCAGGGAGATGTTAGATGCTAAGAATTAGCGGTTAGATGGAGGGAAACGGTGGTTTTCCCCTTCTTCTTTCCGCTTCCTGCCTTTTGTTTTTTGGAGAAGGGCCACCCTCCGAAGGGCTTGACGCTGGCGGGGGGGACGGGTAAGCTCTTGCCCGTCAAATTTTATGAAGGAAGAGATTGTACGCATTCAACGGGATGCCCTGGCGCGCATCGCCCAGGTGTCTGACAGGCGCGGCGTGGAAGACGCGCGCGTAGCCATCCTCGGCAAAAAAGGGGAACTGACCATGGCCCAGACGGGCATGAAGGACGTTCCCAGGGAGGAAAAGCCCGCCGTCGGCCAGTTGCTTAACGAGGCCCGCAAGGCTATTACGGAAGCGCTGGACGCCAAGCTGGAGGAAGTGCAGGCCCAGGCGGACAAGGCCGCCGTGGCCGGCGTTGACCTGACGCTTCCGGCCCGCTCCCTGCCGCAGGGCGGCCTGCATCCCCTCACGATCGTGCGGGATGAAGCCATCCGCATTCTGCGCCACATGGGTTTTGCCCTGGCGGACGGCCCGGAGATTGAGGACGAGTTCCACTGCTTTGACGCGCTGAACACGCCGGAGGACCATCCGGCCCGCAATGAAGGACACGTTTTACTTTGATTCCGGCAAGCTGCTGCGTACGCACACCTCCACCGTGCAAATACGCTCCATGGAGAAGCAGACGCCCCCCGTGCGCGTGATTTCCCCGGCTCCGCCTACCGCCGTGACGAGATTGACGCCACGCACCTTTCCGCCTTCAACCAGCTGGAAGGCCTGTATGTGGACACGGACGTTTCCGTGGGCGACCTGAAAGGGACGCTGGAATACTTCCTGCGCGCTCTCTTCGGCTCCGATACGGAAGTGCGCTTCCGCCCCCATTTCTTCCCGTTCACGGAACCCAGCTTTGAAATTGACGTGAAGCTGAAGGTGGACGGCCAGGAACCGCGCTGGGTGGAGATCGCCGGCTGCGGCATGGTGGACCCGAACGTCTTTGAAGCCGTGGACCGCGAACTGGGGCTGGAACCCGGCGTGCAGGCCCGCTACACGGGGCTGACCGGATTTGCCTTCGGCATCGGCCTGGACCGCCTGGCCATGATCCGCTGGGGCATCCGGGACATCCGCGCCCTGATTGAGAACGACGTGCGCTTCCTTGCCCAATTCCAATAATTTTTACCTTACCCAGATATGAAAATTTCCCTTAACTGGCTTTCCCAGTATATCGACCTGGCCGGCCTGAGCGTGGACGAAATGTCGGACATGCTGACCTTTGCCGGCATTGAAGTGGAAGACATCCGCCAGCAGGGCGTGGACTCCCCGTACGTGGTGGTGGCCCGCGTGGCTGCCGCGGAACAGCATCCCCAGGCGGACCGCCTGAAAGTCTGCCAGGTGGACGTGGGCGACGGCACGCTGCACCAGATTGTGTGCGGCGCGCAGAACTACAAGGTGGGGGACAAGGTTCCCTGCGCCCTGCCGGGAGCGGTGCTGCCCGGCAACTTTGAAATCAAGGTGGGCAAGCTGCGCGGGGTGGAATCCCGCGGCATGCTCTGCTCCGCTTCCGAACTGGGGCTGCCCGACAAGGAGCACGGCCTCTGGATTCTTCCGCAGGAGCTGGAACCCGGCACGCCGATCTCCCAGGTCGTCAAGGCGGATACGATGGTGGAAGTGGAAGTGACGCCCAACCGTCCGGACCTGCTTTCCCACAACGGCATGGCGTATGAACTGGCCGCCATCTCCGGACGGGAGTACAGGCCCGTTTCCATTGATGACGCTGGGGTGGAGCTGGAACCCGCCGGAGACTTCGTGCGGCTGGACCAGCCGGACCTGAACCCGTACTACACCGCCGTGAAAATCAGCGGCGTGAAGGTGCAGGAAAGCCCGGAATGGCTGAAGGAACGCCTGGTGGCCATCGGCCTGCGCCCCATCAACAACATCGTGGACGTCACCAACTACGTCCTGCATGAACTGGGCACGCCCCTCCACGCGTTTGACGCGGCGAAGGTGCAGGGCGGCATCGTCACCCGCACCGCCTATGAAGGGGAAACCTTCAAGGCCCTGGACGGGCAGGAATACACCCTCAACTGCACGGACCTGGTCGTCGCGGACCAGTCCGGCAAGGCGCTCGCCATCGGCGGCGTGATGGGCGGGGAGGAAAGCGGCGTGACGGACGCCACTACGGACATTATTCTGGAATCCGCCTGGTTCAAGCCCTCCTCCGTGCGCGCCACGTCCCGCAGGCTGGCCCTGTCCTCCGACTCCTCCTACCGCTTTGAACGCGGCACCTCCGCCTGGAACGTGTTGCGCGGTTCCGTGCGGGCCGTGGAACTGATTCTCCAGCTGGCGGGCGGCACGGCCTCCCAAACGTATGTGGCCGGGGCTCCCGTTCCCAATCCGGCCCATGCCTGCATGCCTTCCTGCGGGGAGCCGGACGGCCCCGTTTCCGCGTTCGCTTCCCTGAAGCAGGGGAAGGGCGCCACGGTGACCAATGAACTGGGCTTCGTGAAGCTTCCCTGGAAGGCTCTGGACCAGATGTCCGGCGGTTCCATTTCCCACGAGGAAGGCGCGCGCATCCTGTCGGCGCTGGGCCTGATGCAGGTTCCGGACGCCCCGGAATGCTGGTTGATCCCCCCCCACCGCCTGGACCTTACGCGCCCCTGCGACTTGCTGGAGGAAATCGTCCGCGTCTTCGGGCTGGACGGCATCCCGTCCCGCTTCTCCGGCCCCTTCGTCACGGAATCCCCCGTAGACGTGGCCTACAACTTCCAGATGGGCCTGCGCCGCAAGCTGGCGTCCCTGGGGTTCTATGAAACCCAGACCATCAAGCTCATCGCCTCTGAAGCCGCTGACGGCGCCATCGCCCAGGTGAAGGACGCGCTACCCCTGCGCCCCCTGCAGGACGGCGACCTCATCCGCGTGTCCCTGCCGCTCAGCGAGGACCACTCCGTACTGCGCCCCGCGCACACGCCCGGCCTGATTGCCGCCGCCGTGCGCAACAGCAACCAGGGCGTCTCCGGCCTGCGCTTCTTTGAACTTGGCCGCGTCTTCCGCAATACGGGCGGCGGCAAGGGCAGGGACATTGAAACGGATACCCTGGGCATCCTGGTTTCCGGGGACCGCACGGCGCGCTCCTGGGCGGACCCCAGGCCGGAACAGGCCTCTTTTGAGGACCTTCTGGCCGTGATGGAAGCGCTGGCTCCGGGCCACCGCTTTACGCTGACCCCCGCCAAACCGCGCGAACAGGCCGCCCTGGGGGCGGACGTGCAGCTTGACGGGAAGGCCTGCGGCTACTTCGCCCGCCTGTCCCTGGCGTGCTGCCGGGAGCTGGGCCTGGACCAGCCCGTGTACGTGGCGGAACTGGACCTCCGCAAGATGCAGGAAATTCTCACCGCTCCCGTGAAGGCCGCGGAACTGCCCCAGTTCCCCGGCTCCTCCCGTGACGCGGCCATGGAACTGCCCCTTTCCACGCCCAATGCGGACATCGTGAAGGCCATTGAAGCCGCACGGGAAAAACTGCTTGTCAGCTACTCCTGCTTTGACGTATTCACGGACCCCTCCGGTGAAAAGCTCCCGGCGGACCGCAAATCCATTGCCTACACCTTCCTGTACAGGGATCCGGCCAAGACCCTCACGGCCGCGGAAGTGGACGCCGCGCACCAGCGCGTGCTGAAAGCCCTGGCGGACAAGGTAAAGGGCCTTTCCTTCAGATAACCCCCGTCAACGGGCCGCGCGTTTCATGAACCGGAGCGCGCGGCCTCTCTTTTCATTTCCCATGCACCTGACTTCCCTGCGCCATGCGGGCCTGGCTGCCGCCCGCGTTCTGATGATGGCGGCATGGTTCGGCCTCTCCGTATGGGCGGCGGGCGTGGTATTTTACAATGTATGGGGCGGCGCCGTGCTGGTGTGGCTTTACCTGGCGGCCATGGCGTGCGCCTTCATCTTCCGCAGAAAGCGGCCCGTATTCTGGCGCGCCTCCTGGGGCGTGCTGGCCCTGCTGCTGGCGTACTACCTGTGCATTCCTGCGACGAACGGCAAGGAATGGCAGCCGTCCTGGAGCCGGTTGCCCGCCGTGGAAATCAACGGGAATGAAATCCTGGTGAAGGACGTGCGCAGCTTCGTTTACCGGACGGAGCGGGACTTTGACGTGCGCTACGTGACGCGCCGCTTTGACCTGGACAAGCTGGCCACGCTGGACTTCGCCGTGAGCCACTGGGACGGAATGGAATTTGTAGCCCACACCATGCTCTCCTTCGGCTTTGAGGATGGGAAGCATTTGGCCCTGTCCGTGGAGACGCGCCTGCCGGAAGGGGTGGAGCAGGGGACCGTTCCGGGCCTCTACAAGCAGTTCAACGTGATTTACATCCTGGCGGACGAGGAAGATTTGTTCGACTTGCGCACCACCTACCGGAAGGAGGACATGTACCTGTACCGCATCAACATCGGCAGGGAAAACCTGAAAAAGGCCTTCCTGGGCTTTGCGGAGAAAATCAACAGCCTCCATGAACGCCCGCGTTACTACAACACCGTCACCGCCAACTGCACGACGGAGCTGGTGGATACGTTCAAGAACTACCTGGGCGTGCGCCGCTGGCAGTGGACGCCCCTCTTCAACGGCATGTGCGACCAGGACGCCTATGACCGGGGGGAGCTGCTCCATCTGCCCGGAGAAAACTTCCGTGAACTGAAAAAACGCTCCTTCCTGGGGCATGGCGGGGAAGGGCTGGACTGGGCAGCCCTCCGCCGCCGCTGGGAGGAGGGCTGGCGCACGGACCCGTCCGCTCCGGTCAAAGAGTAGCGAACTGGAAGTGCATCCAGTCGTAATCGCGTGCGCGTCCCAGGGATACGGCCCCCTCCGCCTCCACGAACTGCCAGAAGGCCGCGTACTCCGGTCCGGACAGTACCGCTTTCGGTGCAGGGATGTTCAGGCCGTTCCTGTCCGGGTCCATGTCCACGGCAATGCCCCAGGCATGCATGGACGTGGCCTTCCCGCCGATGATGGAGCGGTTGTTGAAGCAGCCTCCGTACAGGTCCAGCCCCAGTTCCCGTATCTTCTCCATGCCGTAATGGTCCAGGGTGGCCCGGAAAATGCGGAGGAGCGGTTCCGCCACCAGCTTGTGGCAGCGCATGGTGGAAACGGTCGTGTTCCTCTCCCATGCCAGCCGCATGATATATGGCAGCCGGATGCTGGTCATGTTGCTTTCATCCCCCGCGCGGCCGAAGACGGACTTCCCGGAGCGCACTTCCTCCTGGCTGGGCCAGGAATGTTCCGGCTGGCGGATGCCCAGTTTTTCCATCAGGGCTTGCGCCGTCCGGGGACCGGGGATGCCGTCCGCATCTAGTCCCAGATGCTGTTGAATCAATTTCCAGTGTTCTTTCATAGGAGTTCACGCTAGGGGTTTCCTCCCGTAAGTTCCACATTTTTCCTGCCAGCGGCATTCCTGCCTTTCCGGAAGGGGAGAAAAAGAAGCGGGGTGTCTTTTATGTTGCGGAAAGGACTCATTCTGCTACACTTTTATTCACCTTTTATTTTATGAATTCAGAACCATCCAACGTTGTCAAATTTTACAATGGGGAACAAATTCCCCTGGAACTGCATAAAGTCCGCGTGGTGCAGAAGCTGCATCTTGTCCCCGTGGAACGCCGTCTGGAAGCCGCGCAGGAAGCCGGGTTCAATACCTTCCAGCTCAGCACGAACGACGTTTACCTGGACATGCTGACGGATTCCGGCGTCAACGCCATGAGCGACAACCAGATCGCCGCCATGTTCCGTGCGGACGACGCCTATGCCGGTTCCCAGAGCTTTGACCGCCTGAAGCAGGCCGTATGGGACGTCTTCGGCAAGGAATACCTGCTTCCCGCCCACCAGGGCCGCGCCTGTGAAAACATCATCGCCCGCACCTTCGTGAAGCCCGGGGACGTGGTTCCCATGAACTACCATTTCACCACCACGCACGCCCATATTGACCTGAACGGCGGCAAGATTGAGGAACTGGTGGCTGATGAAGCCGTCAATCCGGTCAGCACCAATCCCTTCAAGGGCAATCTGGACCCCGGCAAGCTGCGGGACTGCATCGCCCGTCACGGGGCGGACAAAAATTCCCTTCGTGCGCATGGAAGCCTCCACCAATTTAATCGGCGGCCAGCCTTTCTCCATTGCCAACATGCGTGAAATCCGCGGCATTTGCGACGAATTCGGCATCATGCTGGTGCTGGACGCCTCCCTGATCGGGGAAAACGCCTACTTCATCAAGATGCGTGAAGACGAGTTCAAGGACTCCTCCTGCGCTGACATCCTGAAAACCATGTGCGGCCTGGCGGACTTGGTATACTTCTCCGCCCGCAAGGTTTCCTCCTCCCGCGGCGGCGGCATCTGCACGAACGACCGCTCCATCGCCAAGAAAATGGAGCACCTGGTTCCCCTGTTTGAAGGCTTCCTGACCTACGGCGGCATCTCCGTACGTGAAATTGAAGCCATGGCCGTGGGCCTGTATGAAACCACGGACCTGACCGTGATTTCCCAGAGCCCCTCCTTCATTGAATACTTCATCGGCCAGATGGTGGACATGGGCATTCCCTGCGTGACCCCCGCGGGCGGCCTGGGCGCCCATATTGACGCCGGGCGCTTCCTGCCCCATATTCCGCAGGAGGACTATCCTGCCGGGGCCCTGGCGGCGGCCTTCTTCATCGCCTCCGGCGTGCGCGGGATGGAACGCGGCACGCTCTCCAGCGTCCGCGACGAAAACGGCAACGACATTCTGGCGGATGTGGAACTGCTCCGCCTGGCCTTCCCGCGCCGGGTCTTCACGCTGTCCCAGGTCAAATACGTGGCGGACCGCATGAAGTGGCTCTACGACAACCGCGACCTGATCGGCGGCCTGGCATTCGTGGAGGAACCGCCCGTGCTGCGCTTCTTCATGGGCAAGCTCCGCGCCAAGAGCGACTGGCCTGAAAAACTGGCGGCCAAGTACCGCCAGGACTTCGGGGAAAGCCTGTAAGCGCCTTTTCTCAGTTCTCAACCATTTGCAAGGGCTGAACCGTCTGGTTCGGCCCTTGCCGTCATGAAAGTCTTCCTGCGTGGAAAAATGCAGCGGGCATGCCGGGGATATGTCCTTCCTCCGTTATTTTTCCCACTGTCGCGTTGCTGGAAATAAGGGGCTGCCGCCCTTATCGGCTCCGAACGGAACATGAAAAAGGTAAAAAAATCCCCTTTGCTGCGCTGCGGAAAGGGATTCGGCCAAGAGGCCGGAAATCCGGACAAGCCCGGTAGAACGGAAAGCGAAATTTCAAGCCCGCAGGGCAAATGAATATGAAATGCTCCTTCACTCCCTGCCGCAATAGAATACCTTAGATTACTCATTGATGGCGGAATTTCTCCCGGCGTTTGCAGGAGAGCCGCATGCCTGCGCGGCAACCTGATCAGAATGCGGACAAAGGCCGCATCTGTTTTTAAAAGAGGGCTCTCTTCCTCTCCATCCGGTTTCATGGCCGCATGCGCCTTCAGCGCTCCTGGCTGCGGATAAACTCGAGCATGGCGCGGATGTCCTCCGCGGCCATGGCCGTCTTTGACTTTTCGATCAGAAGATTGCGTCCCGTCATGATGTAGGACGGGAAAATGCGGAGCCCCATGGCATGAAAAGGCGTCCTGCGGAGCTTGTAGGTGGAGCCGGCGGGAATGGCGCTCTTCCCCGTCTTGCTGCGGGCAATCATGTTGAACGCCTTTTTGGCTACATCCCCCATCAGCATCACGGCGCGGAGATTCGGGAAAAGGGACAATTCCCGTTCCAGCACGGGGAGGCTCTCTTCAATCATTTCCTGCGGCACCGCGCTTTCCCTTTTGGGCCTCTTGACGGCGTTGGTGATGTAAATGCCGGCTTCCGTCACGTCACGGATGGAAGAGGCTGGGAGCCCGCCCCGGAGGAACAGGGGCAGGGTGGTGGACAGGTACAGCGGCGCGGGGGCGTTCCCGTAAAAATCGTCTTCCGGGCATTCCGGAACCACTTCATTGACCATCACGGCCAGGATGGACGCCGGGTCCACGCACAGGGAAGGGAGCTGCATCCCCTCCGCGGCCGCCGCCTTCAGTTCTTCCGCCAGGTCCAGCATGAACGGGAGGTGGGGGTCAGAAATTGATCAGGCCCTGCTTCCAGCATATCCAGACGGCCGCCGCCGCGATGAGCAGGATGATGACGAAGGCGGTGCCTGCGGAAGATTTCTTTCTGGCCTTGGGCAGGGCTTTCCGCGCCACTCCTCCGGCTTGCAGGGTTCCTGCGGCCGCCATGGCGTTGATGTAATCGTTCCATGCTTTGGCGGAATGGAAGCGGCTGCGTTCATCCGGAGACAGGGCCTTGTCAATCCCGGAAAGGAAGTTCATGGGGTATGTCTTCCGAAGGGCCGCGTAACTGGTCACCTTCGGGTTGCGGTCCACCACGGAACGCTGGTCCGCCGGGTGGGGAACCTGGCCCGTAAGCAATTCGTAGAACGTGGCGCCCAGCTCGTACATGTCGCACCAGGGGCCGATTTCGCTCCGGCGTCCGGGGTAAATTCCGGCGGCGTGTAGCCGGGAGTGATCTGGACGAGGCCCTGGTGCTGGAGGGTCTTGGTGCGCACGGCGCCGAAGTCGATCAGCTTGGGCGTGCCGTCCGGCTGGATGAAGATGTTTCCCGGCTTGATGTCGCAATGGTAAACCCCCATGGCGTGAAGGTAGTGCAGGATGTCCAGCAGGCGGAACAGAAGGTCCGTGGCCCGTGCCGGGTCCATGCTCTGTCCGGTGGCGTGCATGGTGGTCATCAGGTCGAACAGGGTCTGCCCCTGGATGTTTTCCATGACGTAATAGCAGGTGCCGTTGGCGTCAAACATGTCGAACACCTGCACGATGCCGGGGTGGTTGAGCTGGGCCAGGACGGAAGCCTCCTGCCGGGAGTTGGAAATGCTCTGGGCGAAGTTGACGGCGGCCTGTTCGTCCCGCGGGTGGACGAAGCCGGTTTCCATGTCCCGGAAGGCGTAGGCGTCCGGCATGCATTCCTTGATGACGACGTACCGGGAATGGGGATTGTCCAGCGCCAGGTACGTAATGCCGAAGCCTCCGGCGTTCAGCACGTTCAATATCGTATACTTGTCTTGCAGAACGGTATTGTTCGCAAGCGGGTAAACCAGGGTTTCTTGTTCCATGTCAGGGGGGAGGGCGGGTTGGGGCCGGGAAAATCTTTAATTCAATACGCAAGTTCTGTCAAGAATCTCTCTGCCGTATTCAATAACAGGAAACCCGGAATTCGTATTCCTCCACGCTGCCGCGTTCCAGGCAGGCGGCCAGCCAGTCGAACAGGGCGCCGAATTCCCCGCCCAGGGTTTCCCCGGTATCGGCCTCCAGCGCCTTCAGGCGGCTGGAAGCCAGGCGCACGGGCGTCAGCTCCGCCAGCAGGGCGGCGCATTCCTCGTCCCCTGCCTTGAAAATCTCTTCCGCCCCCGGCAGTTCGCACAGGCGTTCGTCTGCAATTTCCAGGCACACGACGCCTACGCCGAATTCGGCGGCCAGTCCGCGCAGGGCGGCGCATTCGGAATCATCCGGAAGTTCCCCCACGATGACCAGTTCCCCGCACTGCGCCCAGCGGGACGTGGCCAGGGTCCTGAAAAACTCCCTCCTGCCGTCTTCTCCTCCGGGCATGCGGGCCACGCAGACGCTGCGGATGCCCATCATGGGCGCTCCGATCATGCGGCGGCGCTGGAGCGCGCTTTGGTCGAAGACCAGCGCGTTCCCCTCCCATTCCCCATCCGGCCATTCCACGACGGCCAGGTCCGGCTTCACCCATGAGGTTCCCGTTTCACTGGTGCTGAACACGAAAACCCCGCGGCCCGTGGTATCATACTGGCGCACGGCCAGGGCCAGCGCCTTGGCGCGGCAGTTCAGCGCGTCCGGTTCGTTTTCCCCCAGAAACAGGGGCAGCAGCCCCCCTGGCCGCCGGTTTGCCGTCCCGGTCCCGAACGCGCCTGTAATAGCCCTGGCCGCGCTCCACCTTGGCGATTTCCGAGTCCGGCTCGGAGGCCATGAAGGAGAAATGGTAGCGCAGGGAGGCGTCTGAATACTCCTCACCCAGCCTCAGGCGCACCAGGCGGATGAGTTCGGTCCCCTTGATGGCCTGGGCCGGGTCGGAAGGCAAAAGTTCCGGAAGCAATTCTTCCAACTGGGATCGTAGACTCATACGCGCCCCATGAGAACACGGGAGGGAAGCTTCTTCAAGGCGGAAGGAGTTCAGCACATGAAATAAAAAGCTCTTTTATTTGTTCCGGAATACGGCAAGATGGTCCGCATGGCATGGATTACCTCCGGTTATATACCTTCGCCCAGGCGCATGGCCGTAATCGCCGGTACCACCTTCACGCAGCTCGTGCGGATGAAGGTGTTTCTCTTTCTGGGCCTCTTTGCCGTGGCTCTGCTGGCCCTGAGCTCCTTCCGCCTGAGCGCGGTGCTGGGGCCGGAAACCGGGGGAATCAATGAACTCGTTCTGCTGAAAAACTCCGCTTACGGCGCCATGCGGGTGTTCGGCCTCTTTTTCTGCGTGGCGGCCACGGCCCTGATTATCCCCAAGGACGCGGAAGACCGCATCCTGTACACCATCCTGTGCAAGCCGGTTCCTCGCATCGACTACCTGATGGGGAAGGTGCTGGGGGTGCTGGCCCTCACCCTGATCGCCGTGCTGCTGATGGACGCCGTGATGACGCTGGTGCTGTGGCTGCGGACGGATACGGTGGTGGCGGAGCAGATCGCCTCCCTGAAAGGCCGCTATACGGTGGAGGAAATGCAGCCGTACCTGGACAGAATCCACCTCCAGGGCGCTACCTGGAACGTGCAGACGGGCCTGGGCGTCATGATGTGCGAATCTGTGGTCCTCTCCTCCCTCACGCTGCTGATGTCCTGCATGACGAACGGAACCATCATCAGCGCGCTGCTGACGTTCATGGTCTATCTGGCGGGGCTGTTCCAGACGCAGGCGCTCTCCCTGTGGGTGGGCTCCGGAACGGGAGGCATCTCCTGGTGGGAAATGGCGGGCAGCAGGCTGTTTGCCCTCATCTTTCCGAATTTCCAGATTTATTCCGTAACGGATTCCGCCCTGAACGGGCAGACCATTCCCCTTTCCCTGTTCGGCAGTCTGGCCCTGATTACGCTGGGGTACTTCGTCTTTCACATGACGCTGGCCGCATGGCTGTTCAGGAAAAAGGAATTTTAACCTGGAAAAGTATGGAAGACATCATCAATGCACGTTGCGGTTGGGCCGGAACAGACGAACTATATATAAAATACCATGACGAAGAATGGGGCAAACCCGTTACCGACGACAAAACCCTGTTTGAATTTCTGGTGCTTGAAAGCGCCCAGCCAGGCTTGGCCTGGATTACTATCCTCCGGAAACGCGAAGGATACCGGGAAGCCTTCCATGGCTTTGATGTGGAGAAAGTAGCGCAAATGACGCCGGAAGACATCGACCGGTTGATGCAATTTGACGGAATCGTCAAAAACCGTTTGAAAATCAATAGCACAGTCAATAACGCGAAACTGTTTATGGCTGTTCAGAAAGAATTCGGCAGTTTCTACCAGTATGCCCTGTCATTCTTCCCCGGCCGTCAGCCTGTTGTTAACAATTTCAAGACCCTAAGCCAAATCCCCGCCACATCTCCCGAATCTGACGCCATGAGCAAAGACATGAAAAAGAGAGGCTTCAAATTCTTCGGTTCAACGATGTGCTACGCTTTTTTCCAGGCGGCCGGCTTTGTGAACGACCATGTGGAAGGCTGCTTCTGCAAAGTAAATCAGGCGGAATAGACTGGAGCGTAACCGTTTACAATTTTTACGAATAATTTGCCACTGAAAGCTGGAGGAAACAGGTGCAAAAGTTTATCTTTCACTTTCACAGGTTGTAATTAATATCTTTATTTTCTATAAACCGTTTATATTTTTGACCGCAAAAAAATCATCAACCATGAAAACAGGTATCATTGGACTGGGAAAAATGGGCGGCGCCCTCCTGCGCGGCATGCTAAAAGCCGGAGCGGTGTCCCCGGAGGAAGTCTGGGTGTACGACCACCACCATGAAAACGTGCAGGCCCTTCAGCAGGAATACCCCGGCGTGCATGAAGCGGCCACGGAGGCGGATGCGGCGGACGCTGTGGAGGCCCTGATTCTGGCCGTTAAGCCGCACGGCGTACTTTCCCTCATTTCCTCCCTTTCCGAACGGGGGGAGGAGCTGCCGCTGTTGATCTCCATCGCTGCTGCCATCTCCCTGGATGATATGGAAGCCTGCGCCAGCGACGGAACGCGCATCGTGCGCGCCATGCCCAATACCCCGTGCATGGTGCTGACCGGGGTCATCGCCTACAGCACGGGAGCTGCCGTGACGGATGAAGATGAGGAGGCGGCCCGGCGGCTGCTCTCCGGCTGCGGCTCCGTCTATAAGGTGGAGGAAGCCAGGATGAACGCCGTTTCCGCCATTTCCGGCAGCGGGCCCGCCTACATGTTTACGGTGCTGGACGCTCTTTCGGACGCCGGCGTAGCCATGGGACTGCCCAGGAAAACCGCCCTGGAAATGGCCGTGGAAACCATGCGGGGGTCCGCCCTCATGCTGGAACAGACCGGGAAGCATCCCATGGCGCTCCGGGATGAGGTGACTTCCCCCGGAGGCACCACGATTGCCGCCCTGAATGCGCTGGACGAATGCGGATTCCGCAATGCCTGGATTCAGGCGGTGAAAAGCGCCGTGCGGCGGGCGGAGGAAATGGAGGAGCATTGACGCATGCGCTCTTAAACGCTCCCGGGAACCGGATTGGCTAAAACGCGTGCGGCGCGCCTTTACCTGCTCCGGAACGGCGTTTCCCTCTGCTTCCGGAGCTCCGGGCTTTGCAGGTTGAACTGGACTTTCCGGATGGATTTCAGCGGGATTCTGACTTTTCCCAGCGCTGCGGAACGCCCTTCCATGAAGCCGTCCCTGAGGGTCTCCAGGTTCAGGGAAAGGATGCTCTGGTCCGTCAGGAAAACGCGGGTGTCCGCGCCGTCCTCCGGCAGTTTCTTCTCCTTCTGGCCTTTCTGGTCCAGGGCGCGCACCTTGGCGGTGGGGATGGTCACGTCATAGTGGTCCGACTTGATGCGGATGGAGCCGTTTTCCTGGAGGGAAATGGCTCCCCGGAGCACGTCTCCGTTCACCAGCAGGGCCTTGTCCCTGGAGGCGTCCGTGTCGTACTTGGAAATGATGTCCTGTTCCTCCGCCAAGTGGGGGAGGGCGCCGTTCCAGTCAAACACGTTCAGGTTGAACACGGCCATGTTTAAGCCGTCGTAACCGCTCACGGCAAGAGTATTGCCCGGTTTGAATTCATGCTTTTTGGAGGCTTCCCCGTCTTCTTCCTCATCGTCCCCGCTTTCATTCTCAAAGATATTGTCCATGTCCTTGACCTCTTCCCACCGGCCAACCTGTTCTCCGTTGACGTACAGGTAGTAATTGCCTTTTTCCGGGTCGGCGTAAAAAATGAACGTCGGAACGCTTGACGCTCTTGTCGGCATACCAGTTCCGTTCCGTGTTCCTTTTGACCCTCCCCAGCGTCCGGTACTGGCCGGAACTATTCTTGGAGAGCTCCGCCTTTTCCAGGGAGAGGCCCAGGTCAATGCTGCTTCCGGAGTTGGAGTCCTGCCAGAGGGAGAGATTGATCCGGAACGTATTGGTATGGTAAAGGGAAAACTGTACATGGAGGCGGGACGGCATGGGGAAGGAGGTTTGCAGTTCCGTATTGTTGGAGCCGCGCATGATCCAGTACCCGTTGCGGCATTCCGGGAGCATGCTGTTGGCGGAGGACTTCCAGCCCTGGAGGGATTCCGTCGCGTTGCGCAGGTAGGCTTTCTGGGAGTCGAACCCGATGTGCCGCACGTACTTCCTGTTGACGGGAAGCAGGCCGCCCCACGCGGTTTGCAGTTGAAGGCTCTCCGTATCCAGCGCCTTCAGGGTGCCGTAAAACTCGTCCCCGTTGGCGAGCCTGATGACGGAAAACTGCTCCGGTATCTCCAGCGGACGGGAAGAAACCAGCTCGTCCAGCTCCTCTAGGTTGACATCCACGGGTTTGGAAAGAATGCTGGAGCGGACTTTCAGGTACGGGCTGTCCAGCGTGTCCAGGCTGCCCGGCAGTTTTTCCCCGGATTTAAGCGTAATGACCCCTTCCGCCCGTGAGCCGGGCGGAAGGACGGCGGCCAGCAGGGCGCAGGCGCCCAGGAAAAGCGTTATTGCTTGTTTCATGGCGGATATATCAGGGGGTGGAGCGGGATGGCTGTGCGGAATTCAGAAACTCCACGCGGGTGATGTTTTTCAGGGGCAGGGAAATCTGCCCGAGCTGCGGATGCCGCAGGATGATTCTCAGGGAATCCATGCTCAGGATGTTGCCGTGCAGGCGGGAGCCGTCCTTCATCAGAATGCTGTGGCATGCCGCAGAGCGGGAATCGTCCTTCTTGTTCTGCTCCGCGAAAAAGACGGTATCCAGATACTTGGCGGGGATGGAAAGCTCCCGGGGAATGCCCGGATATTCCTTGTCCGTGGAAAGAGTCAGCGTCTTATTCCTGCTGTTGTAGCCGCTGATGGAACCGGGAATGGCATCCTCCTCCTTCGTCAGGACAAGGTCCGTTGCGGCATTTCCATTCTTGGTCACGGATTTGGCGCTCAGGGTGATGGAGGAAAGGGCCAGCCTGCTGATGGTCAGGGAGACGTGCCCTTCCATCTGGAGGCCGAAGGCGTCCCCCTGCAACGGTTGTTCCGGGGGGCTGGGGTCCGTCATCAGCTTGGGCGGCAGGTCTCCCACCAGCAGCTCGTAAACCTGCTCGTTCTCTCCCTGCCGGGAGGCCGTCAGCCTGATATCCACGCCTTCCGTCAGGGTAGGGGTGGGGATGTCCACTTCCCCCAGCACGATGATGCCGGACTTCTGTTCCCGGAGAAGGGTGCATTTGCCGGGAGCGATGCTGAGCATGAGCCTGTTCAGGCTGCTGCCGGAATTGGACCGGAAGGGAATGTTCTCGTTCCCTCCGAAGCAGAAGACAATGCCGGCGCGATCGTTGTTGCCGTCCATCGTCATGGTGGTGCGGAAGGTGAAGGAGGAAGGATCCAGGCCGATGTTCTTGTACAGGGGAATCCAGGTAGGGTAGTCGCTGTTGCCCAGCCGGTACTGGTACTTGTCTCCCTGGATTTTCGGTTTCAGGGCGTTCATCAGTTTTCTTCCGGACTGGGTGCGGTAATCGTCCTCCCGTGTGTCGGAAGAAACCCAGCTGTTTTCGAAAAGCAGGGGTTCCTGCCAGAAGCCCTTTTCCTGGGGGGTATCCAGCCGGAAGCCGGCCACCTGGTCGCGGGGGATGGAACGCTCGTTGCCCAGCATGTCCCGGTACTGCACCTTGTCCTGCGTGATGGAGATGATGTTGCACGGAATGATATCCCGGTGCCCCGTGGCCATGAAAATCTTGTCCCTGGCTCGCAGGTCCGGGGAGGAGGTGCCTGTGAAATAAAGCGCGCGGATTTCCGACGGGAGGATGACCGCGTTCTGGCGCATGGCCGGGTGCTTGATGACGATGCCCTGTTTGCCGTAGGAGACGATTTCCCCGCGGAGGCGGTAATTGCTGTCCGTGACCACGTCTACGACGGAATTGGCCCAGGCGGTCAGCAGGCAGACCGGAGCCAGCAGGAGGGAAAGGCGGATTCTATTGTTCATAGATGGGTAAAAATCTGTAATTGAGCGCCAGGGAAAGCAGGGCCGCGGAGGTGGAATACGCTGCGGAATGGTCTGAGAGCCAGGAACCGTTGGGTGCCTGGGATGCGCCCAGGTAGCGCATGTTCTTGTAATTCCATTCCTTCCATACCTCCTGGTCCGCATGGAACAGGGCCTGGGACATGTAATACTCAAAATAAAACGGGTAGGAGGAATCCCGGTAATTCAGGTTCTTTTTCAGGTAGGCCAGGGAATCCTTGAAGGACGGGTCCGTCTTGAGGCGTGCCAGGGACAGCGTCAGGGAGCCGATGGCGGTGAGGGTGACGCGGGGGCCCGCCGGGCCGGTATAGCCGTAGGCGCCCTTCTTGTCACGGCAGGAAGCCATATACTTGAGGCCGCGTTCAAAGGCCTCGTCCGGCACGGGAATGCCCGCGTTGCGCGCCGCGAACAGGGAGACGATCTGGCAGCCGGTCACCGTGCTGTCCGCATCCGTGGACTCCGGGGAATAGCGCCAGCCTCCCGTCTTGTTCTTCTTCTGGGCGGTCAGCGTCAGGGCCACGGCCTTCCGGAGGGCGGGGCCTATGCGGTCGTCCCTCACCATGCCGTAGGCCTCCGCCAGCGCCAGCGTGGCGAAACCGTGGTTGTACATGGAATCCCCAATGTAGCCGGATCCCCTGTTCTGCTTGGAAAGGATGTAATTCACGCAGCGGCGCACCATGGTGGCGTACGGCCCCGTGTTCGGGTCGTCCCCGTGGGCCAGCACGGACATGAGGCAGAAGCCGATGATGCCGGGCTCCTGCCCGTAGGTGCCATCATAGGTGCCGTCCGTCTTCTGGGCGTTCTGGAGGTAACGGAGTCCCTTCACGTACATCAGCTCCACCTGGGGCGGCACGGGGAAGACGTTCTCATGGAGGATTGGGCAGCGGCGTTCTGCGGCGCGGCCGCCATGCAGCAGGCGAGAAGAACGGTAAGGAGGATGGGGGCCTTTTTCATGGGGGAAAGGGAGTTATTGTTCATTCACGGGCGGGAGCCGCCCGGCGGGCGTGCATGTTTACTTCTGAAGGGTTTTGTTGTAGGCGTCCAGCGCCTTGCGGGAATCGGAGGGCATGTCGTCCGCGGACATGCCGGTGGATTTGGGAACGGAGCGCGTTTCCGTAGCCATGTCCGGATTGGAAACACCCTTCTCCTGGGTGGAGGCCATGTTGGATTTTCCGTCCGCTCCGTGTCCGGGATTGTTTCCCTTGCCTTTCTGGGAGCCGTTCTGTCCTTCTCCTTCGCCTTCTCCCTCCCCGTCCTGCTGTTCCGCAGACTGGGAATCGTTGTCCATGCCCAGTAGCTGGCGCAGCATGTCCATCAGGGCCTGTCCTCCGGGCTTGGGTTGTCCGCCGGCTCCGGTCATCTTGGCCTTGGCGGCCTGGTAGATCAGCTCAATCACGTCCGACTGGGCGGCCAGCGTCTGGCCGCCCGTATTGTAAACCTCTAGCAGGTCCACGGCGTCATTCATGGCATGGCGGCACTTTTTCAGCAGGTCCACCACATTCTCATTGGTTTCTCCCAGGATCAGGTCGGAGGTGTCCGCCTGGAGTTCGTCCTGTTGTCCGGCCAGCTTGGAGGCCGTTTCCTTGTGCTTGGCGGAATATTCCAGAGCGGGCTCCGGAGCGGCGGCGCAGGGCAGGGAAACTGCCAGAATCAGGGCGGAAAGGTTCACGGTATTCATGGGGCTGGCGCAGTAAGGGTTTTGCGGTGTTCCTGCTCGGCGGCGCGGGTGCGCATGCGGATGTCCTGTTCCTGCTGGATCATGCGGATGATTTTCAGCATGAACTCGAACTCGGCGTCGGAAATGGAGGCCTGGTCGCCACCGCCGCTTCCGCCACCGCCGCCGCCGCGGCTCTTCTTGTAATCGTCTATCAGCTTGGCCCAGTGGCGCAGGGTGGAGGCATACAGGCGGGATTCGTCAATGGAGCGGGCCGTAATCGCGTTTAGGATGTTGCCGTGCACCAGGTCCAGCTTTTCGCGGAGGGAGAAGGCGCTCATCTGGTTGTACAGGTCGCTGTAAATGCGTTCCCCGGTGCGGGACTTGTAATAGCTGAGGTCTTCCAGAATCCAGCCGATGTCCTGCGTGGAGGCGTTTTGAAGGGTGGCGATGGTTTCCATCTCCCGTTTGGTGGAGGGGTCAAGTTCATCCATGGTCATGCCCACAATGATATTGATCTGGCCGGCAAGCGCGTTCGCGATGGAATCCTCCTTGGCGGCGGCCTGCTTGAGCCGCGCCACGAAGGTGCTGGCCTCCATGTCCTGCGCGGACTTGGAAAGCTGGTTCATGGCGTCTTTAAGCGCCTGGGTGGCGTCCGAATGGGAGCTCTCCCCGTCGTCCAGGTCCTTCCGGCTCTCCTGTTCGGAGCGGTTCTCGGAGGCGGAATCCCGGAACTGCTTCTGCGCCTTCTTCATGGGGCCGTTGGGAATGGGCTTGAGCATGGAGATGCCCTTCATGAACTCCTTCATGCCGGAGGGGTCTATCTGGGGGTTGCGGGAAGCCTCCTTGAACAGGTCCTCCGAGCGGTTGAGCAGGTCGCTCAATTCGCGCCTGTTGGTCTGTTCTTCATCCGCCAGGGCGTGCAGGCGTTCCTGGGACTCCGCCTTTTTCAATTCACTGCCTTCCATTCCTTTCAGGCGCTTCGCCTCGTCCGTCATGGCGTCCATGCGGCGGATCATCCCCTCCAGCTCGCTGGTGATGCGTTCCAGTTCATTGCGGATCATCTGGGCATGCTCTGATTTGGAAAGGACGAAGATGATCATGGGTTCCGAATAAACGCGTTTTCCCCCGGGCTTGTAATCCTGCGTGAACCCGCGCACGACGACGCGCTGGGGGGACAATTTCAGCGCCCTGGCCTGGAACAGGTACGTCCCTTTCAGGCTGGCCTGGGTAGGATGGCCGTCCGCCAGAACCTTTTCCCCGCGCAGGCCGGGAACGGGCTTGCCTGCCTTGGCCGGGTCCGGAGCGGCGGTGTTCTCTTCCTCATCGTCATAAAAAGATTTTTCCCCCTGCCATTCCACCCCCATTTCCCGGAGGCCGAAATCGTCCGCCGCCTCCACCTCCAATTCAATGCTGGTGTCTTCCAGCACGTAGCGGTCATTCTCCCCTCCTCTCAGGTAAATGGAAGGCTGCTTGTCCTCAATGGGTTCCAGGCGTATCCGCACAGGCTGGGAGGTCGCAAGGCCGTCGCTGTCCGTCCAGGTGAGTTCTATTTCCCTGGGGTCTTTTTCCAGGCGGATATCCGGAATGACAACGCTGCTCCCTTCCACGCGGAGCGGCTTACCCCTGCGCGTCCGCCGCGGATGCCAGGTTCTGGGAGGCAGTCACCTTCAACGTCAGCGTGGAGCCTCCCGGGGCGGAAATGACGCCTGCGCGCATGGCCTCCTGCCCGTCGGGGCGCGCCATATAGGCGGGGTAGGCCACGGTGGCCGTAGCGCCCAGCAGGGAGGGGCGGGCCTTCGGAATGATTTTCAGCCGCCGCACGACGTCCCCCGCGAAAAACTCCAGCCTGTCCGCCTGCTGCATGGGAGGAATGTGGATTTTATACGCGCCGTCCGTCAAGGGGGCCTGCTGGCGCACCCTGTTGCGGAAGAAATACTCTGCCGTCTGCGGGCGGGACTTGGTGGCGTTCGCCAGTTTGAGCTCATACAGGTAGCTTTCCCCAGGGGAATGACCAGGAATCCGGCGTAGGGTCCAGCTGGGTGAACGTATAGCGTTCCGGAGGATCGAACGGTTGGAGCCAGCGTTCCAGGGCGTTCCCCGCCGCTTCCGGGCTCACCATGCATACGCCTGCCGTGCATAAGGCCAGGATGGCCAGCAGGACGAACAATTTCTTGTGGCTGGGCCTGGGGATATTCACCGTCAGATCCCGCGCGGACACTTCGCGGGCCACCTGTTCCATGGCGGCCGCTTTCAATTTTTCAGAACTGTACTGGCGCCCGTACTTTTCGGAATCCAGTTCGATGACGCCCAGGAGCCGGTCCCCCAGCGCCGCATCCGTCCGGGAAATCAGGCGCGCCAATTGGGCCTCCGTGCGCCTCTGCCACACCCACCGGAAGCTCCACCACGGGATAAACACCGCCAGGCCGGCCATGGCGGTGAAAAAAAAATCCAGCCCACGGCGGAGGGCGTTTCCCACAATCTGTCGGAGAGGTACAGAAGAACGTAGGAAAGGATCACGGCAATGCCTGCAAGGCATACGGCTTCCAGCATCTTAACCGTTCTGAGGCGGCGGCGGAAGGAGTGAAGCTGCCTGATCAGCTGGGCAGGAAGTTTGACGGTAGTTGAAGGGGGCATGCTTAATCCCGGTATTTACGCTATTTACATCGTTTTTGCAAGCTCGCCGCGCGTGATGTGGCAAAAATTCGCGTTCATTGGGCTTGGAGTGTTTTTCTCGCTGGACTTTATAGTTTGATTTCCTAAAATAACCCTGCGCTTTAAATCTGGCCTGGTTTGCGCATGACTAAAAACCAACATATTAGGCCTTACCCATTGACTTCGCCATGCAACAGGGAAACAAAACAACGGCTCCGGAGGTTGACTTCGGAGAATTCGCACCAGCCACATACGCCGAATGGCGTGAGGCAGCCGTCGCTGCCTTGAAAGGGGCTGACTTTGACAAGAAGCTTTTTACCAAGCTTGTGGAGGGAATCACTCTGCATCCCATCTATAACAAATGGGATGAACACGCTCCGGTGGCGCCTGCCGGGCAATTCCCGTACCGCCGCGGAACGCGCGCCCTGGGCTATATGGAAAAGCCCTGCGAAATTGCCCAGAGCATTCCCGCCTCCACTCCGGAAGATTTCAACGGCAAGCTTCTGCACGATCTGGACCGCGGCCTCACTGCCGTGAACGTCCAGCTCAACTGCAAGTGCGGCTTGAAGCTGCGCAAGCAGGCCGACTGGGATACCGCTCTCAAAGGTGTGCAGCTTGACAAGCTGCCCGTGTACATCACGCCCGGCTCCTGTGGTCTGGGCACCTTCTCCATGTTCCTGAACACGTACAAGGCGGCCGGATTCAACACGGCGGACCTCAAGGGCGGCGTTCTGTACGACCCGGTGGGCAAGGCCGTGATGAAGGGCTCCCTCTGCGGGGGAAAGGGCATCTGCGCCTACTATGACCAGATGGCGGTGATGACCAAATGGGCCGTCGCCAACGCTCCCGCCTTCCAGACCATCGGCGTCAGCGGACTGCCTTATGCGGACTCCGGCGCTTCCTCCTTTGAAGAAGTGGGCTCCATGCTCTCTACCGCTGTGGCCTACCTGCGCGCCATGGAGGAACGCGGCATCTCCGTGAATGAAGCTGCCGCGCACATGCGCTTTACGGTCTCCATTGGAGCCAACCTGTTCCTGGAAATCGCCAAAATCCGCGCCCTGCGCGAACTCTGGGCCATCATCGTGAAGGAATGCGGCGGCAGTGAGGAAGCTGCCAAAATCAAGCTTCATGCCCGCACCTCCTTCTGGACCCTTTCCAAGGTTGACCCGTGGGTCAACCTTCTGCGCGGCTCCGCCCAGGCCTTCTCCGCCATCATGGGCGGCGTAGACAGCATTGACGTGCTGCCCTTTGACGCGGCCGTGCGCATGCCAGACGAATTCTCCCGCCGCATCGCCCGCAACTGCCCGCTGATTCTGCTGGGCGAATGCAACCTGGACAAGGTAGTGGACCCCGCCGGCGGTTCCTGGTACCTGGAAAACCTGACGGACGAAGCCTCCCGGAAAATCTGGGACGTCTTCCAGGGCATTGAAAAGGAAGGCGGCATCATCAAGGCCCTCAAGGCCGGCTCCATCCAGAAGAAGGTAAACGCCACCGCCGCCAAGCGCTATGAACTGGCGGACCAGCGCCGCCAGTCCATCGTGGGTGTCAACCAGTACGTCAACCTGGCGGAGAAAAAGCTGGAAACGCCGGAAGGCGCCGCCTGCGCCGCTCCCAAGGGACACGGCTGCTGCAAAAATGCGGACGTGCAGCTCCCGGAAGTGGAAATGAGCGTGGACTCCGCCTGCAAGGCCGCCAGTGAAGGCTTCTCCACCTGCCTTATCAACAAGGCTCTCGTGGCCGGCGCCGACTGCAAGTGCGGCGAACCGCTGGAAATGGAAGCCCTGCCGAAGCGCCGCCTGGCGGAACGCTTTGAATCTCTGCTTGCCAAGGCCGATGCCTGGGTGGAGGAAAAAGGCTCCCGCCCGATGGTATTCTTCGCGAACATGGGCCCGCTGCGCCAGCACAAGGCCCGTGCGGACTTCTCCCGCGACTTCCTGCGCGCCGGCGGCCTGGACGTGGTTTACCCGTCCGGCTTCCAGACCCCGGAAGACGCGGCCAGGGCGGCTGCGGAAAGCGGCTGCGCCGTGTGCGTGATCTGCTCCACGGACGACACCTATCCGGAAATCGTTCCCGCCTTCTGCAAGGCGCTCAAGGAAATCAAGCCGGACATGATGGTGGCCCTCGCCGGTTATCCGGCCGACCATGTGGAAGCGTTCAAGGAAGCCGGCGTGGATATCTTCATCCACGTCAAGGCCAACTGCTACAACACCGTTGAAGCTATCCAGAACAAGATCGGCCTCTAAAAACACCAACCTATTTCATTCAATGAGCAATATTCCTGATTTTGCATCCGCCTCCTATCCTGAAATCAAGGCTGGCGCCCCGGCCACGGCTTCCGGAACGGAAACCTGGATGACCAATGAACAGATTCCCGTGCCGCCCACCTACTCGGAAAGCGTGTACGACGACTGCCTGCACCTGGACTTCACGGCCGGTGTGGCCCCCAACCTCCGCGGACCGTATGCCACCATGTACGTGGCTCGTCCCTGGACCGTGCGCCAGTATGCCGGCTTCTCCACGGCGGAGGAATCCAACGCCTTCTACCGCCGCAACCTGGCGGCGGGCCAGAAGGGCCTCTCCATCGCCTTTGACTTGGCGACGCACCGCGGCTATGACTCCGACCACCCCCGCGTGGTGGGTGACGTGGGCAAGGCCGGCGTGGCCGTGGACTCCATCCTGGACATGGAAATCCTCTTCAAGGGCATTCCGCTGGACAAGATGTCCGTCTCCATGACCATGAACGGCGCCGTGCTGCCCGTGCTGGCCTTCTACATCGTGGCCGCCCAGGAACAGGGCTGCACGCTGGACCAGCTCTCCGGCACGATCCAGAACGACATTCTCAAGGAATACATGGTGCGCAACACCTACATCTATCCGCCTGATCCCTCCATGAAAATCATTGCGGACATCTTTGAGTTCACCTCCAAGTACATGCCGAAATTCAACTCCATTTCCATTTCCGGCTACCACATGCAGGAAGCCGGCGCCACGGCGGACCTGGAAATGGCGTATACGCTTGCGGACGGCTTGGAATACGTGCGCACCGGGATCAAGGCCGGCATTGACATTGACGCCTTCGCCCCGCGCCTCTCCTTCTTCTGGGATCAGGGCAAGAACTACTTCATGGAAGTCGCAAAGATGCGCGCCGCCCGCGTGCTGTGGGCCAAGCTCATCAAGCAGTTCAACCCCAAGAACCCGAAATCCCTGGCTCTGCGCACGCACTCCCAGACCTCCGGCTGGTCCCTCACCGAACAGGATCCATTCAACAACGTGACCCGCACCTGCATTGAAGCCCTGGCCGCCGCCTGCGGCCACACCCAGTCCCTGCACACCAACGCACTCGACGAAGCAATCGCTCTGCCGACGGACTTCTCCGCCCGCATCGCCCGCAACACCCAGCTCCATCTTCAGGATGAAACCACCATCTGCAAGGTGATCGACCCGTGGGGCGGCTCCTACTACGTGGAATACCTGACCAATGAGCTTATCCGCAAGGGCTGGGCCCACCTTCAGGAAGTGGAAAAACTCGGCGGCATGGCCAAGGCCATTGAAACCGGGCTGCCCAAGATGCGCATTGAAGAAGCCGCGGCTCGCCGCCAGGCCGCCATTGACTCCGGCAAGGAGCCCATCATCGGCGTCAACAAATACCGTCTGGAACAGGAAGCCAAGATGGACATTCTGGAAGTGGACAACACCACCGTCCGGGACGCCCAGATCGCCCGCCTGCAGAAGCTGCGCGCGGAACGTGACTCCGCCGCGTGCGAAGCCGCGCTGGAAGCCCTGTCCGAATGCGCCCGCACAGGTGAAGGCAACCTCCTTGACCTTGCCATCAAGGCGGCCAAGGCCCGCGCCTCCCTGGGTGAAATCTCCTCCGCCCTGGAAAAACACTTCGGGCGCCACAAAGCACCAATCAAACTCATTACCGGCGTGTACGCTCAAACCTATGGTCAAGATCCGCTGGTGGAGGAAGTCCGCAAAATGACGGACGACTTCGCCGAACGCACGGGGCGCCGTCCCCGCATCCTCGTCGCCAAGATGGGCCAGGACGGCCACGACCGCGGCGCCAAGGTGGTCTCCTCCGCCTATGCCGACCTCGGCTTTGACGTGGACGTAGGCCCGCTCTTCCAGACGCCGGAAGAAACCGCCAAAATGGCGATTGAAAACGACGTGCACATGATCGGCATGAGCTCCCCTGGCCGCCGGCCACAAGGTGCTGCTGCCCGCCCTGGTGGAGGAACTCGCCAAGCAGGGCCGTCCGGACATCCTGGTCTTCTGCGGCGGCGTCATCCCCGCCCAGCCTCCAAGGAAATCATGGAAGCCCTCAACGAGCAGTACGCCGACTAAGGCCCTCGTTGGAAAAACAGCCTCAATCATCCAGGGAGCCGGATCATGAGATCCGGCTTCCTTTTTTGAAACTCCCCGGACTCTTTCCATGGGGGGAGCTTTCATCCGGAATGGCAGTGAATGGACCTGATGGACAGAATGGACTTAATCTTTACTTTGTCCATGAAGTCCATTTCCGCGGCAATGGAACAACACTGCCTCCACAGAACCCTCTGGTCCAAAAACCCCCCTTTTCTTGCTTTTTGCATTGCCCCTGCGGTCAAATTCCGTAATCTCGCCCAGCCGTGAGCCGCACCTACCGCCATTGCCTGGATTACAAAAAGGGATTGATTCCCGCCCATACCGACATCTTCCGCGTGATTGACGGGGAAGGGGACGGTCGCCCGGACGTATTCGCGGACCAGATGGGGGACCGTGTTCTGGTCTCCACGCGGGACTGCCCCATCCCCACGGATTTGGAACGCGAACTTCGTGAACTGGGCATGCCCGTATTCCACAAAAAGCTGGAACAGAACCAGAAAGCAGCGCCCGTGCAAATAGCCGGACCGGAACTCCCCTGCAATTTACGGTGACGGAGCAGGGCGTGCGTTTCAAAATAGACATGTCCACCGGTTATCCCCAGGGAATCTTTCTGGACCAGCGCGACCACCGCCGCCAGGTGAGGGAACGGAGCAGACCCGGCATGAGGGTGCTGAACACCTTCGCCTATACCGGGGCCTTTTCCGTATATGCCGCCCTGGGAGGGGCTCAGACGACCACGCTGGACCTGGCGCAGCCCTGCCTGGACTGGGCCAGGGAAAACTTCAGCCTGAACGGCATTGATCCCTCCACCCAGTACTTCTGCAAGGGGGACGTCCGCCGCTGGTGCCTCCGGACTTCACCGGAGAGGATTATCTGAAAAGATTGTGGATAGATTGGAAATGAATATTTTATGAAAAATTTTCCTCACCTCCGCTGACGCATTTTATCCTTTTTGAAAGCCCTCCCGGTCTGGTAGGAAACCGCCCAATTACTTTTCTATGAAAAAACTAGGCCTATGTTGCGGGACTCTTCGCGCTTACGTGCGCCCCTCTGCTTGCCGTCCTCTGCATGAAAAACCTGAGGTGGAATGGACAAGGACCAGGTGCTGAAAACCCCTGAGGCAGAGCAAGCAGCTTGAAGGGCCGCCCACGGACGCCCTCCTTTCACGCACCGGCCTCAACGGCGTATTTAAGACCAAACAGTCCATCGGCGGCCAGACCTTTTCCCTGAACTTTGACTATGACCCCTCCGGCGGCGGAGGGCCGTTGTCTTCTACTCCCCGAGTAAATGCCGCGGTTTCGAGTATGAAACCAAATTGAAATCCGCCGCCTGACGGAAAAATCTCCCTTTATCTCTTCCAAACTTCCTCTGGAATGACGCCTTCCTGTCCCCATGCAGGGCGGATAGACAGGGCGTTCGCCGACATGAGTGGCGTTGAACCGGCGCCATTGCCAACCCGGATGAAAAACGCATGGTGGCCACTACCGGCTGCGCAACCCGCACCGTGCTCCCCACGCCGGAACTGAAAGCCGCCATTACGGACCTCTGGCGGACGCTTCGCGCCGCTCGGATGTTCTGACGGCAAAATCACGCCTCCCGCGCGGAACAATACCCGCCGCCCTCGTCGGCTCGCACCGCGGTTCCGCCCTTGGCCTGAACTGGTGGCGGAGCCATCCCCTGCCGCTGGCTGGACATGTTCTTCCTGGACACGGACCCGGATGCATGTGTGGCTGTTGGGTGCTGAATCCCTGTCGCTGGAAAGAAACGCTCGTCGTCGTCATCCTCCTAAAATCCGGCGGCACGCCGGAAACCTGCAACG